>LFRM01009054.1_pt1 | contig 16139 bp, 13 predicted proteins | sample 618341 | NCBI WGS metagenome assembly LFRM01 (sample SAMN03654438, study PRJNA283298) | anaerobic digester metagenome | isolation source: pool of bioreactors CSTR01a, CSTR02a, and CSTR03a thermophilic anaerobic... | place: Denmark: Kgs. Lyngby | collected 2014-05-21 | reverse complement strand
TCTGAAGCCATGTCGGCCTTAATCGGCGGCCACGTTGATTTCATGTTTAGCAATATCGGCGCTGCGGTCAGCCAGACAAAATCGGGCAAGGTAAAAGCCCTGGCCGTGACAACATCCAAACGCACCACTGAATTACCCAATGTTCCCACCATCGCAGAATCGGGTGTGCCCGGATTCGAGGTAGTGGGCTGGATGGCAGCCTTTGCACCTAAAAACACACCCCCTGCCACCACACAAAAACTTAACGCACTTATTAATACTTCCCAGGAAAACCCTGAATTGCGTAAAACAATGGATACCGCATCGGTCATTCCTGTTATTTATACACCGGAAGAAACGGCAACTTTCGTGAAAAATGAATATGAAAAATGGGGAAATGTCATTCACGCAGCCAACATTCCAAAAATGTAAACAACCACTTACCCGGAGTTTGTAATGACTATTAAAAATAAGGCCTATATTGTTGGCGCTTATGAGCACCCTACCCGGTTTGCTCCCGACAAATCGGTTGCCCAGCTTCACGCAGAAAGCGCGCTGGGTGCCTTGCAGGATGCAGGGTTGGAATTAAAGGATGTAGACGGCTACTTTTGTGCCGGTGACGTTCCCGGTGGCAGCCCGATTTCCATGGCAGAATACCTTAACCTTAACCTGAGCTGGCTGGACGGCACGGAAATTGGAGGGTGCTCTTATATTGCCCATGTGGAACGCGCGGCACAGGCCATTGCCGCAGGCAAATGCCGTGTTGCCCTGATTACACTGGCGGGCAAACCCAAAAGCACGGGTGTAGCCACTGGCACCGCTACCCGTATACTAGGACCGGAACGCCCGGAAACACCATGGGATTTACCTTACAAACCCACCATTACCGGCATTTATGGTATGATTACCCAACGGCATATGCATGAGTACGGCACCACCGCCGAACAACTGGCCGCCATCAAGGTCGCTGCCTCACACCATGCCCAATATAATGAAAATGCCCTGCTTAAAAAAGTGGTCACGGTTGAAGATGTCATTAACTCACCCATTATTGCGCCCCCCTTGCACCGGCTTGACTGCTGCGTCATTACAGACGGCGGTGGTGCACTTATTGTTACCACGCCTGAAATTGCCAAATCACTTAAGCGCCCACTGGTAAAAGTCATGGGGGCCAGCCAGACCATTAAAACCAGCCATGGTGGCTATATTGCACCAACAGAAACAGGCGCCCTCAAGACCGTCCCTGAAGCTTTTTCCGAGGCAGGCGTTACCCCCAATGATATTAAATACGCCTCTATTTACGACAACTTTACGATCATGGTTCTTATGCAGCTTGAAGACCTGGGTTTCTGCAAAAAAGGCCAGGCAGGCCAATTTGTAGCCGAAGGAAATTTAATTTCCGGCACTGGCAAACTGCCGTGGAATACCGATGGCGGTGGCTTGTGCAACAATCACCCCTCCAATCGCGGCGGCATTACCAAAGTCATTGAAGCGGTTCGCCAGCTACGCCAAGAAGCCCACCCGGCCGTACAAGTGAAAAACTGTGATATTGCACTGGCTGCCGGCCCAGGCCTTGTGGTTGGCGAAGGCCATGCCCATGCCACCCTGATTTTAGGAAGAGAATAAACATGGATAACCTGGATAATAAAACCACAGACTTTCATTCCGATGCCTATGCCAATGCTTATCCCGAAACCAGACCGTTTTGGGAAGCAGCGGAAAAAGATGAGCTCTTGCTGAAAATATGCCACGATTGCGACAAAACCCATTGGTATCCGCGCATGATTTGTCCCTTGTGCGGCAGTGCCAATACGGGTTGGCTAAATGCAAGCGGTCAGGGCACGCTCTATGCCTTCAGCCATATTGAAAAAGCAGATCCTCCTTACACACTGGCATATGTTCAGTTAAATGAAGGCCCCATCATCATGAGCAATATTATTGATACCGAAGTTAGCCAGTTAAAAATTGGCGCCCCCGTAACAGTGACCTTCCAACGCATGAAAGAAGGCAGGAAAATGCCTGTTTTCAGATTAAGTGAATGAGGGGAAGTTTTCATAACCCATAAAGACGTCTTGGAACTAGACGTCTTTAAACACTATTGAACCGCGGATTTTCAGGGCCAGCGTTTCTGTAATCCGCTTCAAGGTCCCTACCATTTTGTCGTGATTCTGTTCTACGCGAATCGTCAATGTTGATACACTCAAGGCACAAACGCCATTACCATAAACATCCCTGAGCGGCATTGATAATGAGCGAACCGGTAAATCACTTATAACCGTTAAGAAAGCACTATCACCGGTAATATCCGAGAGCTCCTGCAGCGCTTCTTTACACAGTTGCCGGTCAGGCACCGATGAGCTGTGGGCCTTTCGATACTGATCACTCAAGCCAGATTTGATCAACACCAAAATCTCGCTTAAATTACACATGCCCATTTGCCTGTGGCATTCATCCAGGCAAATGGGCAATTATTTTATATGTATACCAATCGTTCACAGCGCAACCAAACGGGACATATTCCGCACCAGAATCTTATACATTTCATGGGAAAAATCCTGCTTTTCCTGTGATAATGTTTGACTGATCTCTTCTGCGTTATGAACTGTACCCAGGTACTGCCAATGCCAAAACACATGCTTCAGATTGTTTTCAGGCAAAACTGCATAACCCCTGAAAGGCCATTGCGCCAAATCACCTGTCTTTCTGCGCCTTGGTTGTTTGTTTTTTTCCGGTTGACACTGCTTAATCAATTTTTCTTCGGTCAAAAAAGCATCCAGTTCACCGGCACACTCAATATAATCCACCCGCCTCACACGATCAGAAAATGATTTTTCGGCCGGCAAGGCCCGGTCTTTGGCAAAAAAAGACAGTACCCGCTGACGAAGCTTGTTGCCTTTGCCAACAAAAAGAAGCCGGTCATTATCGCCATAAAGCAAGTACACACCAAGCCGATTGGGAATGGACTCAATCTCTTCCGGATCAATATGCTCAGGCAAATGGGGAATAGTCATCAGTTCTTGAACGACCTGTTGCAAATAAGCGCCCTCAAACTGCCGGTTGACCAATTGCCAGAATTGCAATAACACATGCGCATCGCCATATGCCCGGTGCCGGTGTTTGATTTCAAGCTGGTGTCGCTGAACCAGATAATCAAGCCCATGCCTTTCGTAAGCAGGATATAGCCTGCGGGACAGCTTGACCGTGCACAACTTGGGCGCTTTGAAATCAATGCCGATCCGTTTGAATTCACTTTTAATGAAGCTGTAGTCAAACCGCACATTGTGCGCAACAAAAATATGGCCATCAAGCAAGGTTCGAATTTCTTCAGCCACTTCAGAAAAAAGGGGGGCTTTGGCCACCATTTCATTGCTGATACCCGTCAGGTTTTCAATGAAACCGGAGATATGACAGGTTGGATTGATCAGGGTTTGGTAGGTGGAAACTTCTTTGCCATCATAACGGATAACCGCGATTTCAGTCAGTCGATCTTGCCCGATCACACCCCCCGTTGTTTCAACGTCCACAAAGGCAAAGGGTTTTTCATAAGTAAAAATCATTGGAAATGTTTTTGGTTATTTCAGGCAACAGAATAAGGCACCCTGCCTATAACGGGATGTCCAGGATCATTATACCCGGGTGTAGAGCAATGCCCCGTTACCACCAGCTCATCCACCAACGCTTCGTCATCGGTGGTCAGTTGATAGTCAAGGGCTCGCTGATAGGCCTGCCACTGCTCAAAAGTACGGGGTCCCACAATAACGGAACTGACCAATTGATTATTCAGCACCCATGCCAGGGAAAAATCAGCGGCTGAAAGGCCTTTTGATTCGGCATGCTGCCTGATACGCTGCGCAACCAATAATGACTCCCGACGCCATTCTGTTTGCATGATACGACGGTCGTTGCGACCGGCACGCGAATCGGCCGGCGGAGCGGTGTCCGGATCATATTTGCCGGTTAAAACACCACGCGCCAAGGGACTGTATGACACGACTCCAATACCGTAATGGGCAGCGGCAGGCAATTGCTCAACCTCGGCAACACGGGAGACCAGATTATACAAAGGCTGACTGGCCACTGGTCGATCAATACCAGCCTGATCAGCCAACCTGACAGTTTCGGCAATACGCCACCCCCTGAAATTGGACACCCCGAAATACCGGATTTTTCCTTGCCTGATCAGATCAGCAAGCGCACGGATGGCCTCCTCCAATGGCGCATCGGGTATTTCCCGGTGCAAATACAGAATATCCAAGTAATCGGTTCCCAAGCGTTTCAGGCTGGCTTCAACCGCCTGAAAAATCCATTTGCGGGAAATGCCACGTTGGTTAACCCCTTCGCCAAACACATTGCCCAGTTTGGTTGCAAGAACCCAGTCATCACGGTTACTGGCAATAGCCCGACCAACTACCGCTTCAGATTCCCCATTATTATAAACATCAGCTGTATCAATGAAATTAATGCCCCGGTCTTTGGCATCGGCAATAATCCGGTGTGATTCCGCTTCGCTGGTTTGTCCACCAAACATCATGGTTCCCAGTACCAGTGGGGATACTTTCAAACCACTGTTGCCAAGATTCCGGTATTTCATGACTGCTCCACATTGAGTTCTTAATTGAAATAAATTCAAATTTATCGACAACGGGCACCTACGTCAAGCTGAAGTTTTTTATTTCTCAAAAACACCTTGCAATGAAAAGATTCATGATTTTTTTGGGGCCATTATTGCTTTACGCTTGCCATGGTTGACCTTTTTTACCATAGGTCGTCCTATTGCCGACATTATCTGCCTGATACTGCAAGTAACCCTTATTGGCTGGGTTCCCGCCACCATATGGGCAGTCTATTCCCTCAGCCAATACAAAACTGATCAAAAAATCAAAGAAGCACTGGGTTCCCGCCAGTTTTGATTAACTCGACTCCACCAAAATAAAACCGCAATCTGTGAATCAGTTTTTTTGTACAGGATTCACAGACCGCGGTTAATATTTATTAAAACCTTATTTCTTAAACCCTGCTTTTAAAGGGTTAATCAGCCCGGTCAGGAACAGGCAGACCCAACCAGTTTTTATAAAACGACTCAATATCCGGCTCAAAATCATGAATGACCGGGTACCATGGTGTGGGCGCTTCCACGTCATGCAACACCCCACATTCCGGACAGTAATACTCCCGATATACCTGCCAGTCTGTATCGGGCGCCATTAACTCAGGGTAAATTTCCTGCATGGCTTCGGGTGTATCCCGCACATAAATGGCCGCATCCATTTTCCAGTTATGGCGGTAATCACCAAACTCATGAGCACAGCTGCACTTGTGCACCCATTGTCCGGTAGACTGGGATTGCGCAATATATAGATGAGGCCCCAATGGCAGAATGATCCTGTCTTTCCAGGAAACCTTGTCTTGCAGTACGCTCAGGTACAGTTCAAAACGTTCTTTGTCCTTGGGGGTTTGCAGCATACGAAGGGTGGTGTCCCAATCAAGCTTGCCGTCCACCAGATTATTAACCTGCTCTCTTGTAAATACTGACATAACTTATCTCCTTGATCTTTTTTATTTCATGGCCTTACGATTCGCAAGGCCATGATCCTGCTTTATTCGTCAACCAGAACGACGGTACTGACGCCCGGCATTTCTGAAATATCATTGCGATAGGTTGATCCAAATGAAGGAACTCCCAACTCGGATTCAGGCAATGACCACGCTTCGGGCAAATCCCAGAATTGCTTGAATTCATTGGTGAATTTTTCACTTAAGGCAAAACTGGTGGAATACATATGCCTTACCTGAACCGAAGCGCTCTTGGTCAGGATCCGTTCTCGTTCTTCCTTCATCCATTCTCGGACAGGCACCGCACGCTGCAATCGCTCCTTGCGAATTTCAGCACGTCTTACCGTTGTTTTTTCAGCATCAACCACCCAATTGCCTTCATCGTCCTGTTCAATGACCGCACCATAAACTTTTCGGGCGAACTCTGGCAACACAAAGCGATTGTTAAGATCGCGGGCAATAGCCGCCGGCTCACGATCCAGCGGATCCCCAAAACCCGGACCGCCACGGATATAGTTCAGGTACAGGTCATGATCCTCAAAAATGGTTTCCGTTGTCATGCATTGCTTATCACGTTTAACCTGGGCAGTCGCACTGATATGACGCTCATAGTCCGGCTCGCTCGGGTTACTGTCTGCCCCTAGGGGAATCGACAGATTCTGTTCAATCCTGGCTTTAAGATCGGTATTATGTGCTTCGAAACGATAACCGGTGGCTGCCGGATACCCCCCCATCAGGCCCCAGTCACTGTTCATATAACCGTTACCCGAGAAGAACATGGTCCAGTCCTGGGCATGCCAGACCATACGCAGGGTTTCCAGGCCACATCCACCCCGGTATTTGCCATAACCACCCGAGTTGGCTTTTACGTTACGTCCCATAAACAACAAGGGTTCGGCCATTTCCCAGATTTCAATATCACCCATATCTCCTTCAGGATTCCAGACCGCTGCGGCATGATTCAGACCATCCTTGACCGCGCAGGCACCGGTACCGGTTGCCGCCGTTTCAAAGCTGTTAACCGCGTGAATTTCCCCATCCTGATTGATACCCCCACCCTGCAACCAGTTACTGGTATTGCCGTTACCTGCATTTACCTCTTCTAGATAACCGCGGCTGAAGTAAGATTGGCTCATTGCCCGCCACATGCCTGTCCAGGCGGAAACAAGATAGTGCCAGGCATCCGAGTGGGCCGTCCGGCGATCATCCGGGTTCATCCAGGTGCCTTTGGGAATATTGAACTCTGTCGCGTAATAGGCGCCATCGTTAATCCGTTGGGTGGGTACCAGCGTTTGCGTTAGCATGACCCAGATACCACTGGTGAAGGCCACCTGGTTTGCATTGAAACTGTGCCAGCACCAGCGACTTCCGCCTTCAAAGTTCATGCGCCAGGTGGCATCCGGACGAATGGTCAACTCTGTAGGCGCATGCATAATAGTATTCATTTTGGCGTAAGATGCCGTTAACTGAACATCATCATGGTTATAAGGCACATCAACAAAAGCCACTTTGCGGTAAACGCCTGGAATAGTCATGTCTTTCAGGCGGGACTGCAAGCCACGGCGGCCCTCCTCAATAATTTCATAGGCAAACTTCTCAAAGGCCTCCACCCCTTCGGACGCAACCACCTCTTCAACCAGTTGGCGAATCATGTGACAGCCGGCAATCCGGGTACGTTCGTCAAGAATCAGATATTTGGGTGTGCGGGTTGAGCGCTGGCTTTCATGTAACCAGTCACGCAATGGCTCATCATTCACCCCCGTTTTGGGGCAGGTTGTCATATAACCATCCCCAAATCTGGAGGTTTGCCCGGTAGACATGGACCCCGGAGAGATCGCGCCCGTATCAATGACGTGAGTGACTCCGCCCACCCAGCCAATCAGTTTGCCTTCCCAGAAAATGGGTACGATTGTGGCAATATCGCAAGGGTGCACGTTACCGATAGAACAGTCATTATTGGTAAACATGTCACCCGGGTTAATGCCCGGATTGGTCTCCCAATCGTTCTCGATCATGTACTTAATGGCTGCCCCCATAGTGCCCACGTGAATAATAATACCTGTAGAAGTCAGGATACAGTCACCGGCAGCGTTATACAGGGTAAAGCACAATTCGCCTTCCTGTTCCACGATGGGTGAAGCGGCAATTTTCTTGGCGGTTTCACGGGCATGCACCAGCCCCCCACGCAACCTTGAAAACATTTTTTCATAACTGATTGGATCGCTTTCCTTGAACGCCAGTGTTTCAAGCGCGTTGTAATAACCGCTCTCTTTGGTTCTGGCCAAAACGGCATCACGGTGTGCTTTCAGTGTCAAGCCATTACCCAATAAGTTACCCAGCCCGACTTGTTTCATTGACATCATATTCATGTTGTGTCTCCTTAACTTTATTTATTTCACTTCTTTCAAATGAAACAGGCGATGTTTGTCCAGTGTGGTTTCAAACCCTTTGGGAACCACAAAAGTGGTGGCATCAGATTCAATCACCGCGGGGCCAACAATATGACTGCCCGCCTTCAGGGCCTCCATTGACCAGACATCCGCGTCATGCCATTTTTTATGCCGGTAAAACGCACGTTTACCAATCAGGGCCTCTTTGGGTGGTTGTTTATCCGATAATTCCTCCTCTGGCAATTCAGGTTTTTGTGAAATGACACTACCGCGCATGATGACTTTGGTAACCCCAAAACCAAGCTCTGGCGAACTGGCGGAAGTGGCATACACCCGACCGTAAGTTTCATCAAAAGCGGCCACCATTTTTTCCCAATCCTCAACAGTTGATGCCGCACTGATCGGAGAGTCAATTTCAAGATCATTCAACTGGCCCAGGAACTGCATGCTATATGCCGGACGAAGCATGACATCCTCAGGCTTGAAGCCATTGATCACAAACTCTTCAATCACTTTTTCAGCCAATTCATTCCAGCCCTTTGTAAGCGTAATACCAGCCTGTTGCTTGACCTCATCTGAAGACCCGGGCGGAACGGCAACGTCAACACTCATGTCATAGCGATACTCGTACTCGGCACAGGCACAGCCAAACGCGGAAAATCCGGCAGCCCACGCAGGTACGACCACATCCTCAAATCCCAGGCCTTCGGTATAGCCATAGGTATGTACAGGACCCGCACCGCCATAAGAGAAGCAGACAAAATCGGCCGGGTTATACCCTTTAGCGCTAATTGTGGAGCGCATGTATTCACGCAACTGCAAATCCAGCAATTCAATCACCCCTGCCGCCGCGTCTTCGACAGACAATCCCAGAGGATCTGCAATTTGCACTTTAAGATAATGCCGTGCCCTTTCCACATCAAGCTTGATCGCCCCACCCAGGAAATTTTCCGTATTCAGATAACCCAGCACAACGTGACAATCGGAAACAGACACGGTATCCAGCCCGCTTTCCGGCCAACACATGCCTACACGGTAACCGGCACTGTCCGGCCCAAGCTTGATGGAGCCGCTATATGGGTCAATCCGTACAAAACTGCCAGCACCCGCACCCACCGAATCCATGGCGACCAGTGGCAATGACAGAACCAGGCGAGCCATGTCCGGATCTGATTTAATGGCAAAACTGCCTTTGGTAATCATGGCCATATCAAAGCTGGTGCCACCAATATCACTACAGGCAATATTGTCGTAACCCAGCAATTCACCTAAAAACTTGGAGCCGATAACGCCGCCAATAGGACCCGATACGATGGTACGCGCCAGTTCTTTGGCTTTCCAGCCAATCGTGCCACCATGAGTGGCCATCACACGCAAGTCAAATTTACCGCCATGTTGCTTGAATCGGTCACTCACACCCTTAAGCGTTTTGCGGGAAGGTTCGGCCGCATAAGCTTCCAGAACAGTGGTATTGGTACGGTGACTTTCCTTGCGTGAGGGGTAATAATCTACCGTTGCAAAAACAGGGATATCCGAACCCAGTTTTTCAAGCTCTTCCAGACAAATATCCCTGGCCCTGCGTTCATTGTCCCCATTTTTATGCGATTGTAATAAACTGATGACAATTGCCTGCGAACCCTTTGCAAGCAGTTCACGGGTTGCTTTGCGCACATCATCTTCATTAAGTGGAATAACCACCTTGCCTTGCACATCGGTACGTTCGGCAACACCACGGGTACGGGACAGCGGCACCAATGGTTCATCATAGCGGTGTGTATTCAGATGAATACGATCTTCCAGTGCGTAGCCCAGATAACTTTGCAAGGCGCGTCCCATCGAGTGCACGTCCTCAAACCCCTTGTTGCACATCAAGCCAACATCAAGCCCTTTACGCTGCACCACCCGGTTCAGCATGGCCGTACCGGAATAAACGCAGGTTAACAGCTCGGGATAAACATCCTCAACCCTTCGATTCCATGCAGCCAGTGCATCATTGGAAGACTCATAAATTGCCTGGGCCTCATCGGCCGGATTACTTTGCGCCTTGCCAACGACAAACTGACCGTCACTGCTGACAAAGAATGTATCGGTCATCGTACCGCCTGCATCAATACCCATAACCTGTACGGGAGTGGCTTCAGTTCGCATAACACATCTCCTGAATAATTATTCACTTTTATTTTGGAATTCCTTTCATTACTTCCTTAAGAATTCCGCTCCTTTGATAACAGAACCATCTGTCACATTGATAGATAAGCAAAACCCATGCCAAACCTTCATCTTAAAACGCAAGCATTTGATTTATATGTTAAAAATATAAAAAACCGCCTAATAAAAAACAATTTATTTCATCAAAATGAAATTCGTACGTTCGATTTCCGGATACTCATACTCATTTCGACTGATATCCGGACAATAGGGTTAATACTGAATATGAGTAATATCATCGCGAATAAATGAATAGCCCCTTTAATAAAACTCCCAGGTTGCGTCTGGAGATGGAAAGACTTCAGCAACGGCATTCAGAACTGGTCGCCGCCAGCCAACCGGTCATGATGATGGCCAGGGATTTTTTAGCTGAAACGGGCAGCGTAATGATTCTGACTGATCCGGAAGGGGTCATTTTATCCATTGAAGGTGATCCTCGTGGTCTTGATGCTGCTGCATCCATCCAGCTAACCACTGGCTACAACTGGAATGAATTACGTACTGGCACCAATGCCATTGGCACGGCCCTTATGACAGGACAAGCCGTACAGGTCCATGCCGCTGAACATTTCTGTTCCGGTGTCCGTGAGTGGACTTGCACAGCCTCTATCATTCGAGATCCCTATGATGGCCAAACGCTGGGGGCCATTGATATTTCAGGCCTGAAAAGTACATTCAGCCCTCATAGTCTGGCCTTAGTGGCTACTACTGCAAGCCGTATCGAAAGCATGCTGGCCAAAAGAGAGCTTAGGTTCCGTTATCAATTACTGGAACAAAGCATTGCCAGATTCACGGGCAGCAATGACGGTATTATCATTTGTGACCGAAGAGGCCACCCGATTAAGCTGAATGAACAAGTGAACTCAGCCTTGCTGGCACAAAACATCAAACTTGATCTGAATAAATCCGAGTCTCTTTTTGCCCTGGACTTGAATCAAATCAGCAATGGTCATCCAACACATAAACCAGAATGGTTACAAGCAGACTGGATCGAACCCGTTATCAATGAAGGTGAACGAATAGGTACTGTCCTGACCATCCCCAGTCTTGCGCGAAGCAAAAAATCAGGAGTTCCATACAGGCAGCCTTCGCCCCACTATCCTGACAAACGTCCGGAAGTCAGAGGGTTTAACCAGATCATCGGCCAATCGCCTCTGCTTAAAAAAGCCATAGAAAAAGCACACTTATTGGCAAAAACCAATGTACCGGTATTAATTCATGGTGAAACAGGTGTGGGCAAAGAAAACTTCGTGAGGGGGATGCATCAGGTTAGTGATTTGGAAACTGCAGATAACAGGCCATTTATTGCCCTGAATTGTGGTGGTTTAACCCCAGAATTACTGGCCAGCGAGCTATTTGGATACTGTGAAGGTGCTTTTACCGGTGCCCGAAAAGGAGGCATGATTGGTAAAGTCGAAGCGGCCAATGGTGGCACTTTGTTTTTAGATGAAATAGGTGAAATGCCCCTTGATTTACAACCACATTTTTTAAGGGTATTGGAAGAAGGTGAAATTTATAGAATTGGTGAAAACAAACCCAGAAATATCAACTTCAAATTAATCACCGCCACTAATCGGGACTTACAGGAAGAAGTATCGGAAGGACATTTTCGCATGGATCTTTATTACCGGATTTCTGTCACAAGTATTCATATACCGGTTTTACGTGAAATCAAAGAAGACATCCCGCTTTTGGTTGATTATTTCCTGGGAACCTTACAACATAAATATGGACATGGGCAAAAAAAAATAACCCCTGAAGCCTTAAGAATACTAGATCAATATGATTGGCCTGGAAATATCCGGGAGCTCAGGAACACCATTGAAAACATGTACCTGATGAGTCAAACCGATGACTTATTACCGGCAGATATTCCTGAACAGATCATCTCATCCATTAGAAAAACTCCTGCCCCTACTTCTTATGCAAAGCCTTCACCAGACACGGGACTGCTTCAGCACTCAGAACGCATATCAATTGAAAAAGCACTGGCCCTGCATCATGGAAACATGACATCAGCCGCAAAATATCTCGGTATTGCCAAAAGTACTCTATATATGAAAATCAAAAAATATGGTATCGAAACAAAAATTGCACAAATCAGGAATGATGTTATGTAATGCAGACATCATTCCCAAAAGGTTCCTCTTGTCCTTTAACGTTCGTCGGGATAAGGCTCAGGTAAAACGTATGTGATCAAAATCAAGCCTTTCCACCAACTCTCTGGCCAATTCGTCAGAAATTTTCTTTTGCCGGGCCAATTGATAAATACTTGAGCGGGCACGATCAATCAAAGCCAAACGCAAAGTACGCTCTGCCTGGTATGTATTGAATTCAAGGTTTTGCTCATCGGTCTCCAGAAGAAACCCATTCACGAAATCAGCAAGCAGTCTGGTTTTAACATCTTCGTAAAACCGGGCATCAAAGTTATCATTTTTCTTGAGACCATCAATTATAAACTCAAGATGGTCTGCTGCTTGTTTACTGGCAATCTGGATAGCCATTTTCTTTTGATTGGAGTGACTGAGATAAAATGCTTTGTTCGGTGATAAACCTTTAAGTAACAATGGCAAAGCAATACTGGCAGCTAGAAGAGAAATAATAATGACCGAAGCCGCCAGAAAGACAGCCAGATCACGCCCGGGAAATTCTGACTGGTCAGGCAATAAAAAAGTAAGCGTCATTACGCCTGCCAATGTGACAGCACCACGTACACCGGCAAAAGACAAAATAAAAATATGACGCCATTTCGGCAAGATGGAAGAACTTCGATTTCTTAACAAAATACGTGGTACATAAACACAAATGGTAACCCAAATAAATCGAAAAGCAATCAAGGCCAGGGAAATTACCAACGCATAAATCAATAACCACCAAGGATTATGATGCCCTGTTTGATTCACCAGATCAATTGCCTCATTGAAAATAGTAAGCAATTGCTCCTCCAATAAAATAAACATAAACCCGTTCAGTGTGAACTGTAAAAGATCCCACATGGCAGTACAACGCATTCGGGTTATGGGCGAAATACGACCCGATAATTCAAAGTTACTCATGGCCAAACCGGCCGCCACTGCTGACAGAATACCTGAGCCTCCTATTGTTTCTGCAAGCACATAAGCTGCAAAAGGAGTTAACAGGCTTAAAAGAATTTCTGCGCCCTGCTCTTCGCCCAATAGTCGATGGATACGTTGGTGAATTACTGAAAGTAACCAGGTAGTTACCAGTCCAGTCGAAATGCCAGCTACAGCGACCCAAACAAATGAAGTCACTACTTGGGTAAGTGAAAAAACTCCAGTCATCGCTGCCAAAACTGCCATCCGGAAAGCCACCAGGCCACTCGCGTCATTAAAGAGCGCCTCTCCTTCAAGTATTGACATTAAACGTCTGGGTACAGTCAAACGTCGGGTAATACCTTGGACAGCAACGGGATCAGTTGGAGAAACAATTGCCGCCAGTGCAAATGCAACAGGCAAAGGCATTACAGGAATCATCCAATGGATAATATAGCCTAAGCAAAATACTGTAAGAATTACCAATCCAAAAGCCAGCTGGAAAATTCCACCATTATCACGCCTTAGTTCATCTTTAGGTATCCGCCAGCCATCAAGAAAGTAAGCCTCCGGTAAAACCACCTTTTCAAACACGCGATTAAGCGAGAATATACGTGTCCACGATCATTAAATGGACACGTATGGACTATCTAACACAGACACCTGCCGCAGAACCGGCACGGCCACCCCGTCGACGGGTTCACAGTCCGGCATTCAAGGCCCATTTGGTTGCCTTGTGCCAAGACCCGGCTACCTCCGTGGCGGCCATTGCCCGGGCACACAACATTAATGACAACCTGCTTCATCGCTGGATACGCGAGGCGCAGGCAAAGACACCGGCCACCCCGTCTTTTATCGCCTTGCCAACGTCGGCCGAAGTGGTCCGTCCCATCCAACAAGATAGCGTCGGCCATATCCAGGTAACGCTGCAAGGCAAGCAGGTTAGCCTGAACATGCAGTGGCCACTGCATGATGCCCAAGGTTGCGCAACATTTATCCGTGAAGTACTGCGATGATCCGTATCGACCAAGTCTGGCTGGCGGTCGAGCCCATTGACATGCGGGCAGGCATGGATACCCTGCTGGCCCGGGTGGTCCAGGTCTTTGGTCGCGCACAACCGCATCAAGCCTATCTGTTCAGTAATAAACGGGGTACCCGTTTAAAGGTGCTGGTGCATGATGGCCTGGGCATCTGGCTGGCCGTGCGCCGTTTACACCAGGGACGCTTTAACTGGGCACCGTCGGGTGCCACACAATGCAGCTTAAACGCTGAACAGGTGCAGGCCTTGCTGATGGGGTTGCTTTGGCAACGCCTGGGCGCTGATGCGGCGATCACGCTGTTGTAAACCGGCTGGCAATCCGGTGAGATACCGATGGTTCAGGCCAGCCCCTTATGGCATACTGCACACCATGACAAAGACGACTGTTTACCCTCCCGATCTGGATCAACTGGACGAGCACGCACTACGCGCGCTGGTTCGGCAATTGATGGGGAACGTCGAACATCTCACTAAAGATGTGACTTATTTGGGTCAGGATAATCAGTGTAAAGACGCCCACATTCGTAAGCTCACGCATGAGATTGCGGTTTTACGACGCCATTACTTTGGCAAGAAAAGCGAGCAACTGACCGGCGTTCAGGGCAGCCTGCTGGATGAAGCGGTCGAGGAAGACATGGCCGCCATTGAGCTGGAGTTGCAGCAACTGCAAGACCAGCAGGTCGCCCCTTCCCCCGCAGCCAGACAACCGGCCAAACGCCAGCGCCTGCCCGAGGACTTGCCACGTCTGGATATTCACCATGAGCCCGATCACACTCTGCCGCTGTATCGGCAGGAGCAAATCTTTGCTCGGGCTGGCGTTAAACTGGCTCGTTCCACCCTGGCCGAATGGGTCGGCGTGTGTGGCGTACGCCTGCAACCGCTGGTGGATGCCCTGCGGCGACGTTTGCTAGAGCAAACTGTCCTGCATGCCGATGAAACTCCGGTCTTGATGCTGCAACCGGGCCAGAAAAATACCAAACGGGCTTACCTGTGGGCTTATGCCAGCAGTGACGTTGCACCGCTGAATGCCGTGATCTATGACTTTACCGAAGGTCGTGCCGGTGAACATGCGCGCCGCTTCTTCGGGGACTGGCAAGGCCATTTGGTGTGTGATGATTACACCGGTTATAAAGCCTGCTTTACCCAGGGCATCACTGAAGTGGGTTGCCTGGCGCACGCCCGTCGCAAGTTCTTTGATTTACAGCAGGCCAATCAAAGCCAGTTGGCCGAACAGGCCCTTCAACTGATGGGTCAGCTCTACGAGGTCGAGCGACAGGCTAAAGGCCTGTCAGCAGCACAACGCTTGCAATTGCGGCAACAGCAGGCCCGGCCAATAGCCGATGCCTTGCATGCCTGGATGCAGGCACATCGCCAGAAAGTGCCTGCCAATACCGGCATCGCCCGGGCCCTGGATTACAGCCTGAAACGCTGGGTGGCGCTGACCCGCTATCTGGATGACGGCCAGTTACCGATTGACAATAACCGGATTGAAAACCAGATTCGGCCCATCGCCTTAGGTCGCAAGAACTGGCTCTTCGCCGGTTCCTTGCGGGCGGGCCAACGAGCGGCAGCCGTCATGAGCCTGATTCAATCGGCCAAGCTCAACGGCCACGATCCGTATGCCTATCTAAAAGATGTCCTGATGCGTCTGCCGACGCAACAGAACAACGATATTGAGGAATTGTTGCCGCATCAATGGCAACCCGTTCAGCACACCAATTAAAACGTTCGCAATAGTCAGCGGACGTCAAGGTGTAGTTTAGCGTTCGTTTACCCTGTTCTGGCGCCGCAAAGTCATCCACGCCTTGATGGGTCAATAAAAAACCCCTTCAGGAATTCTGAAGGGGTTTTTTGTAATAAAGAGCCTGACGATGACCTACTTTCACGGATGTCCATCCACTATCATCGGCGCGAAGG
>LFRM01251670.1_pt1 | contig 16162 bp, 14 predicted proteins | sample 618341 | NCBI WGS metagenome assembly LFRM01 (sample SAMN03654438, study PRJNA283298) | anaerobic digester metagenome | isolation source: pool of bioreactors CSTR01a, CSTR02a, and CSTR03a thermophilic anaerobic... | place: Denmark: Kgs. Lyngby | collected 2014-05-21 | reverse complement strand
ACATCACTTAAGCGTTCTACCTTGACTGTACGCACATCAAAACCGCAACGGATCGCCAGCTCGTCACCCTGCTTAATTTCTTTTGCAACCTTACAACGCTCACCCTGACAATGAACTTTACCGCCCTCGATAGCAGCTTTCGCCACGCTTCTCGTTTTAAAAAAACGCGCCGCCCATAACCATTTATCTAGTCTAACTTTTTCCATACTTAGTTATTTTTCTTACGCCGATAATAGAGCTTGAGCTTGGGTCTTGGCTGGTCTATTTCAAGCGGCAAGCTGACTTTAGCCTCTAACCCACCCTTTTCACGGTTCGCCAATCTTACCTTGCCGCCATGCAAAGCAGCGATACGCTGCACAATAGCCAACCCAAGACCTGCACCAAGACCGCTACGTGCTTGCTCACCACGCATAAACGGATTAAAAACAACTTCCAGATCCGCCTCCGATAGACCTGGACCCCGGTCCGCTACGGCGAACACAATGCAAGACTGCTGCTCAAAGCTTTCCTGGGTGACGCAAATATCAATTTGATCGCCACCATAGCGTAAAGCGTTTTCTATCAAATTAACCAGCAGACGTTTAAAAGACAGCCTACGCAGCTCAATATCAGGCACTGGCTCCAACTGTACATTCAATTTAAAGCCTCGCTGCTGATAGGGTGAAACCACTTCTGTTATCAAGGCATGAACGTCACAGGACACTAGCGGCTCATCATTGCCGTCACGAATAAAGGCTAAGAACTGCCCAACAATGGCATCCATGTCTTCAATATCGCGCACCATGTCCTGCGTTAGCTCACTGTCCTCATCGAGCAATTCCAACCCCAAACGTAAACGGGTTAACGGGGTGCGTAAGTCGTGGGAAATTCCTGCCAGCATCAAGTCGCGTTCACGCACGGACTGCTCAATGTCATCCGTCATCTGGTTAAAGGCACGATACACCTCTGCAATTTCGCTGGCGGTGCGTCTATCTACCGGTAAGCGTACGCTGTGACCCTTACCAAATTGACGCGCAGCCGCTACCAGCCGCTTTAATGGAGCACTCAGCTGGCTGACGAAAAACCATGCGGCGGCAGTAGACAAAAAACCAATGCCCAAAAACCAACCAAATAGATTCCACAGCCTTTGCCCACGCAATGGGTGCGGATACAGCGGCACACGAATCCAATCAGGTCCTAAACTGGGCGCATGCACCCATAGAGATGGGGGTGCTTGCGCACGAATACGCACTTGCGTGTCCTCACCCAATTCAAGGCGCATTTGGTCTTCAAAAATATTGCTGTAAGGCCAATGGTGTTCACCCTCAGGAACCTCATACCTGGGCACTCTTTGCAGGCCGGCAGCCTCGGCAATAGCCGGCTGGTCGCTAGGATGTGCCGCCCAGTAAGCACGCAAGGTTAAAGCCGCTCCGTGACTGTATTGGCGATCAACGAGTACATCCTCGTTCATCATCAAATACACCAGCGTGAGCGCTTTTGAGAACAGAATTGCCAACAACACCATCCATAGCGTGCGAACAAAGAAGCTTTTGGGGTACCAGTACACTTACGACTTTACTCCGTCCGGTACAAACACATAGCCCACACCCCAAACAGTTTGTATGTAACGAGGTTTAGCCGGATCCGTTTCGATAATGCGGCGCAAACGTGAAATTTGCACGTCAATCGACCTCTCCATGGCGTCCCACTCACGACCGCGCGCCAAATGCATTAACTTGTCACGACTGAGCGTTTCACGCGCATGCTGCACCAGCGCTTTAAGTACCGCAAACTCACCGGTAGTGAGCATGAAACTCTGCTCGCCTTTGCGTAATTCGCGAGTGGCCAGCGATAAGGTGTACTCGCCAAAGGTGACCTGCTCCTCTTCGCTTCCGGGCGCACCCGGCACAGCAGCGCCTTGCCGTCTAAGCACGGCTTTAATCCGCGCCAATAGTTCTCTTGGATTAAATGGCTTGGCTAAATAGTCGTCCGCACCCAGCTCTAGGCCTTGAATACGGCTGGCTTCATCGCCTTTAGCGGTCAACATAATAATAGGCACTTGGTTATTGGCAGCACGCAGTCTTTTACAGGCTGACATGCCGTCTTCGCCGGGCAGCATCAAATCCAAGACCAACAAATGAAAATGCTCGCGCTGCAACATACGATCCATTTGCTCGGCATTCTCGACACTGCGCACACGATAGCCCTGCTCGGTTAAAAATCGCTCCAGCAAACTGCGTAAGCGCGAGTCATCGTCCACTACTAGAATTTTTTCACTGTCACTCATCAAAGGTTACTCCAGATTAAGCCACCCATAAGCCCGTATTATGGCGCAATTACGCAAGCACCATAGCCAACCTTTAGTAACAAATCTTACAAAAAAACAACAATGACTGCGTTACTGGCAAAGTTAACCTATAATTACCGCTTTTTAGAATAAAGCTAATAGGTTTTTCATGCACAGCATCAATGCCCAGATCGCCAATGAATTAGGTGTACCCAACCAAAGCGTTGCCGCGGCGGTAGCCTTATTAGATGAAGGCGCTACCGTTCCCTTTATTGCACGCTACCGAAAAGAAGTAACAGGCAGCTTAGACGATACTCAATTACGTACTTTGGCTGAACGCTTAGATTATTTACGAGAGCTGAATGAGCGTCGCTGCAGCATTTTGGCGAGCATTGAAGAACAAGGCAAACTCACCAGCGAGCTGAAACAAGCCATCCTGCAAGCCGACACAAAAACACGCCTCGAAGATCTTTATCTACCCTATAAGAAAAAGCGCCGCACCAAAGGCCAAATTGCTCTGGAAGCAGGACTGGGCGATTTAGCGGATGCTTTATTTACTCAGCCCGAATTAAATCCTGAGCAAGAAGCCGAGCGCTTTGTGCAGGCTGATTCCGATTTCAAAGACGTTAAGTCAGTACTGGAAGGCGCCAAATACATTCTCATGGAGCGCTTTGCTGAGGATGCTGAGCTGCTGAAAAGACTACGCACCATGCTTCGCGCTGATGCGTTACTCAGCGCCCGTGTTATCAAGGGCAAAGAGCAAGAGGGGGCAAAATTCACTGATTACTTTGCCCACGATGAGCCGTATAGAAGCGTACCCTCACACCGCGCACTGGCTATTTTCCGCGGACGCAACGAAGGCATATTAAATGCCAGCCTGTCACTGGGTGACCCAGAGTCGAAAATACATCCGTGCGAAATAGTGATCGCTGAACACTTCAACATTCGCCAGCAAGGCCGTGCCGCCGATGCTTGGTTAGCTGAGGTCGTGCGCTGGACATGGCGCATCAAGCTGTCTACCCACCTAGAAACAGATTTATTTTCCAACTTACGCGAACAGGCAGAAACGGAGGCGATTCAAGTTTTTGCACGTAACCTGCATGACTTACTCTTGGCTGCTCCCGCTGGCCCACGCCGCACCTTGGCAATTGACCCAGGCTTACGTACTGGTTGCAAAATTGCAGTAGTCGATGAAACCGGCAAGCTTCTAGCCACGGACACCATTTATCCGCATGTGCCACAAAACAAATGGCAAGACAGCTTGGTGACTCTGGCTAAGCTGTGCACAGAGCACCAAGTTGAACTCATCGCCATAGGCAATGGCACTGGCAGTCGTGAAAGCGACCGTTTGGCCGCTGAGTTGGTTAAAGCCCTACCTAAATTAAAGATGCAAAAAATCATGGTCAGTGAAGCCGGTGCTTCAGTGTATTCAGCGTCTGAATTAGCCGCGCATGAGTTTCCTGATTTAGACGTATCGTTGCGTGGCGCCGTTTCTATTGCGCGCCGCTTGCAAGATCCTTTAGCTGAACTGGTTAAAATCGACCCTAAAGCTATTGGCGTCGGTCAATATCAGCATGATGTTTCCCAAGTGCAATTAGCACGCTCGCTCGATGCAGTGGTGGAAGACTGTGTAAACGCGGTTGGCGTTGATGTAAACACCGCCTCGGCTGCGCTATTGGCGCGTATTTCCGGGCTCAATAGCACCCTAGCCAAAAATATCGTGGCGTTTCGCGATGAGCACGGCTCGTTTAATAGCCGTCAACAGCTGAAAAAAGTGCCGCGTCTTGGTGAAAAAACCTTTGAGCTAGCCGCTGGGTTTTTACGAGTTATGAATGGCAGTAATCCGCTGGACGCATCCGCTGTGCACCCAGAAACCTATCCAGTAGTGGAGCGCATTGCTCAGAGCACTGAGCGCGATATTCGCTCGCTAATCGGTGACTCTGCATTTCTTCAGCGTCTTGACCCCAAAAACTTTACCGATGACACCTTTGGTTTGCCCACGGTAATCGACATCTTAGCTGAGCTGGATAAACCCGGTCGCGATCCGCGCCCAGAGTTCAAAACAGCCAGTTTCCAAGAGGGCGTTGAAAGCCTTAAGGACCTTGAACTGGGCATGGTGCTGGAAGGCGTGATCACTAACGTAACTAACTTCGGCGCTTTTGTTGATATTGGCGTGCACCAGGATGGACTGGTACATATTTCCGCCCTATCCGACAGCTTTGTCAAAGATCCGCACGCTGCGGTAAAGGCAGGCGACATTGTCAAAGTTAAAGTTATGGAAGTCGATATCCCTCGTGCACGTATCGCGTTAACCATGCGGATGTCTGATACGCCCGGGCAAACAAAGCCTGAACGCTCTACAACGCCGCGCACACAAAGCAGCCATGTCCGCAAAGAACGCACCGCAACTTCGAATACAGGCGCAGGTACCATGGCGGCTTTATTTGCGAATGCGCGTCAAATCAAGAAAAACTAATGCGCCCTGTTTAGTATTCAAGCGTACACCCTTATTATGTGCTTGAAAACACAGCCTAAATACATGCCGTTCCGTGCTTAATTGAGGAAACTCTTTTGACAAATGTTTTTGCCAGTCGCTTACGTCTGCTGAGTCAGCCTGACGCTGTACTCCATCTTAAAAACTGCCTACAGGGCATTGAGCGCGAAACTTTGCGCGTCACTGATGGGGGTCAGCTTGCACTATCCGAGCATCCAAAAGCGCTTGGTTCACCACTGACCCACAGCAGTATTACCACTGATTATGCTGAGCCGCTACTGGAATTTATCACCCAAGCCCATCCCGAAGCAGCACAAACCTTGGCTGAGTTAGAGGACATACATCGCTTTACCCACAGCGTACTGGATGGTGAATTACTTTGGAGCGCGTCCATGCCTTGCCTGCTGCCCAGCGAGCAGGATATTCCTATCGCTCGTTACGGTAGCTCTAATATTGGTCAGTTTAAATATCTTTATCGTATAGGTCTGTCAGTTCGATACAGCAGAACTATGCAGTGTATTGCGGGAATCCACTATAACTTCTCAATTCCAGAAAGCGTTTGGGTGATACTGCAGCAAGACAGCAACAACAAACAGTCGCTAACGGATTATCAGTCCGACTGTTACATTGCGCTAATCCGCAACTTTCGCCGTTACAGCTGGTTATTAATGTATCTCTTTGGTGCGTCACCCGCGGTCGATAAAAGCTTTTTACGTGATAAGCCGCACCAGCTCGATACCCTTGATGAGCACACGCTTTACCTACCCTATGCCACCAGTTTGCGCATGAGCGACTTGGGCTATCAAAGCAATGCTCAAGCAGGGATTACTCCGTGCTACAACAACTTGCAAAATTATATTGACAGCCTGCTCGAAGCGGTAAGTACACCTTACCCTGCTTATGAGGCTATTGGTACGTACAAGGATGGGCAATGGCTGCAGATCAATACCAATATCTTGCAAATAGAAAATGAATACTATTCCTCCATTCGCCCCAAACGTATTACCGAAGGTGATGAGCGTCCGGTGGAAGCGCTGAGCAAACGCGGCATCCAATATGTCGAAGCGCGCTGTATCGATATCAATCCATTTTTACCTATGGGTATCGACCTGCCTCAGTCACTGTTTTTAAATAGTTTTCTAGTGTTCTGCGCCTTGCAGGACAGCCCAGTATTCTCTGGCAATGCTTGTCCTGAGACGCACCAAAACTTTTTAACTGTCGTCAACCAAGGACGCGCACCTGATTTACAGCTTAAGCGCGACGACCAAGCAATCAGCATGCAAGACTGGGCAACTGAATTATTTGATGGCATACAGGCGTGTGCAGAGCTGCTGGATCAGGCGCATGGCGGGCAGGAACATCAGCAAGCACTTGCACAACAGCGTGCCAAACTGGCTGACGTTAATCTAACTCCGTCTGCACAGGTGCTTAATGCCATGCGCGAGAAATCCTGTAGCTTTACACAGCTGGCCTTCGCGCTCAGTCGTCAGCACGCAGATACTTTGCGTGATCCTGCACCTGAAATTGTGCAGCACTACCAAGCGTTAGCCGCTCAGTCCATTGAACAGCAACTGCGTATCGAAGCAGCCGATAGTATGAGCTTTGATGAATACATGACTGCCTATTACGCGCAGCTCAATTAACCTAACAGGTGACGGGCGCAGCAGTATTGCGCGCCCGACTGCCCTATAAGGTTAAACTTCCGGCCCTAAACGTACCGCCGCACTGGCACGCTCCAAAGCCTCCAACTTAGCCACTGACTGCTTGCGCTTTTCTTCGGTACTGCGGGTAAAAAACCAGACCAAAAAGGTTGCCAAGGACACGGCTAACAGAATCAAGCTCGCCACCGCGTTGATTTCAGGCTTAACCCCAAGGCGCACCGCAGAAAATATCTCCATCGGCAAAGTCGTCGAACCTGGCCCTGAAACAAAGCTTGCCAGCACCAAGTCATCCAGCGACAGCGCAAATGCCATCATAAAGCCAGCGGCTAACGAGGGTACAATCATCGGTATGGTGATTAAGAAAAACACCTTCCACGGCTTAGCGCCCAAATCCATCGCGGCTTCTTCCATCGAGCGGTCCAGCTCACGCAAGCGTGATGAAACAATCACGGCCACATAAGCCGTACTGAAGGTGGTGTGCGCAATCCAGATGGTGACCACTCCGCGCTCCATCGGCCAGCCAATCAGCTGCGCCATGGCGACAAACAACAACAATAATGACAGCCCCGTGATCACCTCTGGCATAACCAAGGGTGCGGTCACCATACCGCCAAACAGCGTACGCCCACGGAAGTGCTTGATGCGTGTCAGCACCAGCGCTGCAAGCGTGCCCAAGGCGGTGGCGGCTATCGCGGTATAGGTGGCAATCTCCAAAGAACGCAAGACCGCACTCATCAGCTGCTGGTTATCCAGCAACCCCGCATACCATTTGGTCGACCAGCCGCCCCATACTGTCACTAAGCGTGAAGCGTTAAAGGAATACAGCACCAGCACCAACATCGGCACATAGATAAATAGCAGCCCGACAATCAGCATAAAGCGTGAAAAGCTAAACTTTTTAATAAATCCCATAGGTTAGCCCTCCAACTCTTTGGCCTGTGCTCGGTTAAAGAACACTATGGGAATCAGCAAAATCAGCAGCATGATTACCGCCAAGGCTGATGCCACAGGCCAGTCACGGTTATTAAAGAACTCTTGCCAGAGCACTTTACCGATCATTAACGTTTCAGGACCGCCTAACAATTCAGGAATCACAAACTCCCCCACTACCGGAATAAACACCAGCATGCAGCCAGTGATAATACCGCCTTTGGATAACGGGAAAGTAATCCTCCAAAAGCTAGTATGGCGCCGCGCGCCCAAATCAGCTGCCGCCTCTAACAGTGATTGGTCATGCTTAGCCAGATTGGCATATAGCGGTAACACCATAAACGGCAGGTAGGCATACACGATGCCGATATAGACGGCAAGGTTGGTGTTTAGAATCTGTAAAGGCTCGCTAATCAGCCCGGTCCACAGCAAAAAACCATTGAGCAGTCCGTTATTGCTCAGAATACCCATCCAGGCATACACGCGAATCAGCAACGCTGTCCAAGTAGGCATCATCACCAGTAGCAGCCACACCGGACGCATACTGGGACTAGAGCGGGAGATGGCATAAGCCATGGGATAGCCCAGCAGCAAGCACCAAAAGGTACTGATTAAAGCAATTTTGACCGAGCCCAGATACGCTGCGATATACAACTTATCTTCGCTGAGTAGGATGTAATTACCCAAATTCAGCAGGATCGCCAACTTCTCATCCGCCCATTCGACCAAGCTGGTATAGGGTGGAATCGCGATGTCGGCTTCAGCAAAGCTAATTTTTAAAATAATGGCAAACGGCAGCAAGAAAAACAGCAGCATCCACGCAAAGGGAATACCGATGAGCGCATGCTTGCCATTGGGCAGACGCTGTTTTAACCAGTTTAAGGCGCTCATTGCTGGAACACCACGCCGCTATCATCCACCCAATGGACAAACACTTCGTCGTCCCACGTCGGGCGTTTGACGTTACGTTCTGAGTTCGCCATAAAAGCTTGCGCTATTTTGCCCGAGGGCAACTCAACGTAATACACCGAATGCCCACCCAAATAGGCAATGTCATGCACCTTGGCGGTGCACCAGTTGTAGTCTTCGTATTCGAGATCTTCGGGCTTAGTGCTGGAGAGCAACAGTTTTTCCGGACGCAAGGCAAAGGTGACGCGCTTATCTTCCGCACGCGCAGCGATACCATGACCCACGTAAATGGGTATGGGTAGTTGCGGGCTGGCAATAATGGCGTGGTCCAACTCATCAACAATAATTTCGCCATCGAACAGATTTACGTTGCCGATAAACTCACACACCATGCGGTTGGCGGGGGTTTCATAAATATCCATCGGACTGCCCACTTGCTCGATCCAGCCTTGGTTCATAATGGCAATGCGCTCAGCCATGGTCATGGCTTCTTCTTGGTCGTGGGTGACCATCACGCAGGTTACGCCCACACGCTCGATAATTTCGACCAACTCCAGCTGCATTTGTGAGCGTAGTTTTTTATCCAAAGCACCCATCGGCTCATCGAGTAATAACAGTTTAGGCCGCTTGGCCAGTGAGCGTGCTAAAGCCACGCGCTGGCGTTGACCACCGGATAAATTATGCGGCTTGCGCTTTGAGTACTTGGTCATGTGCACCAAGCGCAGCATTTCCTCAACCCGCTCTTGGATTTCTTCACGCGGCAAATTATCTTGTTTCAGGCCAAAAGCAATATTTTGCTCCACCGTCATATGCGGGAAAAGTGCATACGACTGAAACATCATATTGATCGGACGCTCATAAGGAGGCATATGGGTAATGTCTACCCCATCAAGAAAGATCCGTCCTTCAGAGGGCGTTTCAAAGCCGGCCAGCATCCTGAGCAAGGTGGACTTACCCGATCCCGACCCGCCCAATAAAGCAAAGATTTCACCCTTATTGATGTTGATACTAACGCTATCAACCGCCACGGTGTCGCCAAAACTTTTACTCACCCGCTCAATACGCACCAGCACATCTTTGGTTTTTTGCATATTGGCTAACGCTTTCTTATAAGCGCCTGAAGGTATTGCCATCGAATTCTCCCAACAAAAAAGCTCAGCCTTACGACTGAGCTATTAACTACAGACCGTTATTAAGTTAACGTCCCGATTTAAAACGAGTCCAAGCACGGGTTTTAATCCGCTGCACATTAGCGGGTAAAGGCTCGGACACAAAGAGTTTGTCTAGCACGTCCTGATCTGGATAGACTGCGGGGTTATTGCGAACTTCTTCGTCCATCAGCTCATCTGCATGCTTGTTAGGGTTAGCATAGCCCACATAGTCACTGATACCTGCAATCACTTCGGGCTCCAGCATATAGTTAATAAAGGCATGTGCTTGCTCCACATTGCCGGCATCGGCTGGAATCGCCAACACGTCAAACCACAGATTACCGCCTTCCTTTGGAATGCTGTAGGCAATCTCAACGCCTAACCCTGCTTCTTCTGCGCGGTCAGCAGCTTGCATCACATCGCCAGAAAAACCCGCCGCAACACAGATGTTGCCATTGGCTAGATCCGACACATATTTGGATGAGTGGAAATAGGTCACATAGGGGCGAACTTTCGCCAGCTTCTCTACCGCTTGCTCGTAGTCCTTGGCTTTATGTGAGTTGGGGTTCAACCCCATGTAGTTGAGTACGGCAGGAATCATTTCATCTGCAGCATCCAGAAAAGCCACACCACAGGTGCTCAGCTTTTTCATAGTACTCTGGCTCAAACAAGAAAGGCCCAAGAATCAATCGTGTCCACGCCGAGTACTTCTTTGACCTTATCGACGTTATAACCAATGCCGTTAGTTCCCCATAAGTAAGGCACGGCGTATTGGTTGCCTGGGTCATTGGTAGCGACTTGCTTCATCAAGTGCTCTTCCAAGTTACTCCAGTTAGGCAATAGGCTGTGATCTAACTTTTGGAAGACACCAGCTTGCACTTGGCGCGCTAAAAAATGATCCGAGGGCACCACCACATCATAGCCACTCCGACCTGCCAGCAGTTTGCCTTCAAGAGTTTCGTTGGAATCAAATACGTCGTACACCACATGGATGCCATGGCGTTCTTTAAAGTCGCTCAGCGCTGTTTCACTGATGTAATCCGACCAGTTATACACATGCACGGTTGATGCACTGGCCACACCGCTAGCAGTCACAGTTAATGCAGTTCCTAACACCACAGATTGAAATAATTTAAGCAATAATACGTCCTCTCTCTTTACTATAGGCTAAGCAGTCTCGCCAATCATGACGAGACTGCAAGGGCACAGACTATTTGCCTGATTTGATTTTGGTCCAGCTACGGGTCATAACGCGCTGGATTTTGGCAGACAAATCCGGGAAGGTGTACAGCTTTTTCAGCATAGCTTCATCCGGATAGATGCCAGGATCGTTGCGGTACAGCTCATCAACTAATGGTGTCGCTTCACTATTAGCATTAGGAAACTGCAAGTAGTTGGTCAAATCCGCCATCACCTGAGGCTGCAACAGGTAGTTTATAAACTCATGCGCTTCTGTGACATTTTTCGCATCGGCAGGAATACCCACCATATCGAAGAATGTGCCAGCACCTTCTTTCGGAATGGTATAGGCAATACGTACGTTACCTGTGCCTTCCTCGGCGCGCGCCTTGCTCTGGTAAAGATCGCCAGAATAGCCCACTGCTACACAAATATTGCCATTAGCCAAGTCTGAAATGTACTTGGAAGAATGGAAATACGTGATGTAAGGACGAATTTTTAATAACAGGTCTTCTGCTTGCTTTAAGTGCTCTGGATTGTCGCTGTCTGTCGGCAAACCAAGGTAGTGCATGGCTGCAGGGATTATTTCTGTGGGCGAATCAAGCAAAGCTACGCCGCACTCGTGCAGCTTGCTCACGTACTCCGGATTAAAAATAAAGTCCCAGCTATCTAGCGCTATATCGCCAAGCTCTGCTTTGACCTTGTCAAGGTTATAACCAATACCAATAGAGCCCCACATGTAAGGAATGGAGTACTGATTACCCGGATCACTCACTTCCAAAGTTTTAAGCAAATCCTTGTTTAGGTTATCCCACAGAGGTAATTGGCTACGATCTAGCTTCTGGTAAACACCGGCTTTAATTTGCTTAGCCAAAAACGGGTTAGAGGGCACTACAATGTCATAGCCGGAGCGACCAGACAGTAATTTTGCTTCTAGAACCTCGTTGTTGTCGTACACATCAAACACCACCTTGATCCCACTTTGCTTTTCAAAATTGCTAATAGTGTCTGGAGCAACGTAGTCAGACCAGTGGTATACATGCAGTACGCGCTTTTCGGCGTATACAGTGGTGGCAGCAGCCAAAGTCATAGCGAGAATCGCTAATGGAAAAGTAAATTTTTTCACGCGCACAGCTCCTTTATAGTCTGCTTAAAGAATCAACCGCTTAGTGAAAGCGGACATTGGGGTGTAATAGCAATGTTTTTACAAACAAGCTTTATTGAGTGTAACGTCTGGCCAAGTAAGGCAACCATTGCCATTGCAATGATTTAATTACATTCAAAAAAACTTATTTACAGACTAGGCATCCCTTTCCTTAGTAGCCTAATAGCAGTTAAAGCCCTGTGCTTGGGATTTTATTGGCTGTTTGCATGCTGCTGTAGAAGACAGAGCAATGAGCCGATAAAATTTGCGAAAATCCTAACACAGATAGAAAAAAATGGAACAGCCATGCACATAATTTTTTTATCTCCGCAGCGTTTTAAGGCTCTTCGCATTTAAGGGAGTAGAAAAAAATCTGGCCAGCTGTAAAAATGTCGAGGAACTTGGAAAATGTAAGCTCTTACAAGAGCTGTGCCAAGCAACCGGCTGCGTGCAAACCGCTTTGCTTTACTATGTGATTGTGGGACTGTGGGAGCGCATCTTATGCGCGATGAGCTCCTGTAGATCACCCCTTTAGGGCGACATGTCAGCCTAAAGGCATGACCTTGTATGTTAGTCAATAAAAAGTAACTGTTTCAGCTATTTGCAGATGAGCGCCACCTCGAAGTGGATTGCACCTGGAACATGTACCAACGGGTGGTCAGCGCCTATAACGAGCCGGATCGAAAGCGTAGTAAAAAACTCATGCAATAGCTCATAAAAATCATTACAGCCAGCCACTTGATAGGTTTGCCCGATATGTGTACCTGAGCAACTATACATAAATAATTATTTTGTATAGTATGTATACAACTTTTCAATCTACTATCTTTTTATCATTGACTCTATTCTACAGTCAATGCGCACTTAACCTAGCCCTAAACAGGAGTATCCTATGAGAAAACTAGTACTGGGCAGCATGTCTGCACTGTTAATAGCCACCAGCCTACAGGCTAACGCACAGCCTGATCCAGAAGAGCAAATTATTTTCCGTAAGGCCGGTTACAGCTTTATGAGCTGGAACATGGGCAAAATCAAAGCCATGGCCATTGATGGCACCATGGCTTGGGATCCTGCTCAGGTTCAGGCTGCAGCTAACAGTATTGCCGCCACGGCCAACTCCGGCATGGGTGCGCTCTTCACCCCAGGCACAGAAAAAAGTATCGGTGACACTAAAACCAACGTACGCCCAGAAATGTTTACCGACATGGAAGGCGTTGGCAAAGTAGCCATGGCATTTAGCAAAGCGGCCAACGAGTTAGCCGAAGTAGCTAAGACCGGCGACAAAGCAGCAATCATCAAGGCATTTGCCGCCACAGGCGATAGCTGCAAAGGCTGCCACGATAAGTACCGCGAAAAGATGTAAGTCTTAGCGCACTATAAAAAAGCCGAACTTCGTGTTCGGCTTTTTTGATCCTACCAAGCAGGGGCAGAAACAGGCGGCGCAGGGGGCGGGGGTTGCCAAGCTCCAGTGGCTAAATATACGCCACCCGCGGCAATCATCAGAGCAACAATGAATGCAATCCAACCACCACCCACCGCGGGTTTTTGCTGTGCATCGGTTTTCTGTGTATCGCCTGTCAACATCGGCTTAACAATAGTGTGTTTAAGCACAAACTCATGATAAAGCACGGCCAACACATGCAAACTAATCAAACCAACCAAAACCCAAAGGCCTAGTCGGTGCAGACCAGTGATGTACAAACTATCACTCTTGCTCAGCAAGCGGGATAAGGGTCCGGAAAAAGCAATTTCATCATTGGTAAACAAGCCACTTACAGCTTGCCAGCCCAGCATCAACAGCAAGGCCACCATTGACATAACACCCAGAGGATTATGACCTAAGGTGCGCCAATCTCCTTTTAGATACTGGGGTAGTGCGATAAACGCGCGGAATAAAGCCGGGATGCGCGCATAGGTTGAACCCAGTACCAGCCACGCCAGTCTAAAGCTAAGCAAACCGATAACGGCCAAGCCAATCGTGGCATGCCTATCCATCCATGAACCGCCCTGCAAACCCGTGAAAATTGCTGCAAATACAGCAATGACCAATGACCAGTGAAACAGCCTTAAAGGAGCATCCCAAACCCTAATTTTCGTACTCATTGAACCTCCACCTTTACACAGGTAAAACATACCACTATTGGAAACTAATCCCTGGATTGTCATCTGACAGATCTATCGATAATTTTTTTGCTGCTGGGCTTAGACTCTCCGCAGAGGTTTCTGAGCCGAGCTTAATCATAAGACGCAAATCGTTAGCAGAGTCAGCATGAGCTAGTGCGTCTTCGTAACTGATTTCGCCTTGGGTATACAGCTTGTACAACGCCTGATCAAAGGTCTGCATACCCAGCTCGTTGGAACGCATCATCAACGGCTTGAGCTCGCTGACAGAGCCTTTGCGAATCAAGTCCGCAGCTAAGGGCGTGTTAATCAGCACTTCAATCACCGCACGGCGACCTTTGCCATCAGGTGTTGGTACCAACTGTTGGGCAACAATAGCCCGCAGGTTTAGTGACAAGTCCAGCCACACTTGCTGCTGTCGATCGGCTGGGAAAAAGTTAATGATACGGTCCAAAGCTTGGTTGGCGTTGTTGGCGTGCAAAGTAGCCAAACATAGGTGACCTGTTTCAGCAAAGGTTACCGCATACTCCATGGTTTCCCGCGTACGAACCTCACCAATTAAGATAACGTCAGGTGCTTGGCGTAGTGTATTTTTCAGAGCAACCTCAAAGGATTCAGTATCAATCCCCACTTCGCGCTGAGTCACAATGCAGTTTTTATGCTGGTGAATAAACTCAATGGGGTCCTCAATGGAAATAATGTGCCCTGAGCTATTTTCATTGCGAAAACCAACCATTGCCGCTAACGAGGTCGACTTACCTGTACCTGTAGCCCCAACAAAAAGAACCAAGCCGCGCTTAGACATAGAGATCTTCTTCAAAATTTCCGGCAGCCTGAGTTCTTCTAACGTTGGAATTTGTGTAGAGATACGACGCAAAACCATGCCCACTAAGTTGCGCTGGTAAAAAGCACTCGCCCTGAAACGTCCAATACCGCGAGCACTGATAGCGTAGTTACACTCTAACTCTTCAGTAAACTCGCGACGTTGCACCTCGTTCATCGAACCAAATACAATTTCCCGGGCTTGCTCAGGCGTAAGTGGTGACTTGGTAACGTGCATGATTTTGCCATTAATCTTCATCGATGGTGGCACACCTGTGGTAATAAACAGGTCAGATGCTCCTTTTTCCACCATTAAACGCAGTAATTTCTCAAGCTCCATAATTACGCCCTATTCATCTTCATCATTAATTGCTTTAATCAGCCAGTGTTCCAACTCAGTACAGTTAGAAATTCTCTGGAGTCTTGGCCTTTTCGCGCGCGCTTTCACGGGTAATCAAACCTTTGCTCAACAGCGTTTTCAGGTTGCTATCTAATGTCTGCATGCCGATGCTGCCGCCGGTCTGGATAGCCGAGTACATTTGCGCGACTTTATCTTCACGAATAAGGTTACGAATAGCGGGCGTACCAAGCATAATCTCAAAGGCTGCAACACGCCCTCCGCCCACTTTTTTCATCAGGGTTTGCGACACCACGGCCTGCAAAGATTCCGACAACATTGAGCGCACCATAGATTTTTCTTCTGCCGGGAATACGTCCACCACCCGGTCAATGGTTTTTGCTGCAGAGGTGGTGTGCAACGTACCAAAAACTAAGTGCCCCGTTTCCGCCGCTGTCAACGCCAGACGGATGGTTTCTAAGTCACGCATCTCGCCCACAAGAATTACATCAGGGTCTTCACGCAACGCAGAGCGCAATGCTTCACTAAAGCCATGGGTATCACGGTGAACTTCACGCTGGTTAATCAAACATTTCTTCGGTTCATGCACAAACTCAATCGGGTCTTCAATGGTCAAAATGTGCTGAAATTTATTGGCATTTAAATAATCAATTAATGCAGCGAGAGTGGTCGACTTACCCGAACCTGTAGGCCCTGTTACCAAGACTAAACCGCGTGGTACATCAGCGATCTTACGGAACACATCACCTAGACCCAGATCGTCCATGCTAAGCACCTTAGATGGAATGGTTCTAAATACTGCACCGGCACCACGGTTTTGGTTAAATGCGTTAACCCGGAAGCGTGCCACGCCGGGCACTTCAAAGGAGAAGTCCGTTTCCAAAAACTCTTCGAAATCTTTGCGTTGTTTATCATTCATGATGTCATAAATGAGCGAGTGCACCTGTTTGTGTTCGAGTGCGGGCAAATTAATACGACGCACATCGCCGTCAACACGTATCATGGGCGGTAATCCCGCAGATAAGTGCAAGTCTGACGCACCGTTCTTTGCACTAAAGGCCAGCAGTTCGGTAATATCCATGAATCCCCCAAATTCTTCGGCAGACAGTTAGAGTTGCCAATATAAA
>LFRM01255392.1_pt1 | contig 16163 bp, 18 predicted proteins | sample 618341 | NCBI WGS metagenome assembly LFRM01 (sample SAMN03654438, study PRJNA283298) | anaerobic digester metagenome | isolation source: pool of bioreactors CSTR01a, CSTR02a, and CSTR03a thermophilic anaerobic... | place: Denmark: Kgs. Lyngby | collected 2014-05-21 | reverse complement strand
ATAGGAACTAGGGTATTGTCAGCAACTAATAGTCGATCAAAAATCGTTTTATTATAAGTATAAGAACCTGGATTTAGCCAAGGATGTTCAAAAAACTCGATTGGTCCACCATTTGAATAAAGAACAGCAAGTTCATTTTTTCGTTGTTATTGCCTATTGAGCATCCAAAAAGAGTGCTTAATAACAAAACTAGCACTAATGAAATTGTAAGTAATTTATTCATTTTATTCCTCCTGTATTTCGCAGTTAAATAATTTCAATAAATTTAGTATACCTTTAAATAAAGTTTATCAAAATAATTAGTAAATGCAAAGAGAAAAAAGTTATTAATATTAATAGAGTTGAAATTAATGACATTTTATGAAGTATTTAAGTAATTATTAAAAAAACACATTATCGAAAAAATAATTTACGATGATGTGTTCAAAAAATATTAGTTAGTTACTTAGAAAATTTAATTAACCTTTTATTAATGTCTACTGTTTTAAAATCAAATTCAAGTTTTATCCACTGGATGGCTTTTTTATGATAAAAGAAAACATGAGTATCATCATTTTTGTAATACCAATTTGCAAAGTCAATTGTTTCATCATAGATTTCAGTCATACAAAAAATACTTCCTTTGGGATTAAGCATTTTTGAAAGCTTTTTAAACTCTACATATGGATTGTAAAAATGTTCCATAACTTCACAACAAACAATGTAATCATAATTAATTTTTAAGTTTTCAGGATAGTTATGAAAGTATGGATCATATAAATTTAAATTATAGCCAGCTTTTTTAAGTTCACTAGTTATTACTGGACCAGTACCTGCTCCAAAGTCTAAACCTAAATGATTATTGTTATAGTTGGCGATAACACCATTGACAATTGGGGACACAAATTGTTGATATCTAACATCATCAACATCATTGTTGTGTGTTTCATATCTGCTTTTTTCTTCATCATTACTAATATAATCGGTAGGATTCAACATTATTGAGTGACAATTTTTACATTTAAAGTAGTGTTTGTTTAACTCTTTATAAAATAAATAAACCTCGCTATTACAAAGCAAGCAATTTGTAATTGTCGACATAAATCTTACCTCCTAGTAACTTTTATCCTATATAAGTTTTAAAATATCTTTTGGACTATTAACGATTTTTAGCGCTCCAGCGTTTTTTAATTCAACAACGCTTCTAAAGCCCCAAGAAACTCCAATAGCCTTCATGTTGGCATTAGCAGATGTCATCATGTCGACATCACTGTCACCGACAAAGAAAATATCAGTCGGCTCTAATTTCATTTTTTTAGCAATCTCTAAAGGATAGAAAGGATTAGGTTTAGTTAAACCATCTGATCTATCACCAACAACATCAACAAATTTAATGTCTGCAAAGTATCTTTTCATTATTTCATCTGTATATTCTTGCTTTTTATTTGTACAAACTGATATTAAAATATTTCTATCATTTAAAGCTCTTAGCATTTCCAAGATCCCATCATAAGCTGTTGAGGCTTCATAGTATCGATTTCCATATTCTAATAAAAAATCTTCTAAAACCAAATCAGCTTGAGGATAATCTTTTGGTAATGCTCGCTCAACCAAAACTTTCATACCATTTCCTACAAAAATTCTGTAGTCATCACTTGAATGTTCAGGTAAACCATATTTCGCTAAAACTGTGTTGAGACTGTTTTTTAAGTCTTCTAAAGAATCAAATAGTGTTCCATCTAAATCAAATATAAATCCCACATTAAAACTCCATTCTAAATTTTGTTAACTTAATTCTGATTGACCATAATACAATGATGCATAGCGCCCATCTATTTCTAATAAGTCGTCATGACTACCACGTTCTACAATTTCTCCATTTTCCAAGACTATTATTGCATCGGCATTTCTAACAGTTGATAAACGGTGTGCAATAACAAAAGTTGTTCTACCTTCCATTATTGAGTCCATACCCTTTTCAACCAATCTCTCTGTTCTTGTATCAATAGAAGAGGTCGCTTCATCCAAAATTAAAATACTTGGATCTGCTACTGCCGCTCTAGCAATGTTTAATAATTGTTTTTGCCCCTGTGATAAATCATCTCCGACACCACTAATTACAGTATTATAACCATCACGTAGATGACTGATAAAGTAGTGTGCATTAGCAAGTTTAGCAGCAGCTATACAATCATTGTCACTAGCATTTAAATTACCATAACGAATGTTTTCCATAATACTACCAGTAAACAAGTTTGTATCTTGCAATACCATTGCAATGTGGCTTCTTAAATTAAGGCGATTAATATTTTTGATATCTATATCATCAACCAATATTTCACCTTTATCTATTTCATAGAAACGTGAAATTAAATTAGTAATTGTTGTTTTACCGGCTCCTGTAGAGCCCACAATCGCAATTTTTTGACCTGGTTTTGCATAAAATGAAATATCATTTAAAACTATTTGGTCTTCAACATATGAAAATGTAACATTATTAAATTTTACGTCGCCAACAACTTTATCAAGATTTAAATCTTCTTCTCTAATTTCTTCTAATGGCCAGTCAATTAATTCAAAGACTCGCTCGGCCGAAGCTAGAGCTGATTGCAAAGTTGTAAATTGATTGGAAATTTCATTAATTGGTCTTCCTTGAGTACGAGTCATATTTACATAAGCGCCTAAATCACCAATACTTAAACCAAAGTTAATAGCCAAATAACCACCAACAATACCAATAATAGCATAATTAATTGTATTCATATTTTGCATTAATGGAAACATCATGATTGATGTAATCTGAGCTTTTTGAGCATTTTCTCGATATTCTTTATTCAAAGTATTAAACTGATCAAGAGAATCTTCTTCATGATTAAACAATTGCATAACCATTTGTCCTTCCATCGCTTCTTCAATATATCCATTTAATCGTCCCAATGATTTTTGCTGACGGCGTGAATAAATTCTACTTCGCTTGACAATAGCCTTTGCCATCAAAGATAGAAGCGGTAATAAAATAATCGTAATTAATGATAATGTTGGGCTTAAAAAGAACATAACTACAATTGTACCCAACAAGGTAAAGATATTAATAACAATAGAGGCAGCAGCTGTATTCAAGCCTTCGCCAACTAAGTCAATATCATTTGTAAAGCGACTCATTAAATCACCATGAGTGTTTTTATCGTGATAGCCTACTTCCATCTTTAACATTGTATCAAACATATTTTCGCGTAATTTTCTAATAGTTCTTTGCGATATTTTTACCATCATTCGACTAGAATATAAAGCTGTTGTAATTTGAACAACATATACTCCGGCTAAAAAAGTTAATTTAATCAAAAGGTCGCTATACATTTGCTCACTTGTCGTAAGTCCTTTTAAACCTTTTTCTATTATTGTAATTAGCGGTGATATGGAATAAGCTCCATAAAGTCCGGCTAGTGTAGAGGCAATTGAAGCTAGGATAACAAAGAATAAGAGTATCTTAGATTCTCCAAGATACGATATTAAACGAAGTAATGTTCCTTTTTGATCTTTTGGTTTTAAACCCGCAGCACTTCTTCTGTTCATTCTAATCCACCTTTCTCCATTTGACTGTCATAAATTTCTTTATACACATGGCATGTTTGTAAAAGTATGTCATGGTTGCCTTGGCCAACAATTCTGCCTTCATCAATAACTAAAATTTTGTCACTATCTATTATCGAAGATATTTTTTGAGCAACATTAATAATTGTTATATCGCTATACATTGTCTGAAGCGATTTTTTAACTCTGGCTTCCGTTGCAGCGTCTAGGGCCGAGGTTGAATCATCTAACACTAATATCTTAGGGTCAACAACTAAGGCTCGGGCAATGCTTAGTCTTTGTTTTTGACCTCCAGAAAAGTTAGCACCACCTTGTTGAACAATTGAATCAAACTGATCGGGCTCATTCATTAAATAATCGTAAATATCCGCAGCTTTTGCGGCGCGTTTTAAATCATCTAAGCTTGCTTCTTTATTTCCTAACCTCAAGTTTTCAGCAACTGTCCCACTAAATAAAACGTTATGCTGTGGCACAAATCCAAATTGTGACCTTAGATCTTTTAATCCTATGTCACGAATATCATTACCGTCTAATAAAATTCTTCCCTCGCTAACATCAATCAATCTCGATAATAGATTTATTAGAGTAGACTTTCCACTTCCAGTCGATCCAATTATTCCAATATTATCTCCCGGCTTAATGTCAAAATTAAGATTACACAAAACATATTCTGAGTTTTCATAATACTTAAAGTAAACATTTTCAAAAACTATATGACCAGATCCTTTATCATTTGTAAGCAAATTATCTTTTGAAGTAATGTCAGCGTCTGTTTCTAAAATTTTATTGATACGAACAACTGAAGCTTTTGAGCGTGATAACATCATAAAAACGTGAGTTATCATCATCATCGAAAACATCGTAAATCGTAAATAGTTAACAAAAACAAGTAGGTCACCAAGTTTAATCACTTGTAAGTTGACAATCATATCTGCCGCTAAATAAACAACAACAATCGTTGCAAAATTAACAGCTGTCATTAAAGCTGGACCCATAATAGTCATTAAAATATTGGCGTGGACACTAACTTTGTACAATTCTTCATTTTCATCTTTGAATGTTAAGTTTTCATCTTCTTCACGAACAAATGATTTAATAACACGGATATTCATTAAAGATTCTTGAATCCTTCTGTTCATTTTATCTACTTGATCTTGAAGACGCATAAAGCGTGGAAATCCTTGTTTTACAACTAAAAAGAAAACTACACTCAAAATAAGCACTGCAACAAGCATAACCATCGATAATTCAGGACTTGTTAAATAAGTTAAAACTACTGTACTTATTAAAAAGACCGGAGCTCTTACCAACATTCTCAATGACATCATAACCGCTCTTTGCAAAAAGTTAACATCATTTGTTAGTCTTGTAACTAAAGAAGAAGTTTGAAAGCTACTCATATTTTTAATTGAATATGTTTGAATTTTTGAAAAAACACTTTCTCTAAGTCTTAAAGCAAAGTTATTTGAGGCTTGTGATGGCAAAATCAAGCCAAAAATAGACAAAACCAAACCAAAAATAGCCAAGCCAATCATTTTCACTCCAACATTTATAATTACAGAAAAATCTGAATAGGCAATTCCACTATCAATTATTTCTGCCATCAATCTAATTTGATAGAGATCAATAAATGCTGACACAGCAATAAAGACAACTCCAAGTAGTGCTATAGGCACTTCGGGCTTAAAATACTTAAATAATTTTTTCATCTACAAGCCTTCTTTCTAAACTATTACTCATAATTTCGAGTAATCTTTTCAATTCTAATACTTCTTTATCATTTAAATCTGTAAACATAAGCGTATTAATTTGATCAAAATTTAATCTTAATTCAACAACTACTTCATAACCTTGCTCACTTAGTTTAAGTAAATTTATACGTCGATCTTTCTTACATTCTTGGCGTTCAATAAATCCACTTTTTTCTAAGCGACGAATTGAAACTGAAGTCGCCTCTTTGCTTGTATCAAGTATATCTGATAATTTTTGTTGGCTAATTCCTGGGTTTTCCTTTAAAGCAAAAAGCACACGGGGTTGTCCCATATATAAGCCTAATGTCGTAAGATAGTTTTGAACCAGTGTTTGATGTTTTTTCATTAATGATCTAAATTCATTGTTTAGGATATTTTCCATGTAATTTTCCTTTCGTTAGCCGATTAACTAATTATACTACATCGTAATTAAAATGCAATAAAATGTCACTTATTACAAAATTATTAGCATGTAAATGTTAAAAAGAGTCTTACGACTCTTTTAGCTACAATTATTTAATTTTTAAAACTGTGAACTGGTGCTGGTACAAAACCACCGCGACTAATAAATTTATCATTATCTAAATTATTTACTTTCATAATTGGAGCATAACCTAAAAGTCCACCAAAATGAGCAATTTCTCCTACTTTTTTACCATAGACTGGAATTATTCTCACTGCAGTTGTCTTATTGTTAATTAGTCCAATTGCTGCTTCATCCGCAATTATACCTGATAAAGTTTGCCAAGATGTATCCCCTGGCACTGCTACCATATCTAAGCCTACAGAACACACCGCTGTCATAGCTTCTAATTTTTCAATGTTTAAAGCTCCTTGAGTCACAGCGTTTATCATTGCTTTATCTTCACTTACTGGAATAAAAGCACCACTTAAACCTCCAACATGTGGAGATGCCATTAGACCACCTTTTTTAACACTATCATTTAAAAGCGCTAATGCTAATGTTGTTCCTGGCGCCCCAGCTAACTCTAGTCCCATTACTTCAAAAATCTCGCCAATACTATCACCAACCTTTGGTGTTGGGGCCAAAGACAAGTCAATAATACCAAAGGGTACATTCAAACGCTTTGCGGCCTCTTTACCAATGTGTTGACCTAAACGCGTAATTTTAAATGCTGTTTGTTGAATAAGGTCACATAACTCATCAAAACTAGCATCCTCTTTGTCTTGTAAGGCTGCCTTTACAACACCAGGGCCACTAACACCAACACTCAATACAACATCTTTTTCGCCAACACCATGATATGCTCCTGCCATAAATGGATTATCATCTACAGCATTACAAAAAACAACTAATTTGGCACAAGCAATACTATCATCTTCTTTTGTTTGCTTGGCCATATCTAATATAATTGGCCCCATTGCCTTAACTGCGTCCATGTTCAAACCATTACGACTTGTGCCTACATTGATACTAGCACAAACCCTTTGTGTAACTGATAAACTCTTGGCCAAACTATCTAAAAGAATTTGATCAGACTTTGATGTACCTTTTTGAACAAGCGCAGAAAATCCGCCAATAAAATCAACACCTACAACTTTTGCTGCTCTGTCCAAAGTTTTAGCGATCGATACATAACAATCTGTTTTACAAGCAGCTGCAGCAATCGCAATTGGAGTGACAGAAATTCTTTTGTTAATAATTGGGACACCATATTCTTGTTCCAATTCATCTGCAACACTAACTAAGTTTTTGGCATGATGAGTAATTTTATTAAAAATATTTTCATTGAATTTATCAATGTTGGAATCAGCACAATCTAAAAGGCTAATTCCCATCGTTAAAGTTCTAACATCTAAGTTTTGGTATTTAATCATACTTTTTGTTTCAAAAACATCATCATAATGAATCATAAACTTCTCCTAGAAATTTTATACATCTCATCAAACAATTCTTTTCTTTGCATTGTAATTTCAACCCCCATTGAAAAACTTAAATCATTGAGACCTTTACTTATTTCATTAAAATTACTGCCTTTTTCACTAATTTCTACAATCATAAACATATTAAAGTATCCTTCAACAATACTTTGATTTATGTCTAACACATTTACTTTATTTTTAGATAAATGAGTGCAAACACCTGCAATAATACCCACTTGATCTTTTCCAACCACAGTAATAATTGACTTCATAGTTAAAACCTCTTTTCTTTCTCATAATATACTAGCACGTTTTATGATTTAATACTGTGACAATTAAGTAAAACTTGCTAATTAAAAAACAGTCATCTTGACTGTTTAAAGATAATTTTTTATAAGTTTTTTACCCAATTTAAAATATTCGGCTTTAGCTCAATGAAGTTTTGACTAACAAGCTCTAAAGCATAAGTGGATACTAAATNNCAATAGAAAAAACCAATTTTCTTATTTTTAATCTGACCGTTTTCCAAAAGGGTTTTTATAGCTGGTACATATGACCCTACCCATATAGGACTACCTATTAAAATAGTATCGAAATTTTCAATGTTTGAACAAATTGGCTTGAGTTTTGGTTTTATCTTCATTATAACTTGATTGCCACCAATGAGATATTTAGATAAACCACTTGCTTTTAAGTCATTAGTCAATCTGACTCTTTCAATTGGTAAATCGAGTTCACAAGCTAAATATTTAGCTACTTTTTCAGTACTACCATTTAGTGAATAGTATAAGATTAATGTTTTTTCCATAATTTCTCCTATTGCTAAAATTTTAATGTTTTAATTAAATGCAACTTTTCTAACCTAGTATATTTTTTAATTTCGATTTCTCTTTTCATCGCTTCACTTTTTGTAGGTAAAACTTCTTGATAAACCATTTCTACTGGCAGCCTTCCCCGTGTATATTTTGCCCCTAAACCTTCATTATGGCTCGCTAAACGGCTATCTAGATCTACTGTATAGCCAGTATACAAAGTGTTGTCACTACATTTTAGTATATATACATAAAACAAAATTATCAGTCCATCCTAAATTAAATTTTTAAAAATTAAACAAGTCAATAAACTAGTTTTTGTAATCATTTGTTTTAACAGGCAAACCTTTTTTCTCTAGGCGGTACTCAACTAATTCTTTAATAATTGAATAAACAAAAACAAATAATGGAACACCTATTACAAGACCAATAAAACCAAAAATTTTGCCAGACACTAAAAGTGAAAACAAAATCCAAAATGGTGAAATTCCCAATGAGTCACCTAATATTTTAGGACCAATAATGTTGCCATCAATTTGTTGAATAACTAAAATAATAATTAAAAAGAGAACTGCCTGTTGTGGAGATACAAACAAGATAATGAAAAATGATGGAATCGCCCCAATAAATGGGCCAAAAAATGGAATAATATTTGAAATCCCGATAATAAAGGAGACTAATAAGACATATGGCATTTTAAACAAGGATAAGATAATAAAAGTTAATATAGCTACAATAAATGAATCTATGATTTTTCCACTTAGAAAGCTACCAAAAATATTGTCTGCTCTAATTGCTAACTCTATTGTTTTGCTTGAACCTTTTTTAGGAAAAATAGCCGCGATCATTTTCTTGCTTTGAGCTGTAAATCTCTCTTTATCCATTAAAATATAAATTGAAATTATTAAACCTAATAAAATGTTCCATATGCTTGAGATAAAATTTTTGGTGAAAACGCCAATTACCGGCAATAGATTGGATGCGAAATTAATAATGTAATTAGTAAGTTTTTCAAATTGTTCAGTAATAATTAAATTAATTTGAGCGTTAAATTCAAATTCATTACTCATGTCATTAAATAATTTACTAACATCTCTAACATGGCCTGGAATATCATTAACCAAACCAACCAAGGAAGATATTAATTGTGGCAATATAAACTGTAGAAACAGTATAAATAAAATTGTGACAGTAATATAAGTTAGCAGTAAACTTAAAAACCTTAAGAAATTCTTTTTAATCTTAAATTGCTTTAAGAATCTTTCCTCATATAAAACCAATATAAAATTAAATAAATAAGCCATTACTAAACCTATAATAATTGGTGTAAATATTGCAATAAATGATTTTACATGTCCCATTACACCATTAACTTCTGACATTACTAAATAAAACAAAATACTCATAGCAATTACAACAAAAGAGTAAATCGCAATACTTATATATTTTTCATTTTTCTTAAAATTCATCAAATTCTCCTTTGCAAGCTCTCACTATAATAGTATAAAAAAATTTCAACATTAATTAATAAAACAGCGAAAAGTTTTATAATTTATTAAATATCCACATATATTGTAACATAAAACGAGAGCTTAAATTTTGCTAGGTTTAAAGATATTTTAGTATTTGATTACAAGTAGTTTACTTATTATATATTTTTTCTAAATAGCCTTTAATAGTTAGGAAAAACACTCACGGCTGTTTTGCTTAAAGTAAGAATAATTTGTGTTAAACTATAATTATATTAATTAATGTAAAGGGATGTGATAACTTGGAAAACTATTCAAAAAAATTAGCTGACACTGCAGTATTGGCTGGACAAATTATGTTGGAGTGCAATGCGGAAAGTTATCGGGTGGAAGATACTATGAATTTCATCTTAAACTCTTCGTCTTTTAAAACTTGTGAAGCATACGCGATGGCAACTGGAGTGTTTGTTACCTTGGATGATCCAACGATTGAAAATGTAACTGTTATTAAAAGAGTTAAAAAAAGAAGAATCAATTTAGATAAAATTGCTGGTGTAAATGATGTATCTAGACAAATCCACAACAAACAAATTGACGTATATGCTGCTTATGACAAGTTGGAAAAATTACAGGCAAAAGAAGTGGATACACTTATTAAAAATATCGCACTAATGATTATGTGTGGATCTTTTGCTGCCTTGTTTGGTGGCGGCATACCTGAAATTATAGTTTCATTTGTCGCAGCAGGTTTACTACCAATAATAAATAAAATTGATAGCAGTATTGACTTGGGTGCCTTTTTCACAAACGTTTTAGTCATTATCCCAATGGTTTTCTTTATCGTTTCAATTAAGACTTTCTTTTGGCCAAACTTACAAGAAGGAATTTCAATTATTGGTGTAATAATGCCTCTTGTACCAGGTACAGCCATTACAAATGCAATTAGAGACACATTCCAAGGTGATTATAATTCTGGGGCTGCCAGGATGCTTGAAGCCTTTGTGATTGCCTTATCCGTCTCAATTGGTGTTGCATTAGGCTTGCTATTGTCAGGAGGGATTATTTAAGATGATGATATTTCAAGTAATTGCTGCAATAATAACTGTCTACTGCACTGCTATTGTTTTAAACGCTCCAAGACGCCTAAATCTTTTTATTGGACTTTTAGGAGGCATTGGCTGGTTTGCTTATTTATTTTTTATTAGCCGCTATGACTATATTTTAGCCACCTACTTAAGTAGTTTTGTAATTGCCTTTTTCTCTCATCTTGGTGCTAGAAAATTTAAAGTTCCAGTAACTATCTTTTTTATCCCAAGTTTTTTCCCGCTTGTACCAGGCGCAAAAATGTATTTATCAGTTTATTCTTATATTACTAATAAAGCGCTTTTAGGAAATGCTTATTTACTAGAAACAATTTTTACATCTGGCATGATAGCTTTAGCAATTTTAACGGTCGATTCAATGTTTAGAATATATTATAAAAATATCTTAAAAAGATAGCATCTTATAACAAAAACATGAAATATAAGAAAAATACGCTAGACCAGAATCATTTGGTCTAGCGTATTTATTATTAGATAACCTGAGGAAGGTCTTATAATTTAAACTACTTGTTCGCCTTTTACAAAAGTTGCTAAAACATCGAAATCTTTATTTACAACTACAAAGTCAGCATCCTTATTGACTTGTATACTTCCTTTTTTATCATCAACTTTTAAATATTTAGCTGGGTTTATCGTTGCAGCTCTTATAACCGTTTGTAGTGGAAGTCTAGCGTTATAGTGAGCATTATATAAACCTTTATTAAACTTTAGCGCTGAGCCTGATAGGTTTCCAGCGGCATTTCTTATAGATCCATCTTCGCCTATAACTCTCTCATAACCCGCTTCAACTTCATGATAATCTTTATATGAGCTAGAGTCTGTTACTAATATTAGTTTGTCTTTACCTTTTAGTGTTCCAATAATATTAATAGTTTCGTAATGTAAATGCAGTCCATCGCAAATAACTTCTGCATACAATTCCGAACGGTTCATAGCAGCGCCAAAAACTCCTGGCTCACGATGATGGAAGGGGCGCATTCCATTTCCAGTATGCGTTGCTCCTGTAATTCCAGCATCTATTGCAGCTAGTGTTTCAGCATAAGTTGCATTTGTGTGGGCAATTGAAACTGCGATATTTTTACTTACCAAATATTTTACAAATTCTAAGTTTTCGTCTTCTTCAACTGCACAAGCAACACTCAATATCTTATTGTCGGCAGCTTCAATATAATCTTTGACAGCTTCAATTGAAGGGCCAGTTATATAATTTTCATCTTGAGCGCCTTTATATTTTTTTGAAATAAAGTTACCTTCAACATTAATACCTAAAACTTCTGCACCACTATTTTGTTGATCCATAAACTTTGAAATAGTTTTTAATGCTTTTATATTATTATCATAAGCTTGTGTGCCTGTTGTAGTTAGAAAACTTGTAACCCCCTCATTGGGATAATTGTTGGCCCATAGTTGTAATCCTTTTTCGTCAGCACGATTAGCATTAACCCCAGCATAGCCGTGTGTATGAATATCAATAAATCCAGGTAATATTAATGATTCCTTAAAATCGATATCAGCTTGTGTATCATAGTCTAAAATATCTGTAATTTTACCATCCTTAAACTCAATTACTTGGGCACTTAATTGATCATTAACCCAAACATTTTTACTCTTTATTTTCATGTTTTTCTCCTTTTCGATGTTAATCAGTTAAAATTCTTAAATCTTAAAACAAATCTAACTTCTATTTACCAAAATACTCTCAAAACTAAATTTTTCAGCGTGGTAGTAGCTTATACCATACTCGATAACCTCATCACTTCGATCATATGTTAGACCCTCAACTTTTAAAGCATATGCTGTTGAAGTTTTATAAAGAAAATCTGAAATTTTACTATCTACGGTTACTGCAGAAACATTTTCCTTTAAATAATGTACTTCAATATTATATTTATCTTTTAAAATCTCATATAATGAGTTATTCGAAAAATTATACTTGTCTAAACCTGGGGCCTTAGATGGACATATATAAACATATTCATATAAAATTGGCTGCCCATCAACACTACGACATCTTTCCATTAAATAAACACTTGTGTTTTCTTTTAGACCCATTGCAGTTAAAATATGTGCCTGGGGAATTTGTAGCTCGAAATTAATTACCGTTGTTTTGGGAATTCTTCCACTTTCTTTAATCATTTCTGTAAAACCCATTACCCTATTAGATTTTCTGATAATTTCTTTTTCAACAAAGACGCCAACATCTGGAACACGATAAACACTACGATTAGAGATAAGTTGACCTATAACATTTCTAATTGTAGTGCGGCTAACTTTATATATTTCCATTAGCTCACGCTCAGTAGGTAGTCTATCATTAGGTTTATAATCACCATTTCTAATCTTTTCTGTTAGTATTTCTTTGATTTCTTTTGTTGAATATGTTTTCGACATTTTAATCCTCCTAAAATCAATTTTGGGCAATTTATTTTTGTTGTACTACAATTATTATTATACATATGCTATTATGAGTTAAATGAAAGAAGGTTTTTTATGAATGATATAAAATTATTAGTATTTGATATTGATGGTACTCTAGTCGACAGAAGCAAACAAACAGTTGAAGATAGCGCTGTTGAGGCCATAAATTCGGCGAGAGATAAGGGCTATCATATAATGATTGCGACAGGTCGATCATTTTTCTTTATTCACGATGATGTTAGAGAGCGTATCAATACAGAATACTATGTAACTGTAAATGGCGCATGTTTAAATAATCGAGATGGAAGCATTTTACACAGCTATGATTTTGATAAAAATAGTTTGAACACATTAGTTGATTATTGTCTAGAAAACGATTACGCACTCGGTGTAAAATACAATGATTATATTGGTGTATATGGTGATTATGATTACTTTGTAAAAAATTATGTTGGATTTGATCATCCTGGGGTCAAGTATTTAATAGATGACAATGACAAAAAAGCATTTAATAGTTTAAAACCACTTGGATCATTTTATTTTGCAAAAACGCATACCGTAACAAAAGCTCGCGAATTAATGCCAAATCTAAATTTTATCCCTGACAGCAAAAATACTATAGAAGCAATTAGAGCTGGGGTTGATAAAACTAAAACAATTGAATATGTTTTAAATGAATTAGACATTACTTGGGACAACGTTATATCTTTTGGTGATGGTAATAATGATATTGAAATGATAGATCTAGCTAAAATTGGCGTAGTCATGGGTAATGCTAGTGACTCGGTAAAAAGTCATGCTGATTATGTAGCTGATACTGTCTTAAATGATGGCGTTGCCAAGGCAATGAAGCATTTAAATATAATTTAAAAAACAGCACAATTAAGTGCTGTTTTTTTATTTCAGCTAATTAAAAGTGTTTTACGCGATCTTCATATTTATTATAAAGTGCATCATTGTCAAATCCATCAACGTTTTGAGATTGGAATACTGGTAATTCTTCACCTTGTTCCCCAAGAATTTTAAGTGCCTCATTAACAATAGTATTTAAAATTAACATACTACCAATACTTGATCCTGGACCAGTTTTTACTCCAGCAATTTCCATCATAGAATCGCCTTCAGCAACACAAGTATCTAAAACAAAATCTACAACTTCATAAAGTTTTTTCCCACTTGGATGACGACTTGTTGTGTTTTTAGATTGCTTTAAGTTTGTTAGAGCAATTGTATAAACACCCTCAGCCTTAGCTCTTTGAGCCATTTCAATTGGCATACTGTTTCTTCCAGAATTTGAAGAAATAATCATCATATCGCCAGCTTGAATATTATATGAATCATATACTACATCAGAAATACCTGGTAGTCTTTCTAAAGCTCCTGATCTTCTAGCACCATTTGATGAAATAGTGTCTGGGTCTAACATAGCATTAACGTTAGCTAGTCCACCTGCTCTAGCAAATAGTTCAATTCCCATTATATGCGAGTGTCCTGTACCAAACATGTGAATAATCTTGTTATTTTTAATGTTTTCAGCAACCATTTTAGCTACTTCTGTAATATTATCTGCTTGACTTTCATGAATTTCGTCAAACAAGTCTACAATTAAGTTCATATATTCAAATTTATAAGTCATTATATTCTCCCTTTATATTTTTCTTTTAACTCTTTGTTATGTTCAATAGCTTTTTCGCTATCTTCGACAAGTAATATAGGCACTTCAAATTTGGCCTTTTGCAAGTTTTCAACGATTTGCACCACTAATCCTTGAGCAATGTATATACCTAGAATTGATGAAAGAGAACCAATTTTTGCTCCACTTTCAATTTTTAACAGTGCATCACCTACTGGACAACAATTATCAATCACTACATCCGCAAAATCTTTCAATTTTTTACCACTTGGATGGCGAGAATCTTCTGATAATGTATGTTCAAGACTAGTTACAACTATAATCTTTTGGTTTTCTTCTTTAGCTTTAATAGCCATGTCAATTACTAATCCATTAATACCTGAATTTGAAATTATTATAAACACATCTTGTTTTCTGATGTCATATAATTCATAAAATTTTCCAGCAATTCCTGGTCTTCTTTCAAAGATATTATCCATATCTCGATAGTCTTCATAAGTATACATATTTCTTTTTACAAAATCAATTGATTGAATAGTGTGTACTGGAACAAGTGATCCTGCGCGGCCTTGCATTTCAGCAGCAAAACCAACAGAGTGACCAGAGCCAAATACTTGAATAACACCATCATTTCTAATAGCATCACTACATATTTTCGCAGCTTTTTTTATATTTTCTAATTGTTGACTTTCTAATTTTTCAACAATTTCAAAACTAGCTTCTAAAAAATTATTAGTATTAATTTCTACCATTACATTTCCCTTCTATGAATTCCAACGTCCCTCAAATTTTTCGGTTATTGTTTTATTATGCTCATCAGCACCTTTGATATTCATACTCCACAATACTGGCGCTTGTTCTCCCTTTGACTTCATGTCTTTGTAAATTTCCATTGTTAAAGCTTGAGCATACATATTAACAATTAAATTTGCAATTTGTGTAACTTTAACTCCATTTACATCATAAAACAAATCAGGAGCATCGATATGTAAATCTAAAGTCTTGTCAGCAATATCTAATAGTTTAAAAGCATTTTCTTTTGATACACCCTTTACAACGTTATTTTTTGAAGTAATCAAATAAACTGGGTGTCCATTTGCTTTAGCTATTTTCGCTAAATCTATTGTGACATTATAAACATCGTTTATGGCACAAATAATAAGCGCATCTTTTGGGTCAATTTCATATAAATCCCAAACTTCTTGGGCCAATCCTTCTTTGTTTAAAAAATCTATTTGATCAGTTTTAACACTTACCAAACCTTTTCTTAACACAGTATCATCAACTTTCATTTGATGATATTGAACTAAACCACCTGCTCTAAAGCCTAATTCCATACTAAGGGCTCGATCATGATTTACACCAAACAAATGTATAATCCCATTTGAAAGCATAATCTCAGAAACTGAGCTAGCTAAATCTTCAATATCTTTTTGAGATTTACTTATAGAATCTTTAACTTTTGTTTTTGCCTCACTAAAATAATTTTCTACAATCATTTTTTCCTCCTTTTATTTATCTTC
>LFRM01112072.1_pt1 | contig 16164 bp, 14 predicted proteins | sample 618341 | NCBI WGS metagenome assembly LFRM01 (sample SAMN03654438, study PRJNA283298) | anaerobic digester metagenome | isolation source: pool of bioreactors CSTR01a, CSTR02a, and CSTR03a thermophilic anaerobic... | place: Denmark: Kgs. Lyngby | collected 2014-05-21 | reverse complement strand
AAATTGTCTGCCGCCACTATATGAGAAATGTTCAAGACTGTAAGAAAAGTGCCTGCCCTTTTTATCCAGTTAACATCTAGTCAAAAAAGACCCTGCAAAATAGCTACAGGGTCTATACTTTTATTAAATCTTTTATTTATTAATCTTCTCCAGGGTCTCCCAGATACCAGCTATATAGGTGGCGCCTAGGGCCCTATCATAAAGACCATAGCCTGGTCTACCCGTTTCCCCCCAAATCATCCTGCCGTGGTCAGGTCTTAGATAGCCATCAAAACCATTGTCATGAAGAGCCTTCATAATGGCAACTATGTCTAAAGAGCCATAGGAAGACACGTGGGCAGCCTCTTCAAAGCTCCCTTCTCCTAGGAGTTTAACATTCCTCACATGCATAAAGTGAATCCTGCCCTGGGCAGCGTATCTTCCAATCATGCTGGGAATATCATTAAAGCTTCCACTACCAAGTGAGCCTGTACAGAAGGTCAGGCCATTGTACTTGCTGTCAACCAGCTTTAAGAACCTATCAAGGCTGGCCTCATCAGTAATGATTCTAGGTAGGCCAAAAATTGGCCAAGGCGGATCATCAGGATGGATGGCCATCTTCACATCATACTCCTCTGCCACGGGAATAATTTCTTTAAGGAAGTATTCTAGATTATCCCAAAGGTCCTCTTTATCTAGCTTTGAGTAGTCATCAAAAAGACTTTCTAAGTCTTCCTTTGTATAGGATGAGTCCCAGCCTGGTAGGGAAAGCTCACCCTTTAGTGGATCCATCTGGTCAACCTGGTCTTTATAGTAGACCAGCGCAGTAGACCCATCATCTAAAACCTTATCAAGCTGAGATCTGGTCCAGTCAAAGACCGGCATGAAGTTATAACAAATAACCTTAACTCCAGCTTCACCAAGATTTCTGATATTTTCCTTATAATTCTCAATATAGACATCTCTAGTCTTTTTGCCCAGCTTAATATCTTCGTGAACAGGAACACTTTCAATAACTTCAAAAGCAAGTCCAGCCCCTTCAACCCTGGCCTTGAGGGCTGCAACAGCCTCCTTGGTCCAGACCTGGCCAACGGGCACATCATAAATAGCAGTAACAATACTGTCCATAGTGGGAATCTGCCTAATATACTCCAGCTTTACAGGGTCATCCTCCCCATACCATCTAAAGGATAGTTTCACTTAAGTCCTCCTTATAAATTAATATTTTAATCCAGTATTCTTTAGATAAACTCTTTATTTATTATTTATCTTAGAGAGTTACGCCTGTCTTAAAGATTGCAATCTCTCTATAGCCATTAAGCTCATTATTGGTAGCCTTACCACTAGCTACCTCTACAACAAACTCAATAAACTCATCAGCTAGCTCATCCATGGACTTATCACTAGTTAGGGCACCCGCATTAAAGTCCATCCAGTGGGGCTTTCTTCTAAATAAATCATTATTAGTTGCTACCTTAATTGTTGGAATAAAGGTCCCATAGGGAGTTCCTCTACCTGTGGTAAAAAGAACCATGTGACAGCCTGATGCCCCCATAGCAGTGGATGATACTAGGTCATTACCTGGGCTATAAAGCAGGTTGAGGCCCTTTACAGATAACCTCTCGCCATAGCTTAGTACATGGGAAATCTTAGAAAAACCACTCTTCTGGGTTGTTCCAAGGGATTTTTCTTCCAGAGTAGTAATACCGCCTTCTTTATTACCAGGAGAAGGATTCTCATAGATAGGCTGGTTGTGGAACCTGTAGTAGTCCTTAAACCAGTTGATCATCTTTACAATGTCTTCAAAGACTAGTTTGTTCTCCGCCCTCTCCATTAAAGGTACTTCAGCTCCAAACATTTCAGGAACTTCTGTTAGGATGGTGGTTCCGCCACTGCCTACTAGAAAGTCAGAAAACTCACCTAGAAGTGGATTGGCTGTTATTCCAGAAAACCCATCGGAGCCCCCACACTTAAGGCCTACCTTTAGCTCAGAAATATCAATTTCTTCCCTTTGGTCATTTTTCATCTCATCATAGATTTCTTTAAGAGCCTGGACACCAGCCTCTATCTCATTATCAATCTCCTGGCCAACTATAAACTTAATCCTACTTGGGTCATAGTCTCCAACAGCCTCTTTAAATTCAGAGACTATGTTGTTTTCACACCCTAGTCCCAATACTAATACTCCTCCAGCATTTGGGTGCTTGACCATATCTACCAGGACGGTCCTGGTATCAAGGTGGTCATCTCCCAGCTGAGAGCAGCCATACTTATGCTTGTAGGCTTCAATGTTATCAATGCCTTCTGGCTTGTAGAGGGCAATAAACCTTTTTACTATGGCTTCGCCAATGTTATTTATACATCCAACAGTAGGGATAACCCATAGCTCATTTCTTACACCTACCTCACCATTTTTTCTTCTATAGCCCATAAAGGTTTTGGGGCCACTTCTTTTTTTAATTTCATTTAGCTTGGGCTCATAGGTGTAGTCAAGATTTGCAGAAAGATTGGTCTTAACATTGTGGGTATGGACCCAGCTGCCTTTTTTAATATCCTCAGTGGCGTGGCCTATAGGGAATCCATATTTAATAATATCATCCCCCATCTTAATATCCCTACTGGCTAGTTTATGGCCAGGCCTGATATCTTCAATAAGCTCTGTCTGCTCTACAAGACTCCCAGCCTTAAGCTCTCTAATTGCTACAATTACATTGTCAATATCTTTAATCTTTAGATAATCCTTCATTAATTAATCTCCTCTAAGGCTAGCTTCATCCCCTTACCATCAATTAGCTCGAGATAATCAACCAGCTTCTTCTTTAGGCCCTCAATACTATTAAGGTCAAGCTCCCAAAGCTCTTCTAGTGCTAGAACCTCTCCCACTAAATGCTCAAGGCCTGCTCTTGACCCATCATAGTCCTTCCAAAGTTTCTCATAGAGCTCCAGATACTGGCTATCATCAGAAAGGGCAATTTTTTCTCCATCCCTATCTCCCTTGTAAAAGTAGATAAGAGAGGCCAGAGAAAAGACCATTTTTTCGGGTAGCCTGCCCTTTCTTTCTACAAACTCAAGGAGGGAAGGAAGAACCCTGGTTTTGAACTTACTCATAGAGTTTAGAGAGATACTGATTAGATAGTGCTTGATAAAGGGATTTCTAAACCTATCTAGAACTGATGCAGCAAAGTCCTTAAGCTCCTCTTCTTCTAGGTCAAGGGTAGGAATAATCTCATCAATAATCAGGCTCTCAATATATCCCCCAACAACCTCATCCTCTACCGCCTCTCTAACTGTGTCTATACCATATAGGTAGGCTACGGGTACCATAGAGGTATGGGCTCCATTTAGGATTCTGACCTTTCTCTCTCTATAGGCAGTTAGGTCATCAACAAAAAGAATGTTGAGGCCAAGCTTCTCAGATGGAAACTCCTTAACTATGTCCCTAGGCCCTTCAATCACCCAAAGGTGGAACCACTCAGCTCCAACAAGATAGCTATCCTCATAGCCTAATTTCCTAAAGGTCTCCTCAGCAGTCTCCTTGGGAAAGCCAGGTACTATCCTATCAACCAGAGTATTATAGAAAACCGAGCCTTCCTCAATCCAGTTGGAAAAATCTTCTTCTAAAGCCCAAAGCTTAGCATAATCTAAAACTATAGCTCGAAGCTGCTCACCGTTCCTATCAATAAGCTCACAAGGTAATACAAAGACCCCCTTACTCCTATCACCATTAAAGGTCTTATATCTGTGATATAGCCAGGCTGTTAATTTGCCAGGAAAGGATGACTGTGGCCTATCTTCAAGTCTGTCTTCCTTGGCAAAACTGATCCCCGCTTCTGTGGTATTGGAGATTATAAAGCGCATATCTGGGTTTTCTGCTGTCTTTAAATACTCATCATAATCTTTATGGGTATGAAAGGCCCTGGTTATAGCATCTATAACCATAGTTTCTTCAATTAGCTGCCCCTTATCTATACCATTTATTTGCAGGGTGTAAAGACCGTCCTGATCATTAATCCTATATACCTTATCATTGCCCCTAGGGCCTACAACTACAACCCCGGCATCAAAATCTGCTTCCTTATTCATCCTATGGATTGCCCAGTCAGCAAAGGCCCTTAGAAAGTTTCCCTCTCCAAACTGGAGAATCCTCTCAGGATATAGCTTAGTTTCACTGTAGTTTGCTCTTTTTAGCTCCATAACTGCCACCTTTCCTTTTTTACCTACATCTATGGTTTCTATAATCTCAAGCTTATTATCCCTTCCATTATAGCCCATGATTAATAAAAATAAATATCTATATTTGGAATAGAAAACTATAGCCCTATTTTAGGGCTATTTAGCTTAAAATTCTAATAATCTCCTTATAAGCCCTACATCTATTAAAGATCCCAATGGACCTAGTTAGTCAAAGCATTGGTTCTTTATTGGATACTAACTAATTAAACTTATTATTAGCTCAATTCCAGCTGGGTCCCTAAGCCTTACTCCTCTATCCTCTCTTTCATAAACTACCGAGGCCTGGTCCAGCCTTTCAAGAAGCTCTTTATAAATATCTTCCTCTTTAATACCTATAGTATAGTTTTTAATTCCTAGGCAACCATGGTCATGGTAGGGAGCCTGGCTTCCCCGCCAGCTATTATAGGCAATAACATGGTTTCTCTTTTCACTAAGAGCCACCTCCCCCATTCTCATGGCCCTATAGCTGCCCCCGCCACCAAAGCCAAGGATATCCCTATAGAAATGGGTCATTTCATCTATATCTCTGCTATAGATATGAAGATGGCCAATACTGGTACCAGCTGGAAGAACCTCCAGTCCTCTTCTTTCCTTCATTGATAAGAAGAGTTCATCTAGGTCTAGTGGGTCCCTACCATCACTTAACCTGCCATCTTTATATAAAAATTTCTGCTGACCACCAATTTCAACAAAATCTGCCCTGTCTAAAGTCCTAATGTAGAGCTCTATTTCATTGCCCTCTACATCCTTTAGATAGGTGGTCTTGGACATACCATGATCAGTGGGCCAGTTGGGATATCGGAGTTCAAAGAGTCCGTAGACAGCCTGGGCTAGGTCAGCTTCTGAGGGATACAGCAAAGCAAAATGATAAAGCCCTGTTGATTCTGCCACTTTTTTTGCCTGACTATCCTGACTTAAAACCAGCAAAGTATCCCTTTCACTTCCTAGATAAGCAGTATCTCCCTCTCTAGAAAAGAGCTTCATTTTAAGAATATCTTGATAGAATTCCAGCTGTTTGTCTAGGTCTCTAACTATTAGATGGACGGGCCCAAGGTTTATTGTATCTGGTAGCCTACTGGGGCTGGCCAGATAGGGTAATTTTTTCATGGCTGCCTCCTACTTATTATAATTAATAATCTCCCTATACCCCCCTAGGAGGGGGCTAAGCAGTCATTAGAATCCATGGTCTTCTAAGATAATCAGCCTTACTCTCCCTAATCTTTTCTTAACAAAGGTAAAAGTTATTTTTTTAGCAGACTAGAGGGGTATAAGTTAGCCAATGAAATTTAAGGAGTAACCAATGAAGATGAAAAAAGTTCTAGATCAAGGTTATGTAAGACTTGTTGATAAACTGGGTAATGACCTTACCATTGCCAACGCTGCCAGGGTATCCTATGCCAAGGAGTCCAAGGAACTAACAGATAGAGATAAAAGGCTGATTGACTTTCTTGCAAGAGAAGACCATACCTCCCCCTTTAGACATGCCATGCTACAATTTGAAGTCTACGCTCCCTTGGTTGTGGCCAGGCAGTGGTGGAAGTATATTGTGGGGAGCTCCCATCAGGAGGGCATTGGTGATAGCTTAAACGCCTGGAATGAATCCTCAAGAAGATATATAACAGAGGAACCAGTCTTTTATGTGCCCCAGGAAAACCAGTGGAGGAGCATCCCTGAGAATTCCAAGCAGGGTAGCGGAGAACCCGTGGCTCTAGAAATAGGCTCTAAGTATACCCAGGAACTTCTTAAGCAAATTGATCAGGGGCTAGAACTCTATGAAGCTGCCATGGAAGATGGAATTTGTGCTGAACAGGCCAGACTCTTCCTACCAGCTTATGGCATGTATGTCAGATGGTACTGGACAGCCTCCCTCCACTCTGTTGCCCACTTTATTCAGCAGCGAATGGCCTGGGATGCCCAGAAAGAAATTCAGGACTATGCTCGAGCAGTACTAGAGCTTGCTAAAGAAGAGTTTCCTGTTGCACTAGATTCTCTTCTCTAAAGAAGAAAAACCCGTCTTGTTATCATAAGCGGGTTTTTTTAATGCAAACTCTTCTCCTACAAAAATCCTATAAACCTCCACCAAGTAAGGTAGATAATAAAAATTGAGACAAAGGTAAGAAGGCTAGTAACCAGGCCAAACTTTGTGACAATAGTAGAGCCAAAGAAGCCATTACCCAAGCCAACTGTTATGAGGGCATTATGGATGGGCAGGATATACTGCATATAGAGGCTGATAAAGATTATGGCTATGATTACAGTTGTATCCACTACCAAAACAACAGAAAAAAGACTGGGAATCACCACTGACATGGTGGTTACACTGCTTCCAAGAATCATATGAAAAAACATAGTAGTTAGGGAAACCAGCAGGACAAACTTTAGGGAGTAGACCTGGGGCACCACCGATGAGAACCTGCCAAAAAGGCTGCCTGCAATGCCACTGCCCATCATGACATTTCCTATGGAAAAAGAAGCAGTTAAAAACACTAGAAGCTCAAGGTTAATCGACTTATAGTCCTCCAGGCTTAAGACCCCTCTAAACAGCATAGCCAGAATACCCAGGGCCACAAAAACAGCCCCATCAATCCCATGAAGTCCTTCGCTTATCCAAAGGGCTACTGTTAAAATAATCAGACCTAGGTTAATCCAGTCCTCCCTATCAAGGCTGGTATTGATTTTCTTTGTTGGAGCCTGTTCAAGTAGGCTTAGCTCCTCTTTAAATAAAACTAAGTAGGCAGCTAGGACCATAAAAAGCACAATAAGACCCGGAAGGAAAAAAAGCTTCATCCACTCTAGGCTACTGATATCTACACCACTAATGGTAATCAGGGCCCTATTCAAAATAATGTCTATCTCTAGAAAAAAGGTGTTGATAATAGCGCTAAAGGCAAAAAGGCCAAATAAAAGGGCCTCCTTTGCCCTATCCACCAAGGAAATCTCATCAAAGTACTTCTTGTAAACCAGGGCAATCAGTACAGCCCTAGAGAAGGGCTGGGGGATAATCCAGGATAGGACAAAAATCATCAGGCAACTATAGATAAGAAATTTATACCTATTTACTGAGTATTTGGCCAGGCTGGGTTCTAGAATTTTTTCTGTAAGTCCAGTATTAATAATTCCCTGGCTAAAGACAAAGGATAGGACTATAACTAAAAAGCTCGGTGAGTAGGGAAAGGAAAGGACCTTGTCCACAGGGGTGGAACCAAAGATAAGAAAGACTAAAAGTAAAAGGCTGGAAGAAATAAGTTTTCTTGGCCATCCCTTAGTCCAGGAATATAGGGTAAGAACCAGGGAAATAACAATAATAATCTGATTTATATTCATTTTGACCTCAAATTATCTAGGATAGTTTCATTAAAAATATCTTATACTAAAAGCACCTTAACCACCAGCTAAAGTTTTAAGATAAGCCTTTTTTTAAAGATTTTTAAGTAGTTCTCAGATATTTAAGGTATATAGTAGCGTCTCCACTGTAAAATAAAAAGGCCCAGCCCAATAGGCCAGACCTAACTTATGATCATTTAAGGAATTTACCCAGCATTCCCTTTAGATCCAAAGATGAATCTTCTCCACCATCGAGGAGTTTAAGGGCCATACTCATAAGGTTTTTATTGCTTCCAAGAGATTTTGCAAGCTGGCCCGCTAGGCTACCTACCCCTGCTGTATCTAAATTTTGTTTTTTCTTCTGATTGCCCATGGTACCAAGGACTAAGGGAGCCAGCATTGAAAGTATCATGGTTACTTGCTTGCCGCTTAAGCCTGCACTTTTAGCTAGGGACTTTTGAACACTAGCATTTTTATCGCTAAAGATATGTCCTAGAATTTTTGCGCCATCCTCTTTATCTACTCCCTTTAAAAAGCCTGCCAAATCAGTCATATCATTACCTGAGTGCTGGTCAAGAGCTTTAGACAAGGAGGAAAGTCCTTCCTTGCTTTGGGCATTTCTACTAATTTGCTCAATTAGAGCGGGTAGAGCTAGACCGGTTAGGGCTTCTACTTGGTCAAGAGATGCCCCACTGTCCCTACTTATTACATCTAGTAGGCCTTCTTCCTTACTTCCCAATAACAAACTCATTAAATCCATCCCACACTCCTTGTTTTTTTAATTTAATCACCCTATCTATACCCAGGCTAGAAGCTTATATGCTAAAGCTAAACTTCTACCTGCTTGATTAGTAACTTTCTTCGTTATATCCTGTAGAATAAAGATAGCTAGACTGACAAACAGCAAGACATCCACTATATAGCTATACTGCCTGGAGGAATGCTAAATGAAAAGAAAAATTAAACTGGCTTTTTTTTCAGCCGCTGGAACCACCAAAAAGGTTATCTTGGAGCTAGCAAGGGCCCTGGACTTAGTAGATGAAATAATCGACCTAACTCCAAAGGATAATCGAAATCAGCCTTTAATCCTTGATGATAAGGACCTACTTATACTAGGCCTTCCCGTCTATGCAGGTAGGCTGCCCTCCTTTCTTGCAGATTACTTAAAGAGCTTTAGAGGAGATAGGACCCCTCTAGTCAGCCTAGTAGTCTACGGCAATAGGGCCTTTGATGACGCCCTTGTAGAGCTTAAAGACATCCTAGAGGAAAGGGGTTTTATAAATATAGCTGCTGCTGCTTTTATTGGCGAGCATTCCTACACTAGGGATATTGCCACCAGTAGACCCGATAAAAGTGATTTAGATCTAGCCTATGAATTTGGGCTCAAGCTTAAAGAGGTCTTGATAAAGGAGCCTACTTCTATAAACCCTCCAGGAACTAGGCCCTACCGTCCAGGCATGGTTTATAAAGACTATAAAATTGAAACCAGTCAGGCCTGTATTGATTGCGGCCTCTGTAGTAGGGACTGCCCCAGACAGGCCCTGGCTGCAAATAACAGGGATATTGATCTGGGTCTTTGCGTCCTCTGCTCTAGGTGTATAAAAGCTTGTCCCGTTGGGGCCAAAGCCATCCTCGACGAAGACTTCCAGAGCTTTCTTAAAGACTTTACTGCTAAACTTAATAAGACCAGGCTAGAACCCGAGTTTTTCCTTTAAAAAAGACCAGGGTTTCCACCATGACCTTTAATCTAAACCTATCTACTGGCTGCCTAGGCAGCCTTTTCTTCTTTAGAAATCCTATTTACTACCATGGCAATAGCAGCGTCTCCCGTTATGTTACAGGCAGTTCCAAAGCTGTCCTGGGCAATATATAGTGCAATCATCAGGGAAAGCATGGCCTGGGGAAAGCCCAGCATGGTTTCAAGAAGTCCAAGGGCAGCCATTACAGCTCCACCCGGTACTCCAGGAGCAGCTACCATGGTAATGCCCAGCATCATGATAAAGGGAAAGTACATTGCAAAACTAACCTCCATTCCATTAAGCATCATTACTGCCAGGGAGGATCCAACCAGGGTAATAGTAGAACCTGAAAGGTGAATAGTAGCACAAAGGGGGATAACAAAGTCTGCTATATCATCCCTGACACCATTTAGTTTTGTCTGCTCTAAAGTTACTGGTATTGTTGCAGCAGAAGACTGGGTTCCAATGGCAGTTAGATAGGCTGGTACCATGTTTTTAATAGCTCTTAACGGGTTGACCCCACTGATAGTACCTGCAATGGTAAACTGAATTAGCAGAACTACCATATGAAGAAGCAGGATGACAAAAAAGACCTTTGCAAAAACTGAAAGAATTGTGAAAACCTGGCCAGCATAGGTCATATTGGCAAAGATACCAAAGATATGAAAAGGTAGCAGGGGAATTATTATCTTGCTTATCACAAGCTCAATTATGTTTTGGAACTCTCCCATAACCTTTTTCAGAGCATCTCCTTTAATGGAAGCCATACCTAGTCCCAATGTAAAGGCTATTAAAAGGGCTGTCATAACATCAAAAACCGGTGGCATGGCCACTTCAAAAAAAGCAGGAACAAGTCCAGCCTCTGCATCAAGGGAATCGGTTATTAAGCTACCCACTTCAAGAAATTTCGGGAAAACTGCCACCGAAGTAAAATAAGAAAGGGAGCCAGAAAAGATGGTTGAGCCATAGGCAATACCCGTAGTAATAGCCAGAAGCCTTCCAGCTCCTAGACCCAGATCACCTATTCCAAGGGCTACAAAGCCAACAATAATAAGTGGAATAGCAAAGCCTAAAAAGTTGCCGAAAATTCCATTAAAAGTGGCTGCTGCACTAATTATCCCCCTTGGAGCAACAAGGCCAATTGCTATTCCAAGAATAATAGCAATTATAAGTCTTGGTAAAAGACCAATCTTCTTTTTCATCTAATCCTCCTAAAGATTATGAAATATATTATTAGAACATCATCAATCTAAATTAGGAGGGTCATTTGTCAAACCAGCCTCTTGTCAAACTATTGCCATTACTTTTCTATATATTTTAAGATACAATCCCTATTTTAAAGGCTTTCCCGGATATCCTTTTTTTTAGCTATCATATAATTCCTAGTATTTCTCTAGACTTTACTTTAACTTAAAGTATTTTATGTTTTTATCCCTAAAAAAGCTCCCATCCATTCTCATTTCCCGCTTTAAACCAAAATACTAAATAAAAATAACCTTTAAATTATCTTACTAAATTCTCTTATTAATTCACATTGACAAATCTCCTTGCATCTAAGCCCTACTATATAAAATTCTTGTATTTTATTTATCATAATCCGTCTTAAATAAAGCATTTTTTTAAGTTAGCTATATATATCTGTATTTATATAGATTGCCAATTACTGTTTCATATAGTATCATATATGTATGTAATACATATACATATGTTAATCTCAGTCTGGGTTAAAAACCAGCAAAAAACAATTATGAGGAGGACAAATGAAAACAAAGAAAGAAGCGACCATTATTCACGCACTTATTCCCATTGTTGTATTGATGGCTTCGCTAGCAGTAGCAATACTGCTCTATGATGCTGACCCCCACATACCTATAATACTAGGTATCATAGTTGCCAGTTTAGTCGCCATCTTTGGCCTAGGATACACCTGGGATGAGGTGGAAAAGGGTGCTATTGAGACTATTCAGTTATCTATGCAGGCTATACTAATACTTATGGTTATTGGTACACTAATAGGATCCTGGATTCTCAGTGGAACTGTACCTGCAATGATTTATTACGGTTTACAACTCCTATCACCTGGAATCTTTCTTGTTGCCACTGTAATAATTTGCGCTATCATCTCTGTTGCAACAGGAAGCTCATGGACCACCGCTGGTACAGTGGGTGTAGCTCTAGTTGGTGTTGGTGCCGGTCTTGGCATTCCTGCTCCAATTGTCGCAGGTGCCATTGTATCTGGAGCCTACTTTGGCGATAAGATGTCTCCCCTTTCTGATACCACAAACCTAGCTCCAGCCATGGCCGGTTCTACCCTTTTTGAACATATCAATTACATGTTTTATACAACAATTCCATCCTTACTTATTTCTCTAGTTCTTTATGGGATAATCGGAATGAAATATTCCGGCGGCCAACTAGACACAGCTAACATTACTTCCATCCTAGATGGAATCGCTGGTAGCTTCAATATTTCTCCCCTTCTTCTTCTTCCACCAGTTATAGTAATTGTATTAGTAGTTCTTAAGATGCCTGCTCTACCAGGCCTGATTTCAGGTTCAATTCTTGGTGCTATTTTTGCAGCTATCTTCCAAGGAGCTCACTTAGGAGATATTATTGACGCACTTCACTACGGTTTTGTATCAGAAACAGGAGTGGAAGTTGTTGATGAGCTACTTTCAAGAGGGGGCCTTGATGAGATGATGTGGACAGTTTCACTGATCATTCTTGCCATGGTCTTTGGTGGAGTCATGGAAAAGACAGGCATGCTCCAGACCATTGGTAATGCCATCCTCAAACATGCCCACAGCACTGGTTCACTAGTCACTGCAACTATTTTTACATCAATTGCCATAAATATTCTTGCAGCTGACCAGTACCTAGCCGTTGTTATTCCTGGTAGAATGTATAAAAAAGTCTATGATGAAAGAGGACTTGAACCCAGACTTCTTTCCCGTACACTGGAGGATGCGGGTACTCTTACCTCACCTCTTATTCCCTGGAACACTTGTGGAGCCTTTATGAAGTCGGCTCTGCTAGTTTCCCCCCTACAATTTGCTCCCTACGCCTTCCTAAACATTATCAATCCAATAGTGGCTATCATATTAGCTTTCACAGGAATTGGTATAAAAGAAGGCGTCTCACCAGATCAGGTTGCATAGATCTAGTCATTAATTAAGCCCCAGGCCTATATAGCCAGGGGCTTTTATTATCTTAAGTCTCTTAACCAGGTAAATCCTTAACCTGCTATTTCGTAACTTATAATTAGTTTCTAAGAGTTGCCTTAACCTTACTAGCATCACTGGCTATATCAAGGGCCTCAAGAATGCTCCTAGAGAGGATATCAGCCCTATTTAGTAGACCAGGGGCCATTCCCTCGCCTTCTAGGATAGCTATGGAAAGGGCAGCTACTTCAAACATGGGAATATCATTAAAGCCATTGCCTAGGCAAAGGCTTCCTCCATCTAGCCCTTCTACTATCTCCCTTTTACTCTTTCCTGCATTTTCTCTAGGAAAGGTCATAACCTCAGCTTTAAGCACCTGACACTCATCTTTAACAGTCCCATAGGTATCAGCTGTAAGCACATATATATCAACTTTCTCAGCTAATTTATTGATCCGCTGAGCTACACCTTCAATTAGCCTTCCATCCACAGCTATTGTGCCATTATAATCAAGAACCAGGTTCTTTATCTCTATTGTCCCTCTTCCGGGAATCTCATAACTAATCATATTTTCTCCAAATGAAAGCAATTCTATATACTACTATAAAGATATCTGTCATGAAGCCTCTCTAAATCAGCTTCACTAAGTAGGAGCCTGTCCCTAGCATAGTCTTCAAAAGACCTATAGGAGTTAACTTTATCCAGAGTGGCACCAAGATACTCCTCTTTTACAAATAGCATTTCTTTTATCTTATCTAACTGCTTAGGATCTGATATTAACCTACTTAACTTTTCAAGCTCTCTATTTACCTCTTCTTTCCTATATTCATTGGAAAGTAGATAATTATCCATAACCTGGTCTTGAGACACTCCTAGGGATAATAAGAGCATGGCAGATAGGACTCCTGTCCTATCCTTACCTGCAGAACAATGGTAAAGCGTAGCACCTTCAGAAGCTATAATCTCTTTAATGATGCTTCCAAAAATTTCTGGCCTCTCCCCCATCTGTCGGTAGATATCAATCATAAAGTCAGTCATATACTTTAATTTTTCTTGTGAAAAACCCTGGCTCGAGCCTAGGTCCGCCATATCCTGGCTACCAGGATAGATAAGTCCAAACCTCTCCATCTGCCTATCTAAACCAGGTAGAATGGGCCTATGCTTATACTCAATGTGCTCAGGCAGCTTATAGGGGCTAGCGGCAATTTCTCCGCCTGACCTCAAATCATAGACCTGATTAATTCCAAAAGGGCTTAGAAATTCATCCAGTTCACTGGTGGAAAAATCCAAGCTCCCACTCCTAAATATAAGGTCATCTCTGACCCTTTGACCAGTTGAACTTTTTAGACCTCCAAGTTGCCTAAAGTTTACTATTCCATTCTCTTTTACATCTCTTTGCATAAACCCTCTCCTTTTCCCTACTAGTCTTTTATACCCAAGGCCCAGCTCTTTATTAAAAAGAAGTCTTCTTATTCAGTAATGGAAGCAAAGAAAAGTAAAGCCTTCAAGAAACCCAAATAGAGTCTTGTAGATGGTATTTTTCATAAATCTATCCCTTTACCAACCACTTCTACCAATTAGAATAAGTACCACCCCGAAACAATGGATAAACCTTATCTAAATATTTTTGATGATGTACAACTAAAGAGGCTGTGGTCCAATAGACTACAGCCTCTCTTCTTAAAGATTCAGCGCTAACAAGCTACTATTTCTTTTATGTTGAACTCTTCGCCCCCTAGAAGCTCCCAGTCCTCAGCCTCACAGTGGGGACAGATTCCTCGGCTACCAACATAGCCAAAAATCTTGGAGCAGTTATTACACCTGCAGTTGGCTGGTATAATCTCTATCTTGAGCTCGGTGTTTTCCATCATGGTTCCATCAATAGCTGCAGGGTAGCAGGCCTGGGCAAAATGTGGAACTACAGAGGAGATTTCTCCAATCTGGATAACCAGGGTCTCTATCTCAGTAATTCCATTTTCCTTGGCAAACTTTTCTACTGTTTCAACCACGCTTATCATAATCCCTAGTTCATGCATATTTCCACCTGTCTATTCCTAGTCATACATACCTAGGCCCTTCTTGACACTGTGGACAGCCATTCTACCAGTTCTCTTAACCACGTTTTTCATAACCTCGGGCTTAAGTTCTTCAAAGCTGACATTCTTAGCATCGTATTTTTTAACTAGGCTAATGGCATCAAACTTACACTTGGTTGTGCACTGACCACAACCGACACAGATATATTCATCTACTACTGTGGCACCACAGCTTAGGCAGCGCTCAGTTTCTTTTCTAATCTGCTCTTCTGTGAAGGTATCCCTTAGGTCACTAAAGGTTACCTTGGCCTTTTGACCATCAATAGCTCTAGTTCTTTCTCTAGGAATTCTATCATAGCCATCTAGCTCTAGGTTTGCCTTGTCAAAAGCCCTATATTCTTTTCTATCCCTACCAAATAGTAGGTCTTGTCCAGGATGGACAAAGCGGTGGATTGAAATCGCTCCTTCTAGTCCAAGAGCAATTGCGTCAATTGCAAATTTAGGTCCAGTTGCTGCGTCTCCCCCTGCAAAGATATCAGGCTCTGCAGTTTGAAGGGTCTTGGGATCAACCTTAATGGTATTATTTGGATTAAGCTCAACCTTAGAGCCTTCAAGGATTCCACCCCAATCAATAGCCTGGCCAATGGAAAGAAGGATCTTGTCAGCCTTAACGACTTTGATGTCTTCCTCATCATACTTAGGATTAAATCTCTTGTTTTCATCAAAAACGCTGAGGCACTTCTTAAACTCAATGCCAACAACCTTGCCATCTTCTACTAGAACTCTTTTTGGTCCCCAAGAGTTATTAATAACTATATCTTCAGAAAGGGCCTCTTCAACCTCTTCATCAAGGGCAGGCATGGTCTTTTCATCCTCTAGACAGAACATTTGAACAGTTGATGCACCAGCTCTAGTTGCAGTTCTTGCAACGTCAATGGCCACATTACCACCGCCTATTACAACAATGTCCCCTGTCATATCAACTTCTTTACCAAGATTCACATTAAGAAGGAAGTCAACGCCGGAGATAACGCCTTCAGCGTCTTCACCTTCAACACCAAGTTTTCTTCCTGCCTGGGCGCCGATGGCTAGGTAGAAGGCTTCATATCCCTGATTTCTTAAATCATCTAGACTAACATCCTTACCTACCTCTACACCTGTCTTAAACTCAACTCCCATCTCCTTAAGAATATCTATTTCTGCATTAACAACATTCTTCTCTAGTCTATAGGAAGGGATACCTAGAGTCAGCATACCACCAAGGGCATTTTGCTTTTCAAAGACTGTAACATTGTAGCCATCAACAGCTAGGTAGTAGGCACAGGACAGACCTGATGGGCCAGCTCCAACTATTGCAATCTTCTTACCATAGTCGTGCCTCTTCTTAGGAATAAATCTTACATCGTTGTTTAGGTCCTGCTCAGCTATAAACCTCTTAATATCATCAATTGCAACTGGCTCATCTATACTTCCCCTAGTACAGGCAGATTCACAGGTTCTGGGGCAAATCCTACCACAAACTGCTGGGAAGGGGTTAACCTTTTTAATTAGCTCTAGCGCCTCAGTGTATTTACCTTGGGAAGCCAGCTTAATATAACCTTGAACAGGAATATGGGCTGGACACTCAGTAATACAGGGGCTGGTACCGGAGTCTAGAACGTTTTCTCTGTTGGTCCTATAATCAGGATTCCA
>LFRM01257158.1_pt1 | contig 16168 bp, 15 predicted proteins | sample 618341 | NCBI WGS metagenome assembly LFRM01 (sample SAMN03654438, study PRJNA283298) | anaerobic digester metagenome | isolation source: pool of bioreactors CSTR01a, CSTR02a, and CSTR03a thermophilic anaerobic... | place: Denmark: Kgs. Lyngby | collected 2014-05-21 | reverse complement strand
CAAACCAGATGCATACCAGCTGTGTTGTTGACGCTTCGACTATTATCAGTGCCACAAGCAGAACTGCCCAGAAAGCTGTCATAAATCTCACCTCTTTACTCTCAATTATAGTATATACATTTATCAAAATCAATATTTTCCAAAAATAAATTTTCTTGGGTTCAAACGACCTTAAAAGAGGTTTGGAAGTAACTTGAAAAAATCGGAGTTGATTCCTCATAAAATAATTGGAAAATTTATGTCAAAAAGGGCTTTTAATTTTTGCTTTGAAGTGGTATACTATGAAAAACGACCACAGCGAAACGAATATACGAAGGAGTGCCGGATTAGTGGAAAAATTCGTCATTCACGGCGGCAAAAGTCTTCGCGGCGAAGTTAACATAAGCGGAGCCAAAAATGCAGCCGTTGCTATAATTGCAGCAGCAATTCTCACGGATGAAACCTGCAGAATTGAAAATATACCGAACATCAGCGACGTTTCGATAATGGCAAGAATTCTCAGCCAGATAGGCGCAGACGTCAAGATGGTCAACAAGGATACTCTCGAAATAAACGCCGGAAAGGTAAGCCCGATGGTTACCGTTCCCGACGAAATGACAAAGCAGCTCAGAGCTTCATATTACCTCATCGGCGCACTTCTCGGAAGATTTAAGTGCGCGCGTGTTTCCATGCCCGGAGGCTGCTATTTCGGAGTTCGTCCCATAGATCAGCACATAAAAGGCTTTGAGCTTCTCGGAGCGGATGTCAACATAGAGAATGCGATGGTTAATGCCAGTGCAAAACGGCTTACAGGCTGCTCTGTTTATATGGATGTTGTAACCGTCGGAGCCACAGTCAACGTAATGCTTGCAGCGGTCATGGCGCGCGGTCTTACAATAATCGAGAATGCCGCCAAGGAGCCGCATATAGTTGACCTTGCAAACTTCCTTAACTCAATGGGAGCAGATGTAAGAGGCGCGGGAACCGATGTCATAAAAATCAGGGGAGTGGAAAAGCTTCACGGCTGCACATATTCAATAATACCAGACCAGATAGAGGCGGGCACATACATGGTGGCTGCCGCGGCGACTCATGGGGATGTATACATCCGTAACGTGATTCCCAAGCATCTTGAGTCCATATCCGCAAAGCTTGTGGAGTGCGGAGTGAATGTGGAGGACGGCGATGACTATATCCACATTGACGCTACAAAGTCGAAGTTTGTCCGCTGCAATGTCAAAACGATGCCCCATCCCGGATTTCCAACCGATATGCAGCCTCAGATGGCAGTGCTTCTTACTCTCGCGTCCGGCACGAGTATAATATCCGAGAGTGTGTGGGAAAACCGCTTCAGATATGTTGAACAGCTTACAAGAATGGGTGCGACCATACAGGTTGACGGTAAGGTTGCCGTAATAGAGGGTGTGAAGGGCTTGACCGGAGCACCGATAAAGGCGGATGACCTTCGCGCAGGTGCCGCAATGGTTATAGCCGGACTTGTAGCTTCGGGTGTGACTGAAATAGACGATATTTACCATATTGAGCGCGGATATGAAATGATGGTTGAAAAGCTTACGGCTCTCGGAGCCGATATAGCCTGTGTGGATGTTCCGGCTCCGGTGAAGGCAACCGCTATAACGGCCGGATGATAAAAAAACGAACAGAGAGAAGCGCGGCATTTTGCGCGCTTCTTTTTTTGAAGGAGAGAATACCCGTGTCGCGCTTTTGCCCCTTGTTTTCGTCAAGCAGCGGAAACTCAATATACATAGGAACCGCCTCCGACGGCATACTTATAGATGTCGGTCAGAGCGCAAAGAGAACCGCTCAGGCGCTGTGCGCGATGGGAATAGACCCTGCTTCGCTCAGGGCTGTGTTTGTTACCCATGAGCATTCCGACCACGTCAAGGGCTTGCGCGTATTTGCCTCACAGCACCGTCTTCCCGTTTATGCAAGTAACGGTACGCTTGCAGCGCTTTCCGATTCAGGCTGTCTTTGTGACAAGTTTACCGCCTCGGCTGTCGATTGGAACGGCTGCGAGATTACCGGAATGTTTATAAAACCGTTTCATACGCAGCATGACTGCCGCGAGGGGAACGGATACCGCATAGAAATGCCGGACGGACGCTCAATAGCCGTAGCCACCGACCTCGGAGAGATGACGCGTGAGGTCGTGGAGGCGATAACCGGCTGCGACCTTGTTATGCTTGAATCCAATCACGATGTGGATATGCTCAGAAGCGGGAGCTATCCTTATGTGCTCAAGCAGAGAATACTTTCAAAATACGGTCATCTTTCAAATGAGGTGTGCGCGCAGACGCTTGCCTCTCTTGTAAACAAGGGAACAACCCGATTTGTGCTGGGACATCTGAGCATTGAAAACAACATTCCTCAGCTTGCCTACGATACTTCCGCGCGTGCGTTACTGCTCGAAGGTGCAAAAGAAGGGCGCGACTACACCATGTGTGTCGCACCCAGACTGTGTCCCGAAGAGGTTATAATTTTTTAATCTCAATTATTTATGATACTTTCCTCCCGAATTTATCTGAAATGCTCTGTAAAGCTGCTCAAGCAGCATAATTCGAGCGAGCTGATGCGGAAAGGTCATGCTTGAAAACGAAAGCTTCTCATCGGATATTCCTTTTATTTCGTCGGAAAGCCCGAAGGAGCTTCCTATAATAAATACGATTTTACTGCTGCCGGAGATTCCGGCGGCATTTATTTTTTCGGCAAGCTGCTCCGAGGAAAGCTGTTTGCCCTCTATGCACAGTGAAAACACCTTCGCTCCGGTCGGGATTTTTGCTTTTATTGCCGCCGCTTCGCAGGCGAGAGCGGCAGCGGTTTGCGCATCGGAGGGGTTGTCGGAAAGCCGTTCCGGCTCAAGCTGAATCAATGTGAGCTTGCAGTAAGCGCCGAGACGCTTCGTGTATTCCGATGCCGCCTCGCGCCAATAGTCCTCTTTCAATTTTCCGAGACATATAATTGTTACGTTAAGCATATTTTCACCCGAGTCCGAGATAGGGCAGGGGATTCACCGAATTGCCGTTAAGACGCACTTCAAAATGGAGATGTGCACCGAAGGCATAGCCCGTGCTTCCTATTCTTCCTATTGCCTGTCCCTTTGATACCTTTTGACCTGTTCTGACCATGAGCGAGTTTTCTTTCATGTGCGCATAGAAGGTTGAGAGTCCGTCGGAATGCTTTATAATGACGCAATATCCGCCTCCGTCATCTCTCCAGCCGGAATAGGTAACCGTTCCCGCATCTGCGGCAAGAACAAGGGTTCCTGCTGCTCCGGAGCAAGAAATATCTATCGCGGAATGGAAGCCGAGAGAGCGGTAGCCGTAGCTTGAGGTGATGGTTTTTGCCTTTGCTGCGGGCCAGCAGAATCTCCCGTTGGTATGGGTTACGGTGTAATTATCCGGCACCCTCGAAAGTGTAAGCGTGCCCACCTCCGTGACCTGAGAAACCGGTTCTTTTGTCACCGTGCGCGCGACCTCGACAGAGGAGACTGCATTATCGCCTATATAAGTGACAAGCCGGGTTACGTTTGCCTCTCCGTTAATACCTTTGGTTTTAACACGTGATGAGCCTTTAAAGAGCGACGGCGTTTCGGTTTTGATGATTTCATAAGGCACCTCTTCGAGGGCGGTCACGGTCTGAACCTCCTTTACCCGTACATAGGACACATCGGAGGAGAGGCTTATTACTGTGCCGACTGAAAGCGAGGTCTTTTTAAGCTCTGGGTTTGCGGAGTATATCTGGGCGGTTGTCATTCCGAAGAGATTGGCTATTTTGGATATTGTGTCACCGGACTTGACGGTATATGATACGGCGGAGTTTTTTGTGCTTTTCAGCTTTTGAGAAAGGGTGGCGGTATCCCATATAACATTTTCGTCATTTGGATAATAGCCCTGAACATATTCAAAGTTTTCAACGAAAGCGACTCTTGAATTATCATGAACCGGGATATAAGATGAAATGATGTTTTCAAAAACACCCATTGCGCTCAATTCGCTTTTCAGAGCGCATATAAAGCTGCCGTCAATATATATTCCGCATGCGCTTATTACATTTCCGTCGGATTGTTTTATAAGCTCGTTGCGTACGGTGGCGGCATCGGAAATTTCATCGGGAGATACACATTCAACAGCATAGCTGACATCTGAAAGTATATCCTCCGAGTGTGCAAGATTTAACCCCGTGTTGAGTGAAGCGAGCGCCTGCTTGCTTGCGCTTTTTAACGCCGCCTCGCTTTTTACGCAACCGATAACTGTTTCTCCGCGTGTGACCTTGAGTGCAAAGTTGCGTGTTGCCCAGTAGTTTATTGTCAGAAGCATTATGACGGCAGCTAACACGGGAAGCACGGTGTTTAAGGTGTATGTGAAGACTGTACGGTGTGTGCGTACTGCCTTTCTTGTGTAAGCAAAAAGCGCGGACGGAGCCTTAAAGGGAGCATTTTTTATCAGATTGCGCAAAGTAATCACCGAAGCGGAAACCTCGGCTTTAAGGCGTCTGAAATCCTGCGACGCGTTGCGGGCGGTTCTGAAGGTGAAATGGTCAAGCGCTGTAAAGATAACATGAAACAACGCCATAACGGCGAAGAACGGCTTTTTCACAACAGAAAAAAGCCATTTAAAAAGGCGTTTGCAGCGTCGGCGTGTCTGCATACCCAGAAGGGCTATTGATTTGTAAAGCTGTGAAAACATACTTAACCCCTCTCAAAGGTTACAAAAGTGTTACAAATTATTTTACCATATAAGCCTCAGAAAATCAAGAACGTAAAAATCCTTACATAATAATACAAATTTCTTAACGGCAGTTGATTTTCATCTGCTTTTACAGTAATATAATAGTATAAAGATATCAAACATATATAGAAGGGGATATGCATTATGAAACACTGTATGAATAAAGCGGCGGCGCTTTTGGTTGCAGTGCTCCTCCTTACCGTACAGCTTGTTCCCGCAAGTACCGGCTGTGCACTGACGGTAAAAAATTCCTCCGGCATGAATTATTCAATACCCAAGAACGTTTTGCGCAGGGTTACGGAATATGTCTTGCGGGATTATGAGGGCGAAATATATACCTCGGTTCCCTCCGCAAAGCCGCCCTATGCCGCCGGCGGACTCAACGAGGCGTTCCTCAAGCACGGCTTGGAATATCTGAATTATATCCGTCTTATAGCGCATCTGCCTCTCGTCAATCTTTCCGACGAGCTCAACGAGAGCGCACAGTACGGCGCGGTTGTGCTTGCGGCAAATAATAAACTTACCCACTATCCCTCAAAGCCTGCCGGAATGAGTGATACATTTTACAACAATGGCTGTGAAGCCACAAAAAAGAGCAACATAAGCGGCAGATGGGGCTACTCTAACCTTAATCTGACCAATTCCCTGAGTGGCTGTATGGATGATGACAGCAGCACAAACAACCTTTTGTTGGTAGGGCACAGACGTTGGCTGCTCAATCCCAAGCTTTTGAACGTGGGCTTCGGCTATGCCTGCAATACGGACGAAAATTCAACCTTTACCGTTACCCGGGTATTTGATAAGAGTCGTACCGAGGAGCTTGATTACTCCTATGTTGCGTGGCCGGCTGCGGGCTTCTTCCCGGAGCAGATGATATCCGAAACCGCTCCGTGGTCCGTAACACTCAACCCCGATGAATACCTCACACCGGATGCTGCCTCAGTGCAGATAAAGGTCGAGCGCGAAAGCACGGGCGAATCATGGACATTAAATTCCGAGGATGTCACCTCAAATCCCGTAAAGGATGAAGAATATCTCAGCGTAAATACAGACGCATACGGCGTTTCAAATTGCATTATTTTCAGTATCGGAACCGATTACAGCGGAACGAAGCTCAGCGGTATATATAAAATTACAATCAGCGGTATAAAGACCAAGAGCGGAGACGATGCCGTAATAGAATACATCACCGACTTTTTCGATGTTTACGGCGATTACCGCCTCGGCGATGTGGATGACAGCGGAACAGTCACCGCAGCGGACGCGAGAACGATTTTGCGCGCCGCAACAAAGCTTGAAACACTTGAAGGCAAGGCACTGAAGGCTTCGATTCTTCGCAGCGGAACAACAGAGCCCTCCGCGTCCGATGCCCGCACAGTGCTGCGTGTTGCCACGGGACTTGAAACTCTGCCCGATACACTTGAGGAGCCGCACACGGTTGAAAAAGCTCCCGGAGGTTATGAAAGCACAGAGCAGGAGTTTGTTGATAAGGTGAATCTTTATCGCTCCGTGAAGGGTAAGGAGGCTCTTGCAAATCCGCTTATCCTTCAGGATGTTGCACAGCAGCGTTCTGACGAGCTGAAGACGCTTTATGATGCTCAGCGTCCGAACGGAGGTTCATTCACCGAGCTTTTGGACGCGGAAAACATAAGCTATACCTCTACACAGCAGATAGTATATCAGTGCAACGCGGAGGAGCCGCCGAGCGCCGATGAGCTGTATTCGGTGTTTGTATCCAAGACTGCGCTGAATTTCTACGAAGAAATGGAGAAGGACTATACCAGAATAGGCGTAGGCATGTCAAAGGGTGACGGAAAATATTTCTTCACTCTGATACTTATAAAATAATTATTGAAATTTTTTCGGATTGTCTATTGACTTTCCTTCGAGGCTTTAGTATAATGGCAGAGCTGTAAAGCTGAAACGCTTTACACACGGCTCTGCCGTTATTTTTGCGAAAGGGGAGTTTGAAGTGGCGAAAAATCTTGAAGTGACAGTGCTGCTTGATTTTTACGGGGACATGCTGACGGATAATCAGCGTAACTTCCTCGGCTACTATTACAATGATGACTTTTCCTTGTCCGAAATAGCGGAAAACGAGGGGATAACCCGTCAGGGCGTGCGTGACGCAATAAAGCGCGCCGAGAATCAATTGTTCGAGATGGAATCAAGGCTCGGTCTTGCCAAGCGATTCCGCGAAATGCGCAAGGGTCTTGAAGAGATAATGGATTGTGCCGCAGAAATAAGCGAATGCAATATGCGTTACGGTCTTTCAAGAGAAATAAACGATACCACCGTTAAAATCAAGTCCATAGCACTCGGTCTTATAGAGAGTTAAAAACCCGAAAGGAATGGATACGAACAATGGCATTTGAAGGTCTTTCGGATAAGCTGGAAACTGCATTTAAAAAGTTAAAAAGCAAGGGCAGCCTGACGGAGGCCGACGTCCGCGAAGCAATGCGTGAGGTTCGCCTCGCGTTGCTTGAGGCAGATGTCAACTATAAGGTTGCCAAGGATTTCACGGCCGCCGTTACCGAGCGCGCAATAGGCGCCAAGGTTATGGAGAGCCTTACCCCCGCGCAGATGGTCATAAAAATCGTCAATGAGGAGCTTACCTCTCTTATGGGCGGTACGCAGTCCAGGCTTGCGAGCGCATCACATCCGCCAACGGTTGTTATGATGTGCGGCCTTCAGGGCTCAGGTAAGACCACTCACTGTGCAAAAATAGCGCTGCGGCTCAAGAATCAGGGGAACAGGCCGCTGCTTGTCGCCTGTGATATTTACCGTCCCGCGGCAATAAAACAGCTGCAGGTGGTCGGTGAGCAGGTCGGTGTTCCGGTTTTTGAGATGGGCACGGCAAATCCCGTTGATATTGCAAGGGAAGCGGTAAAGCTTGCAAAGGACAAGGGCTATGACTATGTCTTCCTCGATACCGCAGGAAGACTCCACATAGACGAGCAGCTTATGCAGGAGCTTAAAAATATAAAGTCCGAAATAAAGCCGCACGAGATACTTCTTGTTGTTGACTCAATGACCGGTCAGGATGCCGTGACGGTAGCAACATCATTTGATGAAGCGCTCGGAATAGACGGTCTTATTCTCACCAAGCTTGACGGCGATACCCGAGGCGGTGCGGCGCTCTCTGCGAGAGCAGTGACCGGTAAGCCGATAAAATTTGTCGGTATAGGTGAAAAGCTTGAAGACCTTGACGTTTTCCACCCCGACAGAATGGCGTCAAGAATACTCGGAATGGGCGACGTCCTCTCTCTCATAGAAAAGGCTGAAACCACTCTTGATGAGAAAAAAGCAGCCGAGATGGAGGAGAAGCTTCGCAAGAATAAATTCGACCTCAATGACCTTCTTGACCAATTCCAGGAAATGAAAAAGATGGGCTCGATGAAGGACCTGCTTTCCATGATTCCCGGAGTGGGCAAAAAAATAAAGGATGTCGATGTTGATGACCGTCAGATTGACCGCACTCAGGCGATAATCCTTTCAATGACAAAGGCGGAGCGCAGCAATCCGGACATCATAAATCCCTCGCGCAAGCGCAGGATTGCCGCAGGTTGCGGTATGCAGGTTGAGGATATCAACCGTCTTCTCAATCAGTATCGTCAGATGCAGAAGCTCTATAAGCAATTCAACGGCAAGGGCTCAAAGAAAAAAATGCGCCGCATGGGTCTCGGCGGGGGAATGCCGGGCGGCTTCCCGATGTAACCTGTATACAATACCGCCTCAAGCAGGGCGTGATTGATATAAATTAACTAATTTTATTTTTGGAGGAACTAATCATGGCAGTAAAAATTCGTCTTCGCCGTATGGGCGCAAAAAAGGCACCGTTTTATCGCATAGTTGTTGCGGATTCAAGATATCCCCGCGACGGCAGATTCATTGAAGAAATCGGTTATTACAATCCTCTCACCGATCCTGCGGAAATCAAGGTTGATGCGGAAAAGGTTGAGAAATGGCTTGCTAACGGAGCACAGCCCACAGATACCGTCAGAGCGCTTCTCAAGAAGAGCGGAGCAGTTAAATAAATAATATCCGGTTTTTGATGACGGGGGAAGTTTGAAAGAAAAGCTTTTAGCTGTGTTTTCTTACTTTTACTGCCTAAGCAGCGAGTTTGTTGTGTACATGCAGCCCCGATTCCACATGAAAGGATGCTTTCGTAATGCGAAAGTCTTCGCAATACGAAGGTCAGGGTCATAATTATGAAAGAATTGCTTGAAAGCATCGCAAAGGGTCTCGTTGAGGAGCCCTCCGCTGTCACGGTAACGGTTGATGAACCCGATGAAAACGGTGTAGAGGTTTATCACCTTCATGTCGGTGATGATGATATGGGCAGGGTAATCGGTAAGCAGGGGCGAATTGCCAAGGCAATACGCGTTGTTATGCGTGCCGCCGCTGTCCGTAAGGATGCGAAAATACAAATTGATATTGACTGAAAAAGAGTGCCGCAGAAGCTTCTGCGGCACTCTTTTTATTTTTCGGAATCGAGTATCTTTACGGCTTCGCGCCAAAAGCGGTTTTTGTCCTCACTGCAACGATATTTCAGCACAAGAAGCTGCTCGTCATAGCTGAGTCCCGAAAGCCTAAGCAGCCGGTCATCAAGCAGTCCCTGCTCAATCGGTGGCAACAAATCGGGGTCCGGGGGGCTTTGAAGGAGCGCCGCATTCTCCTTATTATCAAGGAATTCGTCAAGGGAAATTTTGTACAGTATCGCAAGCTTTCCTATGGTTTCCAGACTGGGCTGTGCACGCCCGAGCTCATAATAGGCGTATGTAGGTCTGCGTATACCGAGAACCTCGGCTACCTGCTCCTGAGTAAGTGCATTGTAATCCCGCAATTGTTTCAGCTTATCCTTTATCAAAGGATGACACCTCCGTCAAACAAGTTATAAATATAATACGATAAAAAATTTTAAAATAATTTCCCTATTATCAATAAGGGGCGAAAAAGTTTTTTTGGGAATTTGTGGTAAAACAAAACCGCAGCCGTTAAGCTGCGGAAGTTTGTTTAAAATGACTTTTAGCCCTCGCGGCCGACAAGCCAATAGATGGATACGCCGAGAACATCGGAAAGAGCGCAAAGCTCGGAATCCGTAACGGAGCGAAGCTGGCCTTCAAGCTTTGAAAGACCTGAAGCGTTGAGGTCAATGCCTCTGATTTGAAGCTGGGTAAGAAGATCCTTCTGCTTCATGCCGATTGTTTTTCTCTGCTGCTCAACTCTTGCGCCGACGATGTTTCTGGTACCGAGTGCCTGTTTTCTGATTCTCATTTTTGTTGCCTCCTGTTATTTTTTTAATGTATAAAAAGCCTCAGGGACTGCCGCGAGGAAGCAAAAACCGTTGATATGCTTGGACGTAGGCAGGAGGAAACCCTCTGCTTTTTATTTCACGCTCATATTCTATCACAACATAAATAAAAAAACAAGTCTTTTTTTTCGTGAAATGTTTCCAAAGACCGATTTTGCTCTTGAAATTATACCAAAAAAAGGGAAAAACCCTTGTAAAATAAGCAGTTTTTTATAAAAATCTATATTGATGATAAGTGAAAAATGTGTTATAATAACGAAAATTAAAAAAATATTTGTAAACTTAGGTTTACTTCTACAGGAGGATAATATGTATAACAATTCCGTAAACTTATCCGCAACCGCGTTCCTTACGGACTTTTATGAGCTGATGATGGCGGGGGGATATATTTCGGGAGGCAGGGAGAAAACCCTTGCCTGCTTTGATTTGTTTTACAGAAACGTTCCCGATAACGGCGGCTTTGCTGTCATGGCCGGAGTGGAACAGCTTATCCGTGCGCTGTCGTCACTTTCTTTTTCTGAGGAGGATATTGACTTTTGCCGTGACAAGGGATTTTCCGAAAAGTTTACGGAATATCTCAAAAATTTCCGTTTTGAGTGTGATGTATGGGCGATTCCGGAGGGAACTCCGATTTTTCCCGGTGAACCCATAGTTAAAGTTCGCGGACCTATACTTCAGGCTCAGCTTATTGAAACGCTGCTGCTTAATTGCATAAATCATCAGACTCTTATAGCGACCAAGGCAAACCGGATAGTCCGTGCGGCTCAGGGGCGCAAGGTTGCGGAGTTCGGCTCAAGGAGAGCTCACGGCTTTGACGCCGCGCTTTACGGCGCGAGAGCCGCATATATAGGAGGATGTGACGCTACCTCATGCACTCCGGCGGCACAGCTTTTCGGTATACCGTGTCTGGCGACTATGGCTCACAGCTGGGTTCAGAGCTTTCCGAGTGAGCTTGAGGCGATGTGTGCGTATGCCTCAGAGTACCCGATTGACTGTATTCTGCTTGTGGACACCTATGACACCCTCAGAAGCGGTGTTCCGAATGCTATAGAGGCTTTCAAACGCGAGCTTTTACCGCGCGGCTACAGACCTACAGGGATAAGGATAGACAGCGGAGACCTCACATATCTTTCAAAAAAAGCGCGCAAAATGCTTGATGAAGCCGGCTTCCCGGATTGCGATATAATGGCGTCGAATTCACTCGATGAGGGAATAATCAGGGACATGCTTATTCAGGGGGCGAAGGTGGATTCGTTCGGGGTCGGGGAGAGGCTTATAACCTCAGCTTCATCACCGATGTTCAGCGGAGTATATAAGCTTTCGGCGGTTGAACGCGACGGAAAAATGATACCGGCGATAAAAATCAGTGAAAACGTATCAAAAATAACCACTCCGTGCGAAAAACGCCTGTGGAGATTGTTTGATATGTCAAACGGCAAGGCCATAGCCGATGTCATGACTCTGGACAGCGAGGATATGGCGGACGTTCGCAGCTATGAGCTGTTCGACCCGGATTATACTTGGAAGCGTAAGACGGTTGAGGGCTTCGTTGCCAGAGAGCTGCTTGTGCCGATATTCAAAAACGGCGAATGTGTGTACCGTTCACCGTCCCTGACTTTTATAAAAGCGTATTGCGCCGAGCAGGTCGGGACCCTCTGGGAGGAGGTTTTGCGCTACGAGAAGCCGCATAACTATTACGTTGACCTTTCACAGGCATTGTGGGATGAGAAAAATTCACTTATAGAGGCTCACAGAAACCAGGGCTGATTCGGGAGAGTTGTTTAATATGAGTACAATATTTCAGACGGCGGCGCGGCGCTTTGAGGTTTATTCGCCCGAAGCGCGGACATCGTTTGCCTTTGAGCTTTCCGCGGGTGCGGATAAAAACAGAATAACAGAGGTTCTGAACAAGGTTGCACGGCTTAATCCGATGCTTACGGCCTCGCTTTGCTTCGGTAAGGACGCAGAAGCTTATATAAAGCCCGCTTCATTCGAGCTTCCGCAAATTATATTCGGAGATTATAAAACTCTCGGACAGGCTCTTGAGTTTGAGCTTTCAACGCGAAAAGAGAGCTTTTTGACAGGAACGGGGGCGCTTTCGTGCTTTTACGTTTTTGCCGGCAATGACAGGCTCACTTTTTTAATCACCGCACATACGCTTGTTGCGGATGAAACAGCTCTCGCTGAGGTCGCATCTGAAATAATCGGTTTTCTTAACGGAGCCGAGGAGCCGCCGGAGGAGCCCTTGCAGCTTCACAGCTTCGGTGACAGAGAGGATATTCCTAAGAGCGCACAGCCGCTGAAGCTTAATCTAAAGGTTGCGGCCTCTCTTAATAAGCGTTGGAGCAAAAAACCGGTTGAATTCAATGAAGCTGAACTTTCCGGTGTGTTTTCGGAATACTGTGAGGGCAGAAGTCTCGGAGTTTTGTATTTTGAGACTGAGCCTAAGCTGTATGAAAGGCTCAAACGCGAGTGTAAGCTTCGTTCCGTACCTGCGTATGCGGCGGTGCTCGCGGCGCTTTGCCTGAAAAACAAGGATTACTGCGGAAAGGGCGACAAAAACTATAACTATGTAAACTACCGTTCGGATTTAAGAGAATCCGCTCAGTTCGGAGAGGCTTGCTCTGCGGCGAATCTTTCCGGTGAGCTTCTTGTTTCATGCCGTGCGCTTGAGGCACTTACGCTTATGCAAAATGCGGCAAATTGCTATATCTCGGCACAGCGAAGGATAGCTCTCGGCAGTGCACCGTGGCAGAATATGCTCACCTCGTGCGAGCTGAACGGGAGAATTATAGACGCTCTGCACATCTATCTTCAACGCGGCGGCAAGTCAAAGACACTGAAAAACTACGCTTCAATAAGCGGAAGAAAGTTCACAAGGATGCTGGGCTTTTCCGCTGTTGAGAGAAAGCTCAAGCCGGAAGGGGAATACACGCTTATCGGTGCAGCTGTTGTTCCGGCGGCGGTTATGACGGAGGAAAAGACCGTCGGGGTGTTTGATACCGGTAAAAGCCTTACGGTATATATGCGCTATAATGAGAATCTCCTTTCGCCGGATAAAGCGCGTGAGCTGATGTCCTCAGCCGAAGCGCTTATGGGAAGCATTTAAACGACATGGATAAAATAAAAAGCGGACCGTGTTTTACGGTCCGCTTTCGATTTTTATGTTCAGCCTTCGTCTGCTGTCCAGTCAAGATTGAAATTGGTTGTTTTCTTATATTCAAGGTTGAGAACAAGCTGTTTGTCTCCCTTGAGACCTTCAATCGGACCGAGCGGTGTGACCTCTGAGGTTATTTTTGCAGCCTTGTAATACTCGATTTTTGTAACCTGGTCCTTGGTTGCGTCAACGGTTGCCTTTATGGTGCAGCCCGAATATTCAGCCGTATAATCCTTAGCGGTGAGGTAGTCCTTGGTTTTGTCGAATTCCTTGAGTATGGACTCCTTGTCCTCAAGCCCGAAGCTTCTTGCCATTATGCCGTCGGCCTTGGGGTCGGTTTCGGGCTGAAGGCGGATAACAATTGTGTAGGTGGTATCCGACACGGTGCAGGAGGCGTCAATTATGTCGGCAGCGGTAAGAGCGCTTGAATAGCCCTCGCCGGGAACATACATAAGCTCGGTGTTGTTTGCGCCGTGAACGACGGACTGTGACTTCTTGGTTATGTCTGCAACAATGAGCTTTTTAAGCTCAGGTGCCGCTTTGTTGATTATCTCGAGGTCGTCATTTTTTTCGTCCTCGCCCTGACCTGCTCTGGTGAATTTTACACTTGAGTTGGGAACATCAATTTTCTCCTCGCGGGAGACAGAGGGCTTTTCCGTTTTGACGGCGTTTACGACCTTGTTGAAGTATTCAAGCACTGCCAGAGAGTCTGTGGGGGCGGCGGATTTGGTTTCTCCCGCCTCCTTGACTGTTGCACGTGTCTGGTCGGAGGTGTCTCCGCCTATGCCGAGGCATCCGCTAAGCGAGCAAAGAACCGTAAATACAAGAGCAATCGCCAGCACTGAGGTGAGTGTTTTTTTCATAATCAGGAATGACCCCTTTCTTTATGAGGAGACGGTGAAAGCCGACTCCGTGCCGCGCAAGAGAAGCGGCAAAATAGTAATATTATGAGAGCAACCTCTCAAACAAAGTACATTGTATCATAAATTTTCGTTTTGCAACAGTAAAAAAGCACAGATTTTCGAGAAACTCGAATATTTGTTGAAAACTGACAAAAATCAGATGGCTTTTTTGGCAAAATTACCCAAACGCTTTATTGCGCGAGCCCCTGCTCATCAAAAAGGAATACTGTCTCAAGAGTGATTTCAAGAGCCGCCTCAATGGTTTTCGGCTCAAGTATATCCTCGGTGTCGCGTCTGGTGTGGTAATAATCGGCGGGAGAAGGGTCCATTGCCGCAAGTGCAACAGCGGGGATTTTCGCCTGTGTTATCGCGGCGGCATCGGAGGCGCCGAGATATACGCTTGAGAAAGGAAGGTCATGCCCGGCAATTTCGGATGCTTTTTTGAGTAAGGCTCTCGCTTTTGCATCGTGGCGTACGGTTCCGGATAAATCACGGTCATATATCGCCATGAATTCAAAATCGCGGAGTGTATCAAGTCCTACAAAAACAGTCTCCACGGCCTTGCACTCCTCGAGATGTGCTTCGGCGTATGCCTTGGCTCCGCGCAATCCCGCTTCCTCGCCGCCGGTGAGTACCGCACGCACCTCAGTGTCCTTGAAGCGTATGTTGTTGTCGGAGAGATACTTCATTACCGCCATTACAGCGAGACATCCGGTGAGATTGTCATTTGCTCCTGTGACGGGATGCTTGAAATTCGTAAAGAACAGCACGGCAATAAAGCCGGGAACAAAGGCGAACTGTATGTATCCGAGAATCTGCGTGAGGCTTCCCTCGTCGGCCGCAAGACCAATTACGGAGCTTACGGCAATATATAGCAGACCGACTATGGCGTATATCATAACCGTGAGAAGCAGCTTGCTTCCGCCCTTGTAGGTGTATGTCCACTCATACGCCGAGTCCGTGTGGGCGGAAAGTATAATGCGTTTTTTCAGCTCCTGTTCGGGATTTCTGATTGCCACAACGTTTCCCGAGGTGCGCTTCTTAAACAGGAAATCCCAGAATTTTTTATAAAGCAGGAACTCTCCTACCAGTATTATCAGACTCAGCGCCGTGAGCACAAGCGAAACAATGCTTGAGGCGGGAGAGGGGAGAAGGTTGTATGCAAGAACAGCGGCAATAAGGGCTATGCCGTCAAATACAACCCACGCCATAAACGCATGAGGGTGAACCTCAAAAGGCTCGATTTTAACGCTGTCCGTGCATTCACGAAGCTTTTCGGCCATGTATTCCTGAGCCTTTTTTTCGCCCTCCTCGCCGGTGGGACGAGGACCGAACTGTTTGCAGATGTTTTTGGTTTCGCGCACTGCAAAATTTGTGTATTCCCTGAGCTTGGGTTTAAAATTGGGTATACTTTCATTAGCTTTCACTTAATATACACCTCCGCAAAATATTAAAATCAATATTACCATGAAACTGTGAGATTTTCAATACAAAAGTGTCTTTAGTGTATGTTTTTATTTTCGTTGACAAAGAATATATTCGGATTTATAATATAAAAAACCGATTACTGAGGAGGCCGATTACAATGAGTTCATTTAAGGACTTGAGAATAGTTGACAATTTTTATCAGACTTCCGCGTTTTTCCCGATGCCTACGGTGCTTATATCCACCATTGCGGATGATGGCAGCACAAGCATAGGCTCCTACTCGCTGTGTTTCCCTTATTACATCGCCGGTAAGGACTATTACGCGATGATACTCGAATGCCGCAACAGCTCGAATACAGCTCAAAATCTATTGAAGAGAGGCGTGTGCGCGCTGAATTTCATAGAGGATTCGGAAAAGGCCTTCAAACAGGCTGTAAAGCTCGGCTTTCCCGGTGAAACGAGCAAGGAGAAGATGGCAAGCTGTAAATTTGTCCTCGAAAAAGGGCAGTGCGGCGGTGAGCGTCCGCTTGTTGTGCAGGAGGCGTATCAGGTCTTTGAGTGCACGTGGGACGACACTCTCGAGAACGCGTCCGAAGACCGGGAGAGGGTCGGCTTGCTTGACGGAATAGAGCCGCCGTAT
>LFRM01341891.1_pt1 | contig 16171 bp, 17 predicted proteins | sample 618341 | NCBI WGS metagenome assembly LFRM01 (sample SAMN03654438, study PRJNA283298) | anaerobic digester metagenome | isolation source: pool of bioreactors CSTR01a, CSTR02a, and CSTR03a thermophilic anaerobic... | place: Denmark: Kgs. Lyngby | collected 2014-05-21 | reverse complement strand
GCACAGCAAAAAAAGTTCTACGCTTGCGTGATGATCCCATGGCCGGTGTCGATGAGCTGGCATCCATAGTGGAAACCGACCCAGCACTGGCGGCACAAGTGATAGGTTGGGCAGCATCCCCCTACTATGGCGCGCCTAGCAAAATACGCTCGGTTGAAGATGCGATTGTACGAGTCTTAGGCTTTGATCTGGTGGTGAACTTAGCACTAGGTTTATCTCTGAGTAAAACCCTCGCTTTACCTAAAGATCAGCCACAGTACTGCAAACCCTATTGGCAGCAGGCTATTTATACCGCAACGTTAATTGAAGGATTAACACGCGCGATGCCAGCCAAGATCAAACCCGAACCGGGTCTGGCCTACCTTGCTGGCCTGCTGCATAACTTTGGTTTTGCCTTGCTTGGCTATGTGTTTCCGCCACACTTTTCGTTGGTCTGTCGCAGCCTAGAAGCGAATCTACATTTAAGCCATAGCGTGGTTGAACACCATCTACTAGGCATTACCCGTGAGCAAATGGGTGCTTGGCTGATGCAGTGCTGGCATATTCCCGATGAGCTGGTGTATGCCCTGCGCTACCAAGATAACCCAAACTATCAAGGTGACTGTGCCACTTATGCCAATCTGATCTGCTTAGCTCAGCGCTTATTAATGCAGCGTAAGACGGGGCTTAACGCATATAATGCCATTCCAGATGCGCTCTACCAACGCCTTGGCTTAACTGCAGAACGCGCGCAACTATCGCTGGAGCAGGTCTTTGATGCCGAGCAAGCCTTACGCGCCTTAGCCGCACAGTTTAATCAGTGATGCTGCAATAAAAAATCGCGCACACGCTGAGCAGTCGCTTGCGGATATTCCTGCATAAAGCAGTGTCCGCCATCGACCTGCTCAGATTGTATCTCGCTATTACAGCCTGGCCATAAGACTGCGGACTTGATCACAAAGGGATAAGTACTGCGGCCATACAAAAATAATACTGGGGTTTTGACTTGGCGTAATAAAGACCATAAATAACTGGGAGCCGTACTAAAAATCGCTGCTTCAAGCCACGCAGGGCATTTGAGCTGCACTCCACCTTCATCCGCTGGACGCAACGCATGATCGACATAGGCTCTAAGCCCATCCGCCGTCCAACCTTTAAAAGTGCCACGCCCCGTTAAGCTGGCATAAGCAGCCTGCCGATCAGGCCAGTGTGCACGGCGCGCTAAAGTACGCTTGGCTAAGGTATTGAAGGCAGTAAAGCGCAGATGCTCAGTGATTTTCATATACGCCTGCACCGCCGGTGGAAATACTACAGGGTCCAGCAAGGCTGCCGCGCGGAACAACTGCGGATGCTTGCCCATGATTAAGCTGGTTAAGACACCACCTAAACTGTGCCCTGACGCATAGACCGGCACATCAGCAAAGATCGAACGTTGCGCTTGAAAGGCCTCCACCGCTAACTCAGCATTGCGATTCCAGCCGATAAAATGCGTACCCGCATCACTGTCACCATGCCCCTGAATATCACACAGCCATAGATCAAAGTCAGCACTTAACAGTTCTAACAGCGGCGTATACACTCGCCCGCACAGACCATTACCATGCAAAAAATGCAATACCGGTTTACCAGACGGCGGACTGTGCCAGCCGCGTAAAGTGATACCTGCCAACGTCATATATGACCAAGACTGTAAATTCATGCGCTGTTGTTCCTTATTGTTTGGCCGAAAAATTACAGCACAACACGGCAAGCGGCGAGCTCTGCACTTAACTGCTGCTGATCCTGCGCTTCAGTAAAAATCAGCTCCAAGCGTGAGTCTTTACGCCATTCGCTGTTTTGCCAATGAAGACTTTGCCCGTCCAAGGCATTCGCCGATAACCAACCCGCATTGGTGTGCACCACACACTTAGCACGTTGCCAGCGCATGTGCGTCAACCAAAGCTGTATGCGCATCAAATCAAATTGCTGCGAAGGATGCCAACGCCAACCGATACTCCAGCCGTTATCTTGCTGATTCACCGAGCAGATCGGCTGCTGTGGATCAGTCCAAATCACACCCATCTTAGGGCTGGCTTTAGCAAAGCCATCCAGCAGCGGCTGTTGACCTGCCCTATGCTCACGACCCGGCAGTGCGTGATAAGCCAGTTGACCTTGACGGGTACAAACAACGGGCATGGGAGCAAAGACTTGCTGCCAATCTTCTTCTTGCTCAGGTGTCACACTGTCGCATTTATTCAGCAGCACTAAGCCTGTTTGCGCCAGCAAGTCCGGTTCAATATCAGCGGTGCTAGTGACTTTCTGCGCATCCAATACCAGCACCATCGGCTGCACGGCGAGCACATCCAGCCATGGCACATCGCCTAATTGTTCCAATAGCTGCAGCGGATGGCCTAAACCTGATGGCTCAATAAACAACCGATCCGGCTGAGCTTTACGCAGTAACTGCACCAGCGCTACTTGAAACGGCACACCGTTAACACAGCACACGCAGCCGCCTGCCACTTCGCTAAAGCTCACGCCTTCTTGATCGCCCTCCAGTAAAGCGCTATCTAAACCAATATCGCCAAACTCATTGATCAATACAGCCCAACGCTCGTCACTGGGACGCTGCGCTAATAAACTGCGTAACACGCTGGTTTTCCCGGCACCCAGCGCACCAGAAATCACATGAGTAGGTATATGCTGCAACATAGCCGTAGTGACTCCTAACCAAGCTAAAAAGAAGACGCTACCTTAGCAAAAACACTGTGCCTGCGCGCGCTCCTTCTCCTCATCGAATGGCTTGGTTAAGATAGGGCTCTATATTCCTTAGCCCGGAGCTTTTTATGCGCATTTTTTCTGCACTCCTGCTGTTACTGTTAAGCCAACAGATTTTTGCTCAAGCCTGTGTCATTGAGTCAGAAGGGCAAGGAGTTAAAGTCAAAATTTGCCAGCAAAACCGTAGTATTCCTGAGCATCTGTTTAAGAGTGGCTTTTGTCAGCCCTCATTGCAGGGGCAAAAAACCACCGTTACTTTTGTTAAACAATGCCCGATCGGCGCTTTTGGTATCTGTCGTAATGCTCAAGCGGGCGGGATTGGTTATATACAAGATATTCACTACTACGGCGTCAACACTGATGCACGCTATCTAAAGCCTGCTTGTGAGCGCCAAAGCAAAGGGACTTGGACAGCCTATTAACTCGCCATCACCTAGAAGCTATTTTTTCACTGTCAGCGCTCAGCCCTTTATTAAGCCGCCACTGCATTAAAAATATAAAGCACACCGTTAAATGCATAAATATTGATATTAAAATCAAGCAATATTCATTAGATCGAAAACAACCTGCGTTCTAGCATAGCGCTATTGATTTACGTCAACTGCTGCAGGATCAACTCCCATGCTTTGGGGACACGCCTGCAGGCATCTTCAACTCTGAAGGAGGATGGCGTTGCCTGCCATAACTCAAGGCTAAAACTGAGCAATGACAGACACTTGCGCTAGAACACTTATGAATATTACATCTGAGCAAACGGTCGCCTACAACTATAGCGTAGTCCGGCAATTCACCCTTGCCACCTTAATCTGGGGTGTGATTGGCATGAGTATGGGCGCATTTATTGCTGCGCAACTGGTCTGGCCCCAACTGAATTTCGATCTACCTTGGACCAGTTTTGGTCGCATCCGCCCTATTCACACCAACTTAGTGATTTTTGCCTTTGGTGGCTGTGCACTGATTTCCACATCCTTTTATATTGTGCAACGTACCTGCTATGCACGGCTGCCTTCTGATACCGCAGCCAATCTATTCTTTTGGGGCTGGCAAGCGATGCTGATTGCCACAGTGATCAGTTATGCGCTGGGTTACACCACCACCAAAGAATATGCCGAAATGGAATGGCCGTTAGCGATCGTATTAACCGTGCTCTGGCTGACCTATATGTGGCTGTTTTTTGGCACTATTATGCGCCGTACAACCTCACATATTTACGTGGCGAACTGGTTCTACGGTGCCTTTATTGTGGTCACCGCTATGGTGCATATCGTTAACCATATTGCGATTCCGGTCTCGCTAATGAAATCCTATCCGGTGTATGGCGGTGCCACCGATGCCATGGTGCAATGGTGGTTCGGTCATAGCGTAGTGGGCTTTATTCTCTCGGTCGGCTTCCTCGGCATGATGTATTACTTTGTGCCCAAACAAGTGGAACGTCCGATTTATTCTTACCGTTTATCCATTGTGCACTTCTGGGCGATTATCTCGATTTATATCTGGGCGGGCCCACACCACTTGCACTACACCGCTCTGCCGGATTGGGTACAAAGCTTAGGTATGGCCATGTCGGTGATTCTTCTCGCACCCAGTTGGGGTGGGATGATTAACGGCATGATGACCCTTTCAGGTGCCTGGCATAAATTGCGCAGCGATCCGATTCTGCGCTTTTTGGTGGTGTCACTGGCTTTCTACGGTATGTCGACCTTTGAAGGCCCGATGATGGCGATCAAAACCGTCAACTCACTCTCGCATTACACCGACTGGACCATTGGCCATGTGCACGCGGGTGCATTAGGCTGGGTAGCGATGATCAGCGTGGGTAGCTTGTACCATCTGATTCCTAAACTGTGGAACCATAAACAGATGTACAGCATCGGTTTGATTAATGTGCACTTCTGGCTTGCCACCATTGGTACGGTGATTTATATCGCGGCAATGTGGGTTAACGGTTTAACTCAAGGCTTGATGTGGCGTGCCATTAATGATGACGGTACTTTGTCTTACTCCTTTGTCGAAGTCTTACAATCATCGCATGCAGGCTACATTGCCCGCTTAATCGGTGGTTCATTTTTTGTACTGGGCATGTTTATTATGCTGCTCAATACCTGGTTAACCTTGCGTCAGCCCACTGAGCAACAGCAACCAGCCATGCAACGTGCGGAGGTATAACCTATGTTTATGATCTTGGGGTTGATCTGTGTTGGCGCAGGCTATCTATGCCTGCGACATATCACTCAGTTAGATATGGATCACGCCGCCATGCTGCCCTTTGCTGATGACCGGCCAGCAGCACGGCGCGTTGAACAAGAAACGGGGCGTCCTTGTTTGCCAGAACACCTGGCGCAACAAACGGCATTGAATGCCTAAACACAACGCTGCAGCCATCTATCTAGCAACACAGACAACGGCACCTTCTGTGCCGTTGTCTGTGTATCAACAAGGAACACCTTAGTGCGCGCTCAATGGATTAAAGCTTTTACTCCACTCTCCTTAAACATTCCCAAAAAACAGTGGCTGCGTGCTGCCTGCGGTGCCTTTCTGGGTGTACTGGCCTGCGTCATCTGCAACTATTGGTTATTTGGTAGCCAAATTACGTTAAGCCTAGCAGCACCTATTGGCGCATCAGCTGTGTTGTTGTTTGTCACCTCAGCGACACCGCTAGCCCATCCTTGGTCGCTTTTGGCGGGCAACCTGCTGTCAGCCTGCGTTGGCGTCGTTTGTGCGCTGTATATTGATGAGCCTGCATTACGGGCTGCAGTCGCTGTGCTAGCAGCCATTACTAGCATGCTAGCGTTACGCTGCCTGCATCCACCGAGCTGCGCTTTAGCTTTAACAGTCGCGCTCAGTCCAACCTTAATACCCCTAGGTTTTGCTGTACTGGCACCCATAATGAGCCAATCAGTTTTGATGCTGTGCATTGCGTTAGTGTTTAATAACTTAACCGGTACCGCCTACCCGCGTGTCCCTGCAGCGCCCACCGAGAACAAACACAACACCGCTGACCCAGTGCCGAGCGCCCGAACCGGCTTCAATGAAGAGGATTTAGATCACGCGCTAGATGAGTTTGGCACCTATGTGGATATTCGTCGTGAAGACCTCGAAGAGTTGCTGCGCCTCACTGAACAACACAGCTTTAAGCGCAACACTGCGTACTTAACCGCAGTCTCTGTAATGTCGCGTGATTTACGCACAGGACATCCTGAGATGCCGTTAGAAGAAGCCTGGAACCGCCTCAAAGAACACCGTTTACACGTCTTACCCGTGGTCGATCAACACCAGCGCTTAGTCGGCATTATTACTTTAGTGGATCTGCTTAAATACTTTGAGCTGGACAAGCCGGTCAGCCGTTTCCATCGCCTAAAGTACCTGCGCTATACGCGCCTCAAGCATATTATGACCACACCTGTGGTCAGTGTTAACTTTGATACGCCGCTGATTGAATTGGTGACCTTAGTGACGAGTCGAGGCTTGCATGCCATGCCGGTGATTGATGAACATCGCCAACTGGCAGGCATCATTACCCAAACGGATATTATTGCGGCGCTCTACCGCAGTTTGCTGGCTCAACTCTAGTACAGGGGACGATCTTGTATTTGCAGCCAGCTGGTTTCTTGCGCGATGCTAGTGTGCAGTGCCGATAAGGCATGTTGCAGTGCAGCACAGGATTGTTTATCAGCATAAACAAGATACACCGGCCAAGAAAACTCCGGTGCATGGGCAACCCGCTGCAGCGTACCCTCGGCAATATGCGGCTCTACGACTCGTGTTCTAAAATAGCCGCGCCCGCCTTCCTCTAAAATCGTATACAACGCCAGCGGGCCTAAATTACAACGCAGGGCACTGTGCGCATGTTCGGGTAAAACAGCATCATGCTGCTGGCGAAACAAAGCCCCCCAATCCACATAGATATAAGGATCGGGCTGTACTGTTGATTGCACCTGTACCAGTTTCTCTTCAAGTAACTGCTCCACCTGCACACCGGGCCAATAGTGTGGCTCATGCATCAAGACTGCATCTAATTCACCATTTTCTAACTTAACTCGTAACGTACTGGCATCAAAGATACTGGCATTCACCGCATAACTGACCTGCTGTTTGGATAATTGCGCAAACCAGTCCTTGAGCAATGGATTCCACAAGCTGGCTTCAGCAGCCAAGCGCACCTGCACCTGTAAGCTCTCAGGAAAAGGTAACGCACTGCGCGCCGCTTCCCAAGTTTGTATAAGCTGATGGGCATAATGCACAAAGCGCTCGCCATGCACGGTCAGGCTCGCACCCGCACGATTACGCACAAACAACGGGCACTTAAGCTGCGCTTCAAGGTTTTTAATCCGCGCCGTAACGGTCGTTTGGGTCACGCACAACTGTTCTGCAGCAGCAATAAAACTGCCACAGCGGGTAATGGCTAAAAATGTACGTGCGAGTTCGATATCCATAGTAAGGTTAAACCACCTTATATTGAGTCAGTTTTATCTATAGATGATTTAAATGACGCAGAACTCTGGCTCAATTGCTACACAGCCTGCAATCCTTAACAAAATCATACTAGACTCTTTATCATGACGCGGATATAAGAACACCTCAGCCGCTCAAGTTGCTTATAAATTACGCTTAACGATCGAAAGTAAGGAATTTCGCTTACCGCGCGGTGTCTCAGTTAATCTAACTGTTTAACAGATCCACTATTTTAAATAGATCGCGTTGTCGTAGCGCATCTACACCACCTCAGCGGGTGAAGGAAACCTCACTCGTGAGCATACATATTTAGCATGGGTAGACTCAGCAGTAGTGGCACACTGTCACCGCGTCTATTAATATGCTTTAACCTTACTTCACTACCCCACAATATTTACGGAGTTCATGATGCGCAATTTGCTTATATCAGCTGTATTCGTAGGCGCTAGCCTATTGGGTTCTACCGCCTTTGCGCAAGAAGCGGTTGAAGGCCGAAACTATATTACTTTAAGTAGCCCATTAACCACGGCACAGCCTGAAAAAATTGAAGCTGTTGCACTGTTTTGGTACGGCTGCCCACACTGCTATCAATTAGAATCTGCTCTGAACCCATGGTCAGCAGCGCTACCTGAAGATGTTAATTTTGTGCGTATGCCCGCTATGTTTGGTGGCATTTGGAACTTACACGGCCAATTATTCTACACCTTAGAAACAATTAAAGCCGGTGAAAAAGTTCATAATAATATTTTTAATGCACTGCACAACCAAGGGCGCAAGCTGTCATCACTGGATGACATTACTCGCTTTGTTGTTGAGCAAGGTGTCGACAAAGATGCCTTCTTAAAAGCTTGGAACTCCTTTAGCGTTAAAAGCAAAATGGAGAAAGCTAAAAAACAAGCTATGGCTTATAAAATCAGCGGCGTACCTGCCATCGTGATTAACGGTAAATACCGTTTTGATATTGGTATGGCCGGTGGTCTGCAAGAAACTGTTGATCTAGCCGATGTGCTGATCGAAAAAGAACGCCAATTAAAATAGGGTATTACCGTGCTGATACTGCCGCGCTTTAGCCAAGAGCGCTCAATTATTTTATGCGATGCCAATCGTAATGCGCTGTGCACGCCTGATGTATTGCCGCGTCATGAACAGCGTATTCGCTTATTGAGCTTCAATATCCAGGTGGGTATCAGCACCAGCGCCTACCGTCACTATGTGACGCGCAGTTGGAAGCATTTAATTCCGCATCAAGAGCGCTATCGCAATCTGGAAAAAATCGGTTTTTTACTGGGCGACTACGATATTGTCGCTCTGCAAGAGGCCGATGGTGGCAGTCTACGCTCAGGCAATATCAACCAAGTGCAACAACTGGCGCAGCTGGGTAATTTTCCCTACTGGTACCAGCAGCGTAACCGCAATCTGGGCCCCTTTGCCCAGCATAGCAATGGTCTACTGACGCGGATGCAACCGCAAAAGCTTGAAGACCATCCACTGCCTGGTCCTGCTGGGCGTGGAGCTATTCTGGCGCAGATTGGCGACGATGATAACGCGATTGCTGTGGTGTCGATGCACCTGGCATTAGGTACGCGCGCGCGTACACGTCAGTTGGATTATATCCGCGAGATCGTCAGTGACTACAAGCATATTATCCTGATGGGCGATATGAACACTCATGCAGAAAAGCTCTTGATTAACTCACCCCTGAGCAGTCTAAATCTACGCGCACCACAGGTGTGTGCAACCTTCCCAAGCTGGAACCCACAGCGCTGTTTAGATCATATTTTGATCAGCTCTGAGTTGGAAATTGCAAATATGTCGGTCTTGCCAGTACCCATTTCAGATCACTTACCGGTTTCAATGGATATTATCCTGCCCACCCCTGATTCAACTTATAAGTTCACAGCGCCGTAAAATGGATTTTTTATGCCTAACGAAGCATTACATTGGAAAAACAAATACCTTGAGTTGCTTGATCAACAAGACGCTCAAGAAGCCAATTTTGCAAAGCAAACAGAACTCCTCAAGCGCGCACTGATACGCAGCAGCTTAGCTGCCGAAGGTAACGATCAACAACTGGATCAACAACTGCAAACACTGCGCACTTTGTTACGCAACGATATTCGTGCCAACCAACTAGAAAACCATATTGAGCAGCTAGAAGACGCCATTTTAAAGTCTGAAAATAAGCTGCAACAACGTAAAGATGCTCTCAGCATCACCTTGTCGAATTTTGTTCAGCAATTACAGCAGCTGCAGCCACCCAAAGATATTCAAAAAGCACTCAGAGCTTTTGAAAAGGATCTTCCCAAGCAATTAGCCCAACCCTACACTGTCTATAATTTACTCGGTCAACTGCAAAGTTTACAAGAGCGTACCTTAGCCACCACATTGCGACAGGGTGAGGACGTCTTGCACTCAACACAGGCACAAGGTCTATTCGCACGCCTCTTTAAAACTAGCGGTGTTCAGGCTCAGTCCACAGTAGGACCTGACCACACTCTTGCGGCATCCACTGAGAGCATAGAGCACACTGATACAGATCTAGTTGACTCGACACAGGCTCACTCATCAAGTACAGCTGAGCAGACAGAGCACGGTGATGATAACTACGCACTGCCATTACTGCTGGATGCCAGTTACAGCTCGGTTGCACAGCATATCCACGATACGCTGACGACATTACTCAATGAGCTACCGATTACGCAACACTATGAAACGCAGGTAACTGAATTACGTACACGCCTCAGCAGCGGTCTCAATTGGTACGAATTAGCCCCGCTACTGGATGAGCTGTCGACTATTATTCTTGCTATTACTAATGGTGCTGATAATGAGCTTACGCACTATTTACTCGAGTTAAATCAGCGCTTAACTTCATTTCACCATAGCCTCAGTAGCACCTCAGACGGCTATGCAGAATCGATTAAAGATGCCAAAGCACTCGATAACCATCTGCGCCAGCACGTCACAAATTTTCACGAGGATGTTCATACAACAAACGATCTCAGTCATTTGAAACAACTGATTGATACTCGTCTCGATAGCTTCAGCAGCACCTTGCAGGTCTATCAAGAAAAACGTACACACAGCGAAACCGTGATTCTTGAACGCTTGCATGCGCTCTCCGAACACTCCAAAAACATGGAACAAGAAGCGCAACAACTGTCGACTAAGCTTGAAGAACAACGCAAGCAAGCCTTGCTGGATCCACTCACAGGCTTAGCCAACCGCACAGCCTGGAATGAACGCTCAGAACTCGAATATGCGCGTATTCAGCGCAATAACAGTTCACTTTTATTAAGCATTATTGATATTGATTTTTTTAAACGCATTAATGATAGCTACGGTCATCTGGCCGGCGATAAAGTCCTTAGAATCATTGCCAATGAGTTAAAAAAACGCTTGAGAAAAACAGATTTTATTGCCCGATTTGGTGGCGAAGAATACGCTCTATTACTGCCGGATACGCCACTGGCAGAGGGCGCTAAATTGCTAGATACTTTACGCTTATCGATTGAAGCCTGCCCATTTCACTTTAAAGGCGAACCGGTCACCATCACTTTTTCAGCCGGTATTGGTAAAATAACGACCGATGAATCCATGGATGATGCGTTTGAACGAGTCGATCAGGCGCTGTACGCCGCAAAAGCTGCTGGGCGCAATCGGGTGCAAACGGCGACTTAAGCAACTGCTGTATTAAAGGTCACACTCAGATGAATTAAAAGCAGCTCAATGCTCAACGCAACTGAGCGGCGGCCAAGACAGTATCGAGACTTTTGATTAAGGTAGTCTCATCCAGCGGTTTAATTAAATAGTCTTTAGCACCTTGACGCTGCCCCCACACCCGATCGGTCTCTTGATCTTTAGTGGTAATAATAATCACCGGAATATGCTCGGTTGCAGCGATCCGAGTTAACTGACGTGTCGCCTGAAAACCGTTTAAATCGGGCATCACACTGTCCATCAGCACCGCATCTGGCTGCTCTTGTTTAGCTAAAGCAACACCATCAGCACCATTGTCTGCGGTTAAAACCTGATGCCCATTTTTTTCCAACACCCGTGCTAACTTCTCAACCTCAGCCGGTGAATCATCCACAATCAAAATACAAGCCATAATTTCTCCTATAGGTCATAATGTTAGCACGCACTTAATGATTCTCAGCAGCATATTGCAATCAGCACTCTGGGTGACAGCGGCAAATCCATCTAGTCCTGTTATTCAACACATCTAGAGTGCATCATTGGTAACTTAACTTTATTGGAGACTTTATCATGCACGTTCGCCTTGGGATTGTAATGGATCCTATTGATCAGATTTCATTCAAGAAAGACAGCTCCTTGGCTATGTTGCTCGCTGCGCAAGCACGTGGCTGGTCTTTATTTTATATGGAACAACAGGATTTATATCAGCAGGCCGGCCAAGCACGTGCACGCATGCGTTCGCTTAAAGTCTTTGATAACCCTGAGCACTGGTTTGAGTTGGGTGAAGAGCTTGATGAACCATTAGGCGACCTCAACGTTATTTTAATGCGTAAAGACCCACCCTTTGATAATGAGTTTTTATACAGCACCTATCTGCTTGAGCAAGCAGAAACCGCCGGCACCTTAGTGGTCAACCGCGCACAAAGCCTGCGCGACTGCAATGAAAAACTGTTTGCTACCCTCTTCCCACAGTGCACACCAGCGACGGTCGTAAGCCGCCGCGCTGATGTATTGCGTCAATTTGCCGAAGAGCACAGTGATGTGATTCTTAAGCCTCTAGACGGTATGGGTGGCTCATCCATTTTCCGCCATATGAAAGGTGACCCGAATCTGTCAGTCATTTTAGAAACACTGACTGCGCACGGTACTCAGCAAATTATGGCGCAAAAATACTTACCCGCAATTAAAGATGGCGACAAACGCATCTTAATGATTGATGGCGAGCCTGTGCCGTACAGCTTGGCGCGCATTCCTGCTGCGGGTGAAACACGCGGTAACTTAGCCGCTGGTGGTCGCGGTGTAGCCCAGCCATTAACCGAAAAAGACCGCTGGATTGCAGAACAAGTCGGCCCTGAACTGCGTAAACGTGGTTTGCTGTTTGTCGGTTTGGATGTGATTGGTGAGCATTTAACCGAAATCAACGTCACCAGCCCCACCTGTATCCGTGAAATTGATGATACCTATGACACTAAAATTGGTGATCAGTTAATGGATGCTATTGCCGAAAAGCTCGCACAACGCAACTAAGTAAAGCGGCTTGCACCCCATCCTATGGCAGACTGTGCAAGCCGCTTTATAGACTTTATCATCATGTCTCGGCTGACTGCCGCTTGTGTCGAACACCGAATATTCTTATGAAAAACACCACTGCTAATCCCTTTGCTGAACCCAAGCCCGCCGTGAGCGCGGCTGACCGTTTAGGTTTCACCCTGCTGATTGCCGCACTCCTACATATAGCAATTATTTTGGGTGTGGGCTTTACTGTGGAAGACTTACCTAAAATTAGCAAAAGTTTGGATGTCACTTTAACCACCTTTAGCAGTGAAAAAGAGCCGGAAAAAGCAGACTTTATCGCACAAGACAATCAACAAGGTAGTGGCACACTCGAACAAGCCGCCACGCCCAAGACAACAGAAAAAGCACCTTTCCAAGACACTAAGGTCAAGCAAGTTCAGGTTAAAAGTACCCTAGAGCCCGTACCTGTAGTGCCTGAGATTAAAAAAGTCATCAGCACACCCAAGCCTCAGCCAGAAAAAGTGGTACAAAAACCGGTGGTGCAGCCCAAACCCAAACAGATCAGAAAAACACCTGTTTTCGACCGTGACCAACTCTCGGCAGATATTGCCAGCCTTGAAGCAGAGCTGGCCTTAGAGCAGCAACTCTACGCAAAACGACCGCGCATCAGCCGCCAAAACACTGCCGCCACCAAACGCGATATCAGTGCGTGGTACCGTGATGATTGGCGTAAAAAAGTTGAGCGTATCGGCAATCTAAACTACCCAGAAGAAGCCCGACGCCAAGGGGTGTACGGCAGCTTACGGGTACTGGTAATTATTAAAAGTGATGGTTCACTGGAACAAATGCGCGTTTTAGAATCCTCAGGCCATCCCGTTCTAGATCGAGCAGCACTGAATATTGTGCGCACTTCTGCACCCTTTGCCCCCTTTACTGGCGAGCTGGCCTCCCGCTATGACCAAGTTGAAATCATCCGCACTTGGCGCTTTGAGCGCGGCGATCGTCTTTCAAGTCAATAATCTGCGATAATCATTACGCTCCTCTTGAGCTGCCTCTTTTTCGCTTATTAATGAGGACATATTAACGTTATGACATCTAATTTTACTTCTTTAGCTGGGCATTTTTTAATTGCTATGCCCACTATGACTGACCCTGCCTTTGCTGAGTCGGTGGTCTATTTATTAGCCCACGACCAAGAAGGCGCCTTAGGTTTAATTATTAATCGCCACAGCGGCCTGACCTTGAGCGATGTGCTAGAACAGCTGCAACCTGAGGACAGCGTGATTGATACAGCGCACAATCAGGATATTTTTAGCGGCGGCCCCGTACAAACCCAATTGGGTTTTGTCCTGCATAATCATGGCCCAGAATACAAAGGCACCACCCAGTTTCCTGAACTATCCTTAACTGCTTCACAAGATGCCTTGCAAGCCATTGCCCAAGGCTCTGGCCCTGAACAGCATCTAATTGCGCTCGGTCATGCCGGCTGGGGTGCAGGACAAATTGAAGACGAGCTGCGTGATAACACTTGGTTATCGTGCCCTGCAGATATTAGAATTATTTTCGAGACGCCGATTGAAGAACGCCGCAGTGCTGCTGCAGCTTTATTAGGTGTTGATTTGGATCGTCTCAGCCATCAAGTAGGTCACGCATGAGTGAAAGTACACCCGCACCGCAGCTACTCTTAGGCTTTGATTATGGTACCAAGCAAATTGGTGTGGCGGTTGGGCAAATGATCACACAAAGCGCGCGCGAACTGTGTGATTTAAAAGCCCGCGATGGCATTCCCAATTGGGAACAGATTGAAGCCTTGATAAAAGAGTGGCAGCCTGATGCACTTGTTGTAGGATTACCGCTTCATATGGACGGCACACCCAGCGATATGTGCGTACGCGCAGAAAAATTCGCCCGGCGTTTAAATGGCCGTTTTAATTTACCTGTCCATACCCATGATGAACGTCTTACGACATTTGAAGCCAAAGGTCAGCGCTTATCACAAGGACAACAACGTGGCAGCTATCGAGAGCAACCCGTTGATGCACTAGCCGCCGCTTTATTACTGCAAGGCTGGCTGGAAGCACAGAACAACAGCTGACCACAACAAATGCCTGGAGTGTATTTAAATGAGCTTACCTGATCCTGCTGTATTGATTTCCACAATAGCCTGCGAACTGCAAGCCCACCTTAAAGCGCAAAATATTGAGAACCCGCGTTTTGTGGGTATTCATACCGGCGGCGTTTGGGTGGCCAATGCCTTGCTTAAAGAGCTGAAGAACGAAGAACCGCTGGGTATTTTAAATGTCTCGTTTTACCGCGATGACTTCAGCCGCACAGGTTTACACCCACAAGTGCGCCCTTCTCAGCTGCCGTTTGAGATTGCAGACCAGCACCTGGTACTGATTGATGACGTTCTGATGAGCGGTCGCACGATCCGTGCTGCACTCAATGAACTCTTTGATTACGGCCGCCCAGCCAGCGTAACTTTGGTCTGTTTACTCGACCTGAATGCACGTGAATTACCGATTCGTCCAGATATTGTTGGCGCAACACTTTCCCTTGAGCAAAATCAACGGGTAAAATTGACTGGTCCCGAACCGTTAGCTATCCAACTGCAAACCATCGACCACCTATGAGACTCTCGCAATGATACCTCCCGCTCCCAAGTGTCCGTTGCAGCTGAACGACCAAGGTCGTCTGCGCCATTTTCTATCGCTCGACGGCTTGCCCCGTAGCATGCTTACCGAGATTTTAGACACCGCCGACTCTTTTCTTGAAGTCGGCGCGCGTGCCGTTAAAAAAGTACCCTTACTGCGCGGTATGACCGTCTGTAACGTGTTCTTTGAAAACTCCACCCGCACCCGTACCACCTTTGAATTAGCTGCTAAACGTCTATCTGCTGACGTGATCACCCTGAACGTATCCACTTCATCGACCAGCAAAGGTGAAACCCTCACCGATACCCTGCGCACCCTTGAAGCCATGGCTGCCGATATGTTTGTCGTGCGCCATGCTGAATCCGGCGCAGCGCACTTTATTGCTGAGCATGTCACGCCTAATGTCGCCATTATCAATGGTGGTGATGGCCGTCATGCGCACCCCACGCAAGGCATGCTGGATATGCTGACCATTCGTCGCCACAAAGGTGACTTTGAAAAGCTTAAAGTAGCCATCGTTGGCGATATTCTGCACTCACGCGTTGCGCGCTCCAATATGATTGCGCTAAAGACGCTGGGCTGCCCAGATATCCGTGTGATTGCGCCAAAAACTTTGCTACCGGTTGGCCTTGAGCAATACGGCGTGAATGTGTACACCGACGTCAATGAAGGCCTGAAAGATGTTGACGTGATTATTATGCTGCGCTTGCAACGTGAGCGTATGCAAGGTGGTTTACTGCCCAGTGAAGGCGAGTTTTACCGCCTGTATGGCTTAAGTGAACAACGCTTAGCTTTAGCGCACCCTGATGCTATTGTTCTGCACCCGGGCCCAATTAACCGCGGTGTGGAGATTGATTCATTAGTCGCTGACTGCCCGCGCTCGATGATTCTCAATCAAGTCACCTACGGTATTGCCATACGTATGGCGGTATTGTCGCTGACCATGAGCGGTCAAAATGAACAACGTCAATTGGATGCAGAAAAGCAGGAGTCACTCTAATGCGTATACAGATTAATGCTGCACGCTTAATTGATCCTGCGAGCCAGATGGATCAGCAAGCCGATATTTTTATTGATGACGGCAAAATTGTTGCCATTGGTGATACGCCACGTGG
>LFRM01179789.1_pt1 | contig 16172 bp, 11 predicted proteins | sample 618341 | NCBI WGS metagenome assembly LFRM01 (sample SAMN03654438, study PRJNA283298) | anaerobic digester metagenome | isolation source: pool of bioreactors CSTR01a, CSTR02a, and CSTR03a thermophilic anaerobic... | place: Denmark: Kgs. Lyngby | collected 2014-05-21 | reverse complement strand
CACGTCAAGATGGTAGGTTCCGTCCATAAGGTTGTTGATACGTTTATCGGCCTGATACAGAGGCTCTGATGCTTTGAAGTTTTCGATGCGTTGGTCTTCGATCTGGACACGAGTCACGCCGAAGATACCAATAACGACTACTGCTAAGCCGACAGCGACAACGCTACGGGGATAACTGAACACAACCGCCCCAACGCGTACCATAAAACGGTGACTAGAGCTTTTGGCTCCGCTATTGGAGGTAGCCGCGAAAGATTTGCTCGGCTGCGGCTTGAGGAAACTCAATGCAGCGGGCAATACCGTAACGGTGTACAGCCATGCGACGCACACCGCGAGGGCACCAAACAAGCCGAACGCCTTGATTGGCGGCATGCTTGAGGTGGGATATAACGCTAGAAAGCCGGCTACAGTGGTTATTGATGTCAGGGTAATAGGCCGTGCCATGGCACACATTGTCCACACCACAAGCTCACGCTGTGAAGCGGTTGGTGCTATCTGCTGCCTCTCGTAATATTGGCTCAGAATATGGATCGAATCGGCGACTGCAATACCGATCATACAAACGATTAAACCATTAGTAATAACGTAAAAAGGTGTGGCGGTGGCGGCCATAACACCGAGGGTAATGACCACCGTGGCGAGGATGATCGCATTCGGCAACAAGGTGGCGCGCAGCGTACGAAAGCCAAGAAACAGGATTAACGTGATAATCAAGCCGGCGAAGGGATTGAGGCGCTGTGCATCTTGGTCGATATAACTCGATAGGTAGCCTGCTACAGCCCCTTCGCCAGCGACTAACAGCACATCTTCCGCGCCGGTTGGTGCCATTGCGATCAACTGCAAAATCTCATCGTAGGTTTGCTGTGCCTGATCTTCATTCAAAATTTCCACTACTACCAGCGAGGCACGTCCGTCGCGTGCTACTAGGCTTCCTTGGTATAGGGGGAAATCGGCTATAGCTTGGCGGACTTCTGAAGCCTCTGCTTGCGTCTCAGGGAGTGGGTCGAGGAATTCCTCACCTCCATGCCCATCTCGGTACCCACCACATTGGATTCGGTTGCAAGGCTCACCACACGCTCTGGGTCGACGTTGTCCAGCGCCGAAATCTTGTTAGTGAGCCAGTCAATCAGCTGCAAACTGTCGGGATTGAAGATGCCTTCTGAACCCTCGTTCACCACTGCAACGACAATGGGATCGCGCAACCCGAATAGCTCTTCTACTTGCTCCCTATAGCGCAGCGCTGGGTTGTCGGGATCAATAAATGCACCAGCGGAGGTATCTTTGGTGAGCATTGGTAGCGCAGTTATAGCAACTACGACCAGCGCTGCCCCAAGCATTACAACCAGCCAGCGTAGGTTCACGATAAAGTGAAAATACTGTTCTAGTAGTCCTGTTTTTTTCTGCATAAAACATCCCTCTTAAGTGTATATACACTATAGGTTTTCAAAAAAAGACCTTTTGAAGGCCCATTGTTGCAATGATATCAATTTGCCGGTCGATTTAGCTTAGCAGTCAACCGCCGTAAGCTTGCTTAATGCATCATGAGTCTCTTGCCATCCTTCACGCCCGAGACCCTCACGGTATGTGTTTTGCACGGATTGCCACAGCGGGTAGGCTTGTTCAAGTTTAGCTTTGCCAGAAGTCGTTAACTCAGCCATCCGTGCTCTATGATGGACGCCCGCTCGAGTTTTGATCAAATCTTCTTTCTCTAGTAACTTAAGATTACGCGTCAAGGTAGTCCTTTCCATAGCCAACCAGTCCGCCAACTCACTAATAGAACCCGGCCCTCCATAGCCAATCGCGACCAGCAAAGTAAACTGAGTAATCCGAAGACCGGAAGGACGTAATGCATCATCATAGGCGCGTGTAATAACACGATCCGCCATCTTGGCCTTTCGACACAAGCAATTACGGGCGACGTCGGGAAATATTTGAGTAGTTAGATTATTCATTAGTATGTATATACACTATCAGCTATTAGGCTTCAACTTTTGTCATAGAATCTGTCGAGATTTATGTACCATTATGCCTAGGCAGTTCTGTACCTAAAACAAACGCATTGATAAATATAAGCGACTTGGTTGTCGTTTTTGTGCACAGCTTCCACATTTTGGTCCGCATCAGATGGCAGCAGTGATGCACCCAACCATCGAGCCACAGCAGAAGTGTTTTATAAGCTTGAAAAGTGTCTGAAGAAACCAGAGTTTATAACTGCCTGGAGAATAATTTACTCTGATTTCTGCATGCGAAATTAATCTAAACAATCTGTAAATATATTTCTTAATATATGTATAGCAAGCTCCATTTCACGTTCTGTATAGGCTGCAAATCCAAGCAAAAATCCTGTCTGCGTCGGCGTGGTGATGTACAGGCTAGACAAGCCCGTTAGGGCAATGCCTTTTTGTTTAGCGTCTTCAATAATCACTTTCTCACTGATTCCGCATATCAACACGCAGGGCATTTGCATGCCACCTAGCGGCGGTAGTGGCTCTACAAACTCTTTAAGGTGTGTCCGCACAAGTTTCTCAAGACATGTCAAACGCTTGGCATACACTTGACGCATTTGTCGAATATAGGCACCAAAATGACCATTTTCAATAAAACGCGCCAGAGTAAGTTGTGAAATTGTTGCCGTATGCCCATCCTGCAAAGTACGTGCTGTGGTCATGGGTGCGACGAGTTGTGCGGGTAAAATCATATAGCCAATACGCACACTCGGAAATAAAGACTTGGTGAAAGTGCCAATATAAATAGTGCGCTGATAAGGGTCTAAACCTTGCACGCAGGCGGTTGGTTTCCCTGCGTAATGAAACTCACTGTCGTAATCATCTTCAATGATCCACGCTTGATTCTGCTCGGCCCATTCAATCAGTTCTAAACGTCGCTCAAGCGATAATGTTGCGCCTGTAGGGTATTGATGTGAAGGCGTTAAAGACACTACTTTTGCAGGTGTGGAGTGTTGTTTTAATAGATCCACGCGGATGCCGTGTTGATCGACTGGAATAGGAACGGGGATGAGTCCGGCTGCTTCAAAGGCTTTACGAGCACCTTGATACATGGGGTTTTCAGTAAAAATACGATCGCCAGCATCTAATAAAATAAGCGCGCATAAGGCGATGGCTTGCTGCGAGCTGGTTAAAATCAATATGCGTTCTGGCGTAGCATGAGCGCCGCGTTCTAAATTCACATAGTGGGCAATGGCACTGCGTAATTCTTTAGTGCCTTGCGGATCACTGTGTTGTAACGCTTTAAATTGATAATCCCGAATCACTTGTCGCTCTAAGCGCAGCCACAGCGGTAATGGAAATAGGCGTGTTTCAGGAATTCCTGGCGCAAAAGGGTGTGGTGTTAATGCCTCTCTAACGCCTTCATTATTCAGCATGCCTTGCCCGCGTTTGCTCAATTGAATGGCTGGCTGCTCTGTAGGCTGCGTGGCGATTTTATGCTTGGGTTTTTGGAGTTGCGGCACCTCTGCGACAAAACTACCGCTACCGACTTGGCGCTCAATATAGCCCTCGGCATGCAATAAGCTGTACGCATTTTCGACTGTATCGCGTGAGACGTTCAGCGACAGAGCTAACGCACGAGAAGCCGGCAGGGGATTGCTCGCTTGTAATGCACCATCCAGTATTAACTGACGTAATGCCCGTTGGATGCGCAAATACAGTGGGTACTTTGCATAAGCTGGATGCATCAGCGCTGCTTTGACGGACTCCAGCTGTGAGTGCTTAAACAAGTGGTCTGCCTATCATCTGTTAATTGGATGGTTACATCATGCCAAATACGGCATATAAAACAACTCTTCTTGGCACTGTTTACCGATTTACAATCGGTGGGATGTGCGCCTGTTTGCTGTTTTTAGTAGAGCTCTGCTGAACTTCTAAAAAGCCAGATACCGTTTAAAGGGATGAGTTGTGAGTATATCAATCGTGCAAAAGAGCAAACTGATGGATTACTGGAATCCAGTGATTGCTGGGCTGGTTTCCGTGCTGGTGAATTATGGCGGGACCTTTATTTTGGTTTTTCAAGCAGCACATGTTGCTGGCTTAAGCCCAGAGCTCACGGCGTCTTGGGTGTGGGCGGTGTCGATTGGCGTTGGCGTCACAGGCATTGTATTAAGCTGGCGCTATCGCGAACCCATCATCACAGCGTGGTCTACCCCGGCCGCGGCGTTCTTGGTTGTCGCTTTAGCCTCAACGTCTTATGAGCAGGCTGTTGGTGCTTATCTTATTTCTGCTTTAGCTTTTCTTGTACTTGGTCTTTCAGGTTATTTTGAAAAAGTGATTCGACTGATTCCACCCAGCATTGCCTCGGGCTTATTGGCAGGAATTCTCTTGCAGTTTGGCATTAACGCCTTCTCTGGGATGACGCTTGAGCCGGTATTGGCCGGCACCCTAATTGTGGCTTATCTACTGTTTAAACGTATAACAGCGCGTTATGCCGTAGTCGGTATTTTAGTACTGGGATTAATGCTGTTGGTGAGCCAAGGGCGGGTTGATTTTTCGGGAGTTGAATTAGAGTTTGCAGTTCCCGTATTTACTCAGCCTGAATTTTCTTGGCATGCCTTATTGAGTGTGGCGTTGCCATTATTTTTGATTACTTTAACGGGGCAATATATGCCGGGAATGTTAGTGCTACGCAATGATGGCTTTAAAACCAGTGCCAACCCCATTGTTGCTCTAACTGGGCTTGGTTCATTACTAATGGCTCCTTTTGGTTCGCACGCTTTTAATATTGCCGCCATTACCGCGGCGATCTGCACGGGTAAAGAGGCGCATGAGGAACCTTCAAAGCGTTGGGTTGCGGGTATTGCTGCCGGTGTGTTCTATATTTTAGTGGGTTTATTTGGTGTCACTTTGGCAGCGGTGTTTATGGCGTTACCCAGCACCTTTATTACCACGCTAGCAGGGCTGGCATTACTCGGCACGATTGGTGGCAGCCTGACTAATGCAATGTCAGACGGTACAACGCGTGAAGCTGCATTGATCACTTTTCTAGCCTCGGCTTCTAATATTCAATTGTTCGGAATTGGCGGTGCTTTCTGGGGATTGTTAATTGGTCTGATCGCCTATGCAGTACTGAATGGGCGAGTATTTGATCGTCCATATAAAAAGAATAAAACCATGGTAGTCAATCGTGCAAAGAGTAAATAAATAGCGGTTTAATACACACTCGTTACAGGGCATGATGTTTGTCTTGCAACGTTTTATTTGGGCTTCTATGCATAAGCTTGAAGATGATTTAGGCTTGCTAACAAGTGCTTTTGGATTGTTAAGTCAATAAGTGTTGTTTATAAAAAGTCATATCTGCGAACAAAGCGATAAGAGTGGCGTTACAGAGACTAATGAGAGTCACAATGTAGCTCTGTATAAGAAGCAAGGTTTTCAAGCGATACATAATGCCGATCATCTCGGTGTATCAACAACGATAATGGTCTGGTTAGTCATCGCATAATCATAGATTAAATAATCGAGTTGGCTGCAAAGCCAACGCTCACTTATGAGTTTGAGCGGATGCACACTAGCTATACTCGATGTCATCTTGATTCTTGGCCAGCCAGCCAGCTGGCTTGGGCATCAACAATTAGGCACCACAATGCTAACGCGGTTGAAAATTTCCAATGCTGCTCTAACAGCGATCAAATTGATCGGCATAACCGCCATGCTGATAGACCATTACAATAGCTTTGTTAAAGCTGAGTACAGTCCGCGGCTATATGAGATCGGTCGACTTGCGCTGCCGCTGTTTGTTTTTGTGCTGGGCTACAACCTCGCTAGAACCTCCACCGAAAAAATGCCGAAGATGATGCTGCAACTCTTGGTTTTCGGGGTTATGGCTACGCCGCTGTACAACATGCTTGATGCAGGTTTGTGGTACTGGTGGCCGTTGAATATTTTATTTACGTTGTTGGTAGCAGTCGGCACTGTTTATCTGTTGTCTGTACCCGTGTCTGGCCGTTTAGTCATAGCTGTGCGCTTGGCTGCAGTCCTGTTTTTTGTCGCAGCAGGCAGCATGGTGGACTATTTTTGGGTAGGGCCGGCATTGGTGCTGGTTGTTTGGCGTTTATTTTTAACGATTGCCAATGGCGAGCGCATTATTCTCTATGGGTCTTTGTCAGTGCTGGCTGTGTTGCTTTGCCTGCTCAACGAGAGCCTGGCAGCACTGTTAGCGGTGCCTGTTATCCTCTTATCGATACAGCTTTACCAAGATGCGCAGTTACCGCGGATGAAATGGTTTTTTTATTGGTTTTACCCAGGGCATCTATTGGTACTACTGCTTATCAAGCCGCTTGTTATGGGCTAAGCAGTATTGAGAAATTTTTAACCGAGGAATGGCTATACAAAGTGAAGTAGCCCTGAGGCCAAATTGAGTACACCGCTGTGCGTATAAGGTGAGACTTTTCTGGAAACGTATTTTGGCATCTTTCATGTCCTAAAAGACGAGGAAGATGCCAAGTATTTTGAGAGAGTTATAGATAATAATATTTAAATGGGCTAAATATTAGAAGTCTACTTTTAGTCCAACCAATGCAGTACGAGGCTTATTGCCACGCGCACCATCTGGGCTGCGTGAGATGATTTTTTGATCATCAAGCAAGTTGTCCAACTTAAAGTAGGCTTGTACTTGGTCATTAAGCTGATAGTGCGTTGCAAGATCTAATACCCATATGCTGTCGGTCTTTAGGAACGTATCGCTAGGTTTCTTATCGCAGGCATCTACTGTGCAAGATTGATCAGTAAAGCGAGCATTTAAATAAGCATCCCACTTGTTTCCTACGACTCCAGCACTAACATACAATTGGTTTTCAGGGATATACGCCATTTTGCCACCTTTCATGCCCGTTTTTCCAGCTGGGTTTTTGGTGAACTTGGCATCAGTATACGTATAGGCTGCACGCACTGGCCAACTCAGGCCCGATGCTGAGAAAGTATACGAGACAGACGCTTCTACACCTTTTACTTCAGCTTCGCCGAGTGGCTCACTGCCTGTCACTGCACCACTGTCACAAGGGCGTTGTAATGAACAGTTGAGTACTGAGCTTTTATAATCACTGTAGAAACCAATCAGCTCACTTTGGAAATCACCTTGAGCAAAGCGTAAACCGGCCTCATAGTTTATGGTCTCTTCTGGGTCAGGATTATCGGAACCATCGTTGAAACTGGCAATCGCAATACCTTTATGAACACCACCAAGCACTTGCCACTGATCGTCAATTTGGTACGTTGCACCGATACCTGGTAACCACTCAGAACCTGAAACACTACGTTTTTTCTTAGTACCGTTGGACTGAACGTCAGCACGTTTAACTTTCCAATCTTCATAACGTAGCGCAAGCGTGAGCTCTAAAGCTTCTGTCACTGAAATTTGATCAATGGCCCACAGAGAAATGGCATCCGTATCTTCAAATTGATTATTACTACCGGTCAGCGATGACTTAGCTTGTCCACTGATATAAGCCATACTGCCGTTAGTTTGACGCCATTTTTCAGTGGGCTGAAGACGATCCATCTCTTCTTGATGGAAACGTGTGCCAGCATTGAGATCATGCTGCCAGCTCGCCAAGTCAAAATTCACATCGAAGTCAAACTCAATCCCCTGTGAAATATAATCACGGTTGTTATGTTTGATGGTGACATCTTGGTCGACGCTACCGTTCAATATACCAATAGCTGTCAGGTCACCTGCATTGGCAGCACCGATGACATCACCGATCTTTTTGCCACCAATCCTGTCAACCTTAAACCAGTCTCGATGAAACTTGTTGTAATAAGCTTTAGCATGAAAATCAACGTTTTCATTTATACCTAAAAAGTAGTCGGCTACAGCACCTGTATGACGATTTTTCATTTCGTCTTTTTCAGACAAACCGTAACGACGATTAGGGTCATGACTAAAATCAGCATCGGTTAAGCCGACATAACTCATATTAGAGTCTTCAATTGCATAGCTCAGCTTGAGATCTAAGCGTTGTGGCATGCTTGAATCAGCATCGTTTTGAAAGCGTAACTTAGCCATGTAATCTTCTTTCTTAATACCGGCATCAGTATTGCTGCGATCAATACTCTTAAACCCATCGTTACGAATTTGATGAGTTTCTATGAGCCAGCCAAAATTGTCTTGAGCACCTGCACCTACATTAGCAAAGAGACGATTCTCACCTCGCTCACCGACTTCAGTCACGACTGAGCCACCAAATTGATTGGGAATAGGTGTTGATAGTAAGTTGATGGCACCACCAACAGTCGACGGGCCATAGCGTAATGTACTCGGGCCTTTGAGCACTTCGATACCTGACATTCGGCCAGCGGTAGGGAAGTAATAAGCGGCTGGGTTGGCATAAGGGTTTGGAGCAACTAACACTCCATCTTCCATCACGGTAATCTTACCGCTACGGTCTGTACCTGTGCCGCGAATACCAATATTAGGTCGTAATCCAAAACCTTCTTCCTCGCGTAAGTAAACGCCTGGAACCTGTCCTAGCATACGGTTGATATCGGAATATGAAAAAGTGTCAAGATCAGCTTTATCAAGAACAAAAGCAGAGCCAGCTATCTTTTTAGCGTCTGCTTTGGATCCGATAATAGTGGTGTCTTTTAAGCGTACTGAAGAGTCATTTGCACTTGCAAATACAGGTGAAGCAGCGATAACAGCTAAGGCCAGCAGCTTTATTGAGAATTGATCACGCATTATGATTTCCCTGAATAAATTAAAAGCGGCCAGCCTCACTGATTTCGGAATCTGGACAGCTATTTTTAAAGGTTGAGATCATAACGAATACAACAAAGCAATGCAAATCATTATCATTTGTATTTCTTTGTGTAAGTTTAATCGATGTGAACAAAGTTATTACTGCTGATAAGAGCTTTCCATGTTCTGTATTTTAATGCCTGCCCTCATTGAAGTATTCACAGTGTGGACAGGCTGGCAACTCGATTGAGTGTGATGTGGATGCTCAGATTTCAATCTACCTGACACTGAATTTACGTTTCAGGCACGTAAATTAAGCGCCCATCGTCCATTTTATAAGTGACACCAGCTTTGGCACCCTGTCCCTGGCCAATTTCACCGGTCGACTCATATTGAGTAATTTCTTTACCTTCTTTAACAGTGATGCGCATATCTGCTTCCCCTGGGTTCTCAACCACCACAACATTCCCTTGTTTCAATGGATTCAGAGGGTTGGTGACGATAACGATCATTAATATGCCAATAATAACTAGAAAAAGATCGACTAAATTCACCACTGAAACAATTGGATCTTCGGCATCATCGAGCTCTAAAAAGCGCATGTTTGCTCCTGTGATAAGCATTCAAATTGACGTAGCTCTTGCAGCAGCCAGCGTCGACGGATGGTTAAAATAAAGAAGCTTATACTTGCACTCAATAAAGCTAAAATGACCGCACTAAAAGCTACTACAAGGTTTTCACCCACGCCATCAATATTGCTTTCAGTGAGCGCCAGCATGGCCGGTCCCATGGGGATCATCGTTGCAATTAAACCCAGCATCGGCGTGCTGCGCGTGGTGATGCGTAGCCACTCCAACTGTTTTAAAATAAACAGCTCCAAGTCATCGCTACTGCCGCCATGTTCTGCCTGCCAAGAGAGTAAAACTGACGTGTAACGTCCGCGCTGGCGTAGCCATGCTTCCCATAAAAAAGCGCCTAAAGCAAAGAGCGCGTAGGTTAAAGATAAAATAATTAACAGTAATACGGGGTATAAAAATACATGGGACAGTTGATACATGCTCTGTTCTAGGGCATTCATGATTTAGCACCTTGGCGTTGTTGGTTATTATAATGCTGGTACATGGCTCCTGCTGCGCAGACAGCGAGCAACAGCAGCCATATATAGCTCCATAAAGATGGGGTGGTAGGGTTTGATGGGGCAGGGATAGGTTCTAGTAGCTGTCCCGTAACGGTTTCGCCAGCTTGGCTGCTGCCTGGAGTGGTGGTGGGTGCAGTCAAACCAAATCCGAGCGCTAATTCATCGATAAAATCGCGAGTCAGTTGTGCGCCATTCGACTCTTCAGTGAGTTCTGTTAAGTCCTGCCAGCGCTCAACCAACTGTTGCTGAGTGAGTTCGTCGGCTGGCCAGTAGCCTTTACGAATCGCCTCAATTAAACGCTCGACGAGTTGGACTTGAGCACTGGGGTTATGCTGCTCAAACCATTCGTTAAGCTGTAAATCGCGCTTATCCATAACAAAGGTTTCATGCAGTTCTTGCCATTGATCCGCACGCACCATATTTTGATTCATAGCTTGCCAGCCCCACACATTGTTAATGGTATCGAGTATTTCTAATGTGCCTGCATAGCCTTCTGCTTGCATTGCGGCAATCCATTGCCGATTTAAAAAGTGGCTGCGTAACTCATCAGCTAAAAATCGTTCTGCCTTGGTTATTTTGGGTTGAGTTTTACGTAAGTCCGCAATATATAAATCGGGGGCTTGCCCATCTATAAATTCAATAGCGCGAGATAAGCCTCCTAGAAACTCAAAAGGATGATCGGTCGAGAGAACACCGTTGAGCTCGGATGAGCGTGACATAATTGCTAGCTCAGTACCCTTAAGCTGCTGGGAAAATAAGTTGCCTTGTGTTGCCGCTAAAGCAACGCCCCAGTGCTGAGTTCCATAGGCGTACTGCATGCGTGATAAAAACTGTTCAGCTAAAACGCTATCGTCTTCCCACTCGGTTGAGGCCATCGCTAGCTTAGAGACGCCTGTGCCGTAATCGCCGGGCTGATTGCTAAATAATCTGATCTGAGCTAGTTGTTTGGCTTGTTCCTTTTGCACACCGTTATCGAGCAATTGCTGCTCAATCAGTTTGCTGTGCTGTGCGATAGGGTTGTCATCTTCATCCAGTTGACTGAGGCGCTCAATGGCCCCAGCGAGTAGGTGCATAAAGCTATCAAATTGATCTCGATACACACTGGTGACTTGGACTACGGCATCAATGCGCGGGCGACCTAATTGCTGGCGTGGAATAATATCTAAAGCGATAAGACGGCCACCTTGATCCCAGCGTGGTTGCAGGCCTAAGGCATGTAAGATTTGGCTTTCTACCACACCTAAATGGCGTAAAGCCTCGGATGACCATAAGCTAAAGGCAATCTTCTTTGGAGTACTGCCAGAGTGCTGTTGTTGATGCTGTTTAAGCAGCTCCAGCAATGCTGTTCCCCCAGCCTTATATGCTGATTGTGTGGGGATTTTATCAGCTTCAAAAGCATAGATATTACGGCCACTGGGCACTTGTGGATTACGAACCGGATCGCCACCTGTTCCAGGCAAGACAAAACCGCCTGCTAAACCATTAAGTAAGGCTTGCAGCTCTTGTGGGTCTGAGAGATTTTCAAAGTTACTTGCACCGTCTTGCAGCAGTGTTAACAGGGCGGATGATGCATCTTGCGGTACGTTTTTATTTAAAATGTAGTCGGCTAATACTTGGTAGGGTCGCGACTCAGTGATCTGCTCAGCCTCAACTGCAAACACTTGCTGAGCATCAACCTCTAGAGTTGCATAGTAGGGCCCGCCAAGTTGTTGCATCACAGTGGTTAGGCGGTTTTGGACTGAGGCAGGCTCACCAAAGGTGTGCAATCCCAAAGGAATAGCCTCTTGCGCTAACAGCTGTAAGTGATCATGCAATTGGGCTAAGAAGGCTGCAAATTCAGTGGTTAATTGACTCGTTTGCCACTGCATGTCCTGATGTAGATTGAGCTCAGTGACTAACGCAATTATTTTATTCTGTGTTTGTTGCTGTGCTGCACCGAGCTCTAATTGTTGATATTCCTCAATCAGCTGGTTTAAGTCACGCAACTCGTCATAGAGTCCGCCGGGCGCAAAGGGCGGGGTTTGATGGCTGATAGTCACCGCACGACCGCGGCGTTTAGCTTGAATGGCCTCGCCAATATTATCCTGAATATAAGGGTAAAATACTGGGATATCGCCCACGGTTAAAAAGGGATAATCAGTCACTGAGAGCCCTCGATCTTTACCGGGCAACCATTCTTGTGTGCCATGTGTACCTAAGTGAATAATGGCATTTATAGACTGCTGATTTAGATAGCGGTATGCCGCGAGGTAGATATGATCAGGCGGGACTTTTGTATCATGATAGAACGTCTCTGGATCGCCGGCTCGCGATGGTTGCGGCAATAGAGTTAAATGCCCAAGATTAATCGCTGGAAATACAAACTGTAATTGACCATCAATCGAGTGCAGTGCCCAGTGCTTTTGTGCAGGCCCCCAGCGATTGACTAACGCACGCTGTTCGTCTTCGGGCAGCGTGGTTAAATATTGCTGGTAGTCTGCAAGTGGTAGGGTTTTCGCCAAACCTCGGTTGTACAAATCAGGCAAAGTTTCCGGGTGATAAACACCACTTAAAAGCTGTTGTGCAATGTCGATAAAATCCGTTTCACTCTGTGCTGTCACGGTATATCCGGCTTGGGTTAAAGCTTGCGTGATTTCTACTAGGCTGCGGGGAACGTTTAAATGCGATGCGGCAATGTTTTTCTCACCCATGGGGTGGTTCCAAAATAGCAGTGCGATTTTTTTATCGCTGTTGGGCAACTGCTGTAACTTAATCAGCTGATTGGCCTTGTGCAGCACGCTGTCAATCTGCGCAGCCATTAAGGTCACACGCCCATCTTCCACTGCAGCAGTCACCATCGGGTCACTGAGACCCCAGCTTTCTGTCACGCTTAAAAAAGGCGCCACAGTACGAGCCGGTATACCTTGATCGGCTTGCAGCCATTGCTGCTCATTACCGTCACGGTAGGTTAGCGTTTGTAGCACAGGAATATTGAGCGCTGCGAATTCCTGCAAGCGCGCATTACCATTTTGCATATGCTGCATATTGATAAGTACGCGGGGTTTATGTTTAGCAAAAAAATCGGTTAAAACGGTCGCTTGTTCGCTATCAAACCAGAAGACAACCGGTAACAATCCCTGCGCTTCGCTGCGCTGAATCAATTCATCGATGGCAGAGGTTTGCATGTCGCTGATTTGCTGCTCGTTAATAGCAAAAGCCACCAGTGCACGGGGTGCTGTATACCGTTGCTCAGCCCAGGTAATGTAATCCTCTAACTCAGTAAAAAACTGCTCAGCTTGGGGATGATAAATGCCTTGCAGTGGTATTTTTTTTGATTCGGGCAAGGTCAGTACCGGCTGATTTTTACTGTGTTTAACTAGGCTGGCAAACAGTTGCTGCATATTCTCTACACCGCCATAAGCATAGTAATCCAGCCAGAACTGAGCCAGCTCTTTAGGCAAACCATCGTATTGCGGACGCCCGCCACCCACTTGCATCCAAGGCTGCTGACGCTGCCAAGCCATATCCGCTAGATACTCGGTTACCCGCTCTGAATCATTGGGCCGTGGGGTATCTAGGATGACTAAATCACTGCTGTTAAGCTGCTGCAACACCTGATTTTTTTGTGTATGGCTGTCAGGGCGCAGCACCTCCAGCTGGACATCTTGAGCAGTTGCGATAGCCCGCAACTGCTCGAACTTATGCTCCAGCACAAAAGCACTGGCCACGATGGTGACCTTTGGCGTGGCATAGGCCAGACCGCTGAGTACAGATAATCCAATCACTAACCAATAACGCATTAGAAACCCACCTGTATGCTGAGATGATAGCTGCGTCCTGGCTCGGTATAATCGAACTGTTCATTGCTGTTGCTTAAACGCTTATTGGATAAATTACTAATACCTGCTTGTACGCTGGTATTTTTTGACAATTGATAGTTCATATCCCAATGCAGTAAATGGTAGGAAGGTAACTCATATTGTTGATCAAGACTGCCGGTGAGTTGGCTGCCGATATATTCATGACGTAACTGATTATTGAGTTGCTCGGTTAATTGCCATTGCAGGGTGTTATTCAGGAGATGCCGTGAGCGATCGCTTAAACGGTGTTTGCCTGTTCTATTCTTGGCATCCAAATAGGTATAGTTGCCATGCCATTGCCAATCAGAGTGAAAGGCCCAGTTCATCTCTAACTCCAGTCCGCGAATCCGTGCTTGATCAATATTTTCATAAGTGCGTTGCTCACGTCCGCGTTGACCGCAATTAGCAGTACAGCGCGTGTGAATCAAATCATTGAGTTGGTTTTCAAAAAGGGTTGTGCCAAAGGTAAAAGCGTCTTGCTGGTATTCCACTCCCCACTCATAGGTAGTATTGGTCTCTGGCTGTAGATCGGGGTTCCCATAAATCGTAAAACGCCCACCTCCGCCGATACTGTTATAAGAGGCCGACAGTTGTTTTAATGACGGTGCTTTATAGCCACGGCCGGCTCCGATACGCATTTGCCAGTCAGGGTTAAATTGATACATAAGGTAAGCGCGCGGACTATGTTCCCAACCAAAAGCTTCATGCTGGTCAAGGCGGCTGCCCAACGTAAGCGACCAATCTTGTGCCAGCTGCCACTCATCTTGTAGAAATACAGCACGGTGAATGGCTTGATCCTGTCCATGGCTATTCACCGAGAGATCTTCTAATTCTTCTTTACGCCATTCGCTGCCCACGGTTAAGCGATGCTGATAAAAGGGATCAAAGGTGATTTGCCCATCAACGACGCTGCCGATGATTTTTTGCGGATCGTTGGATTTTTGTCCTGCGCTGCGATGGTTCTCGCGTTGCAATTGATTACGATAGCCGCGAACTTGAGTGTGCCCCCAGGACCAGTCTTTATCATGAGTTAAGGACATTTGTTGACGCTTTAAGACATCTGTCGATTCATATTCTGAAATGACTTTGCCTGCCGTTATTGTATTACGCCAGCGTTCTTCACGACCTTGGCTGTAGTCAAAAGTTAGGTCTTGCGTTGGGTCTAATTGCCAGCGTAGCGCCATGCCTAAATGATGACTGTCGTTGCCTTCTAAATCAGATAAACGCTTATCTTTGCTGAATGGTGTTTCTTGCTGACGCTGCACTTCTCCGGTTAAGGAGAGACTCAACCGGTCAGGAATGAGGGCGCCACTGATATATCCATTAACCTGATGCTGCTGCCCACCGTGTTGTTCTGGACTTTGCCCCGCTAAACGTACTGTGCCAGCCCAGTCTTCGCTGGGTGCTTTAGTGATGATATTGACAATCCCACCTAAAGCTTCTGAACCGTACAGAGACGACATAGGACCGCGCACCACTTCAATACGCTCAATGGTGGCTAGGGGAATCCAGTTTAAATCAAAGTCAGAGTGTGCAATTGCGCCGGCTGAAGGATTAATGCGCTTACCATTGATCAGCACAAGGGTATGTTCACTGGGCATACCGCGTAAGCTGATCCCTCGGCGCGACATTCCTATGCCGCTGAATTGAGCACTTTTGACGCCACGCAGTGCGTCTTTTAAATCCTGTATGGGACGTTTTTGCAATGCTTGTTGTGTAATGACACTGACGCTGGCAGGCGCATTACTCAAGTCTTGCTCAGTTGCTGTAGCACTAATTACAACGGTACCTAGATCGGTTGTAGTGTTCGCAAATGCCCAGCCCGCCTGACACACCAATACTCCGCACAGCCCGATTCTCTTGAAACAATTCATTATAAATATACTTATGTAATGTTATATTATTGCACTTTATACAGGTAAAAACGTAACAAGGTAAAGTTATATTTAAAGCAGCATGGGTAATGCGTTGAGCGGTAGGGCGTAATATCTTTGTGTAATGTAGAGAGCAACGGCGAAAGCCTGAAAGCAACACCAAAGACGAACGAACGGGTCGCTCCAGTGGTTTATAGCCCTATTTGTAAATAAAAAACCCGCCTGACAAATGTCATAGCGGGTTCGTTTTTGGTTAGGCAACTGATTCTTTGACTGCTTCGGGAGAAGTCTCGGATTCATCAGCTTGAGCTTGATACACAGTCTCACCGTCAATTTTAATGAAGCCAAGTCGCAATAAACGACCCTTTAAACTGACTCCAGTTTCACCCTTTTTTGCACCTGATTGGTACATAAAGGTCTCTGGGCAAATATCCCCGATGGTGAAGCTGACGAAGATTTTTTTCTCTGCTTCACTGGCAGCTTGGCAGCGACGAATCAGCTTTTCAGCTTCAGAGCCGCGCACAACGCAGTCAATGTAGGTGTATTCAACATCATCGGAAGTTCCACGTAAAGCTGCAACGGTTACAGCCATGAATGGCTGGCCTTTGCGAACAGTAACTTCACGAATGCGGT
>LFRM01337053.1_pt1 | contig 16173 bp, 20 predicted proteins | sample 618341 | NCBI WGS metagenome assembly LFRM01 (sample SAMN03654438, study PRJNA283298) | anaerobic digester metagenome | isolation source: pool of bioreactors CSTR01a, CSTR02a, and CSTR03a thermophilic anaerobic... | place: Denmark: Kgs. Lyngby | collected 2014-05-21 | reverse complement strand
CGACACGGGATATGCCCTGCCTTTAGTGCAGGCGCTTCGAGAAGCGAAAGGGGACAGGTAAGCATCCTCCCGTCTTTCCAGCATCTCCTTAATGGTCATGGTGCATCCTTTCCCTCCTCGGCATCCATCAGCTGGAGTCTCTCCCGTTCCTTGTGTGTCAAAACAGATGTTTGCATCAGATCCGGGCGTTTTCGCCGTGTAATGTCTATAGCCATCTGACGCCGCCAGCGGTTGATATCCGCGTGATTGCCGTTTAGCAGCACCTCCGGGACAGACATCCCACGAAACTCGCGCGGCCTTGTGTACTGCGGATATTCAAGCAGACCCTCACCGGAGAAACTTTCTTCCTGCGCGCTTTCCTCACTTCCCAGCACGCCCTTAAGCATCCGTGCAACAGCATCGATAAGCACCATCGCGGGCAGTTCGCCCCCGGTCAAAACATAATCTCCTATGGAAATTTCCATATCAATATATCGGTCGATGACGCGCTGGTCAACACCCTCATAATGCCCGCAAAGAACGGTGAGGGATCGTTCACGTGACAGCGTGCGCACCAGTTGCTGATCAAGGCGTGTTCCGCCTGCGCTCATAAAAATGCGCTTGCCCGCGTAGGGCTCCGGCGTAATCGCATCAAATGCGTCCGCGATAGGCTGCGGCATCATGAGCATACCCGCTCCACCCCCAAAGGGGTAGTCGTCCGCATTCTTGTGCTTGCTGGAAGAATAATCGCGAATATTGTGCAAATGGACACAAAGGAGCCCTGCCCCCTGCGCCCTGCCCAAAATACTTGCATCCAACGCCGAAAACATTTCCGGAAACAGAGTCAGCACGTTAATCTCCAAAGACGGCCACCTCATCCAGTATGCTTTCATCAATTGTGACTATTCCGCTGTCGATGTCGACTTCCAAGACGACGTGGGGCAGCATCGGCAACAGCATTTCTCCCTTATCCGTATCGATGACGAGCACATCGTTGGCACCCGGCTGCAGGACTTCGCGAATGGTACCAAGATAGGTGCTGTTCCGATTACAAACCTTGCACCCGATGAGGTCGCTTATATAATAGCGGCCTTCTTCCAACGGCGGCGCGTCATTCCGGCTCATGAACAGCTTCACTCCGCGCTGCTTTTCCGCTTCATCGCGCGAAGCGGCCCCGTCAAGGCGCGCGAAAACGAAGCCCTCGCGCACTGCGGAGTCTTCAAAAGCCACCACTACGTAAGTGTCACCGTCTTTTCTATACACGGCATGCAGCGTCAGCATCTGCTGCGCTGCGTCCATGTCCGCGCGAATTTTGCTAAGGCCGTTTATTCCCTGCGGGCGCAACACTTCGCCTATAGGCAGAAAACTATCTTTCATTTACTTCACCACACGGCAAAAAGACGCCGGAAGGCGTCTTCATTATTGGATTTCCACGAATACGGGTTTGTCGCCTTTGTTGGTCGCAGCTTTGACAACGGTACGGATAGCTTTAGCGATGCGGCCTTGTTTGCCGATCACCTTGCCCATGTCTTCCGGCGCGACGTTCAATTCAACAATAATGGCGTCCGGCCCTTCCGTTTGGTTCACTCTGACCGCCGATGGATCGTCAACCAGTGATTCCGCGACATATTGAATAAGCTGCTTCATGTTGTTATCAGCCATGACAGCATCAACCCTCGATGGCGCCGCTCTTTTTGAGCAGAATGCGCACGGTATCCGTAGGCTGGGCACCGTTTTGCATCCATTTCACGGCCTTTTCGTTGTTGATCTTAATCTCCGCCGGCTGTTTCATGGGATCATACGTGCCGATCTCTTCAATGAAACGCCCGTCGCGGGGGGAACGCTCATCTGCAACTACTACGCGATAATAGGGGTTCTTCTTCATGCCGATTCTTTTCAAACGAATTTTAACTGCCATTTGGGTTTCTCCTTTAAAATAATATATATGGAAATCATAGAGACTATGATTGCCTGCTAGAAGGGCATCTTCATGCGCCGCGCAAGGCCGCGCTTATTGCCGGACATCTGCTTCATCATCTTTTGCATTTGCTCAAATTGGCGCATCAGTTGGTTGACATCCTGTACAGTAACGCCTGCACCTGCGGCGATGCGCTTGCGACGGCTAGCGTTCAATACCCCGGGGCTGTGGCGCTCCCTGAAAGTCATTGAGCGGATAATGGCCTCGGGCTTTTTCATGGCATTATCGTCAATCTCAATGCCCTTGAGCTTGCTTCCCATACCGGGAAGCATCCCCAACACGTTTTGCAGCGGCCCCATCTTCTTGAGCTGCTGCATTTGGTCAAGGAAATCGTCCAAAGTAAGGTCTTGCAGGCCTTTGTTTTTGCCTTTCAAGTCCAGGGAGTCTTCATCCAGGTTCTGGGTGGCTTTTTCGATAAGTGTCATCACATCGCCCATGCCAAGGATTCGGGACGCCATGCGTTCGGGATGGAAAGGCTCTATGTCCTCCAGTTTTTCGCCGGTTCCGGAAAACTTGATAGGTCTGCCTGTCACCGCGCGAACGGACAGCGCCGCGCCGCCGCGTGTATCACTGTCCAGCTTTGTCAGAATGACACCATCGATCTGCAGCTGCTCATTGAATGATTTAGCCACGTTGACCGCGTCCTGGCCTGTCATAGCATCCACCACCAACAAGATCTCCTGCGGGCGAACGGCGTTCTTGATATTCCCCAGTTCGCCCATGAGCGCTTCGTCAATGTGAAGCCGGCCGGCGGTGTCGATGATGAGGACATCGTTGCCGTAATAACGCGCGTGCTCCACCGCTTCCCGCGCTGTTATGACAGGGTCTTGTGTGCCTTTTTCAAACACGGGCACGTTGACCTTTTCCCCAACGATTTGGAGCTGGCGTATAGCGGCCGGGCGGTAAATATCGCACGCGGCCAGCAGTGGTTTCTTCCCTTGTTTGCGAAGATAAGCGGCTAATTTTGCGGCCATGGTCGTTTTGCCCGCGCCCTGCAGGCCGCACAGCATATAAATAGTGGGGAGTGAAGACGACCACGTAAGACGGGCGTTTGCTCCGCCCATCAGTTGCGTCAACTCGTCGCTGACAATTTTGACGACCTGTTGACCGGCATTGAGGGAAGACAGGATATCAGTCCCGACACTGCGCTGAGTAACTTGCTTAACAAAATCCTTGACAACCAGATAGTTGACGTCGGCTTCCAGCAGTGCCAAACGTACTTCCCGCATGGCATCTTTGACGTTTTGCTCATTGAGCTTCCCTTTGCCTGTCAACTTTCGAAATGTATTTTGAAGTTTTTCAGAGAGGCTTTCAAAGGCCATGTCTACTGCTGCTCCTCTTCTATCATCGAATCAATAATGTCCCGCGCATGCTGATGATGTTGCACGGTCTCGGCTGTGGGCTGAACGCTGCTGATTGTGTTGCGAAGCAGTGCCATCTGATGCGTGATGCTGCCAAAGCGGCGGCACAAGCCCAGTTTGCTTTCCATATTATCCAGTTTGGAGAACGCCCGCGTCATCGCGTCGCACACGCCTTGGCGAGAAATGAACAACTGGCCGGCGATTTCCGATAATGACAAGTCCTCATCACAATAAAGACGCACCATCAGGCGTTGGTTATCCGTCAACATAGGACCGTAAAATGAAGAAAGACGGCCATAGTCTACCTTTTTGTTAAGTCTCTCTTCGATGATTGTCATTCGTGCCTCCTGTCAAGCGATTTGCCTCAACAGGTTCATTATACGCAATGCACGCCGGCTGTCAAGTGATAATGCTTGACAGACTATACATCAGTGATCTCAACATTCTCAACAGCGTCATTTATCAATCTCTGCAACTCAAGCGGCGCCTCGGCGAGTTCGGTTTTGTCAATTTTCGGGTGTGTCACGGGATGCTTGGGGGTAAATACCGTGCAGCAGTCTTCATACGGCAAACAGGATGTCTCATAGGTTCCGATTTGTTTGGCATAGGCCACAATATCCACCTTGTCAAAGCCGATGAGCGGCCTGAATACGGGCCTGGAAGACACTGCATCCGTACACACCAACGCATCCATCGTTTGGCTGGCCACCTGCCCGATGGATTCACCGGTAACCAGCACCTGCGCACCCGCCTTCTCAGCTATTCTGTCGGCAATGCGCATCATGCAGCGGCGCATGATAAGCGTAGTATAATCAGGAGGACAAAGCTCATGAATCTTCATTTGAATTTCAGTAAAGGGCACTACGTACACACGAACACCGCATGCGCTGACCGACAAGATTCGGGCAAGATCGAGAACCTTGTCCTTCGCCCTCTCCCCCGTATACGGGAAAGAGTAGAAATGGACCGCACACAATTCCACGCCGCGTTTGGCGATCATGTAACCGGCAACAGGACTGTCGATACCGCCGGACAAAAGCAATGCAGCTTTACCGTTGCTGCCAACAGGCATACCGCCCGCGCCGGGTATGACTTTCACGTACAAATAGGCATTGTCGCGTATTTCGATATTCATGAGATGATCAGCTTTGCGCACATCCACTTGAAGATCGGGCCTTGACGTGAGTATGTATTCCCCCACCGCCGCGTTGATTTGCGGCGAATCCATAAAAAAGCGCTTGTCCGAACGACGGGCTTGTACTTTGAACGTACCATGAAGCCCTTCCATCATCTTAGTAGCTTGTTTACAGATGTCCTCGAAATTTGACTTGTCCATTTCCACGGCGGGGCACACAGAGTGCACCCCAAACACTTTGACCAGACGGATGATGCATTCGTCCTGCGAGTCAAAATCGCTCACATAAATGCGGCTGTCGTTCAGCCATACTTTGGCGTGCTGACATCTGAGCGCGTCCCGAATGCGACTGACCAGAAGCTTTAAAAAGAAGGGACGATTTTGGCCCTTCAAATAGATTTCTCCGTAACGAACCATGATGAGATTGCGCACCAAGTCCTCCTTATCTACGCTCAAAGCGGCACAAAACACTGTATTGCTGCGCACACGCGTCAGCGGCAAAATCGATTTCTTTCTCGGTTATATAGGGATTGAGACTAAAACGGATGGCGGATTGCGCTTGGTCTGCGGGCACGTTCATGGCAGACAGTACGGTGCTAGTCTGCTTTTTTCGAGTCGAGCAGGCGGATCCGATGCCCACATAGACTTTTTTGGTTTCGAGCGCGTGCAGCATAGTCTCCGATCTAACGGGAGGAAAAGAAACATTCAGGATATGCGGCGCTGCCGAAGGTGAATCCGGCGCGGGTCCGTTGACACGAATGGCAGGGATAGCGCTTCGAAGGGCACTAAATAGCTTCATCTTAAGAGCGTGCATGTTGTTAGCGAGGGGATAATTCTCAACGGCCGCTTGGAGACCTGCAATACCGGGAGTATTCTCTGTACCGGAACGAATGTTCCCCTCCTGTCCTCCTCCTAGCATTAGTGGTGAAGGTGCTTTCCTGCCTCGTAAGGCAAGTGCACCGATGCCCTTAGGGCCATGTATCTTGTGTGCTGACAGGGAGTAGCTGTCTACATTCCATTGCGTCATACTCAACGGGACGCGCAGAAAGCCCTGAACGCCGTCCACATGCAACAGCGCCTGTGGACAGTATGTCTGACGCAACAGGCTCATTTCCCCGATGGGCTGCACGGCGCCTGTTTCGTTGTTTACGTGCATGACGCATATGAGCCGCGTATCGGGAGACAGTATGCTTTGAAACGCTTCAAGATCAATGATCCCCCGGGCGTCAACCGGGATTTCCTTGACGTCGTGGCCCTGGGACTTAAGGCGTAAACATGCTTCGCGAACGGAAGGATGTTCCACAGCTGAAAACAATACACTTCCTCTGTCACGTTTCTGAAGCATAGTCCCCAAAATGGCCAAATTGTTGGCTTCCGTTCCGCCGGACACGAACACGACAGAGTCTGCGTTTAGCTCGGCGCGAATCAATTTGCGGCAGGCGGTTATTTCCTTCTCCGCAGCCACGGCAGGTGAATATAGGGCAGAGGGATTATAAAACCCCTCTGTCATGCTTTTTGTCACAGATTCGACCACGGGCCGCGAAGGCCGCGTGGTCGCGCTATTGTCCAGATAACACATTATTTAGTTCACCTGATATTTTCCGGAACCAACGGTGCGTTTGATCATATCCACCAAAGTACTGCTGGGTTCAATAACAATAATGTTTTTCGCTGTGTCCTTCACAAAGTAAAAATAGAATAATTCTGCATCCCGGTTGAGGAACCAGTTGGTCATTTTGACACCGGGCATGGTGTTGAAGCGCTTGAAGGCACCGGAGGATACCAGGCCGCAGGCTTCCACGTTACGAATATTCATGGAACCCAAATTCTTGCGCTTCTTGTTGTTGTAGACCTGTGCAAAATCCATAATACCGTTAGTAAAGGTATATTCATACTCCATTTTGATGCGGTCCCTGTATAGGAAAAGTACAACGGCAGCTGCCGCGGCCAGCAGCACGAAGACAATGTCCACAATCAGCGCGGAAGAAAAGCCTTGGGAGGAAATTACCATAATGAGCACATTAAACATGAACAGCGCATATGCACCTGCCAGCACCAATAACACCAGCGACAGCATGTATAACGCATTCTGCGCACTGGGATTCTTTTTGATCACGACTTCTTCATGAAACATATCCATTGGCTCGGCTCCTTAGTTCAATTAAAAAAAACAGGTGTGATAAGACCGATAAGACCGCCAAAGGCCACCTCAAGCGGCGTATGGCCAACCAGTTCCTGCATCTTTTCTTCAGTCAGTTTTTTGCCTTCGACAAGCATTTCATGCAAAATGCGATTAATGACCTTGCTTTGTTCACCGGTTTGATAGCGTACACCCATGGCATCATAAACCACTACAGCAGTAAATGCAAACGTCATGGCGAATAAGGTGGAATCCAAGCCTTCCCGCGCCCCTACCATTACCGTCATGGCCACCAGAAAGGCGGTGTGAGAGGAGGGCATGCCCCCCATGCCAAACATTCGCCGCCAGTCCAAAGTATGTTTCACGCGCCAATTAATCAGTAATTTTAGAATCTGCGCGATAAGCCAGCTCACAAAGGAACAGACCAAAATATCATTCCTAATAAGTGTTTGCATCAATTGTCCTCAACGTTCGTTGTCTTGCTATACGGTCTTATTTTACTCTCCCCAACACCATTTGGGCAAGTGCCGCAAAGAAATCGGCTGAGTTTCCAAGTGCCGCGGAGGCCTCAAGCGCCAAGGCTGTCTCCTTTTCGGCGTCTCGGCGTGCTTGTGCCACGCCCGCTACAGCGGGCCAAGTCATTTTTCCGGCCTTTGCGTCTTTGCCGGTTGATTTTCCGAAAACCCCCTGGAACCCCTCTATGTCGAGCAAATCATCGGTAATTTGGAATGCCAAACCGTAATGGAGCGCATACTGTTCAGCGGCGGCAATCGCGTATTCATCCTTGCCCGCGAGAATGGAGCCCGCCTTAATGGCAGCGATAAACAAATCGCTTGTCTTGTGGCGTTGGATGTATCGTACCATGTTCATATCGGGTGCAGAATTTTCCATGGCAAGGTCTGCCGCCTGCCCGCCTATCATACCGCGCGGTCCCGCGAGACGCGCGATTTCGGCCATTGCCAACTGAGCGCGCTCTGCGCTGCTCTCTGCCATCAATTCGAATGCCCGGTTGAGCAGCGCATCGCCTGCCAGTATCGCCATACCTTCCCCGAAAATCTTGTGACTGGTTTTTTTGCCACGCCGCATGTCATCATTGTCCATCGCGGGCAGGTCATCGTGAATCAGGGAATAGGTATGTATCATTTCGATTGCGGCGGCAAACGGCAGGGCATCGTTCAGAGGCTCTTCGGGCATGCCAAACGCAGCCAACAGCATAACAGGGCGCAGACGCTTGCCCCCGGCAAACAGGCTGTAACGCATGGCTTCTGCCAGCATGGAAGGAATTTGATCGTCCTGCCAGGGCTCGCCCGCTTTCGAAAGGTGCTTTCTTAGCGCGTCTTCTGCTCTATGACGATATGCATCATACCGACAATCGAAATCACTCATCCATTTCCAGTTCCTTGAGTTTTCCGTCACCCAGCAACATGAGTTTGGCTTTGGCTTTTTCCAGTTGCTGCGTCAGTTGCGCGGAAATGACCATTCCCTTCTCATACTCCACAAGCATGCTCTCCAGGGGAAGTTCCCCCTGCTCAATCTTTGTGATAATTCCATCGAGCTCCTCCAAGTTTTTTTCAAAGCTCTTGTCTTCAATTTTCTTTGCCAAAGAACGCGCCTTCCTTTCTGTCAATGGTGTGCACGTGGGCTTGCCCGTCGTGAAATAGCAGCGTCATGCGGTGCGGCGCTTTCAGCACCGATTTGACCGGTCGCGCACCGTCCAGCGCAATAACATAACCGCGCTTGAGCGTATTCTCCGGTCCGGCCGCGTTCAAACGAATCAGCCGGTTTTCTGCCACTTGCGTCAAATCGCGCATTTTGCTCTGAACAGCCGCCGTTAGGCGCAGGTGTTTGTTCTCCAATTGATGCAGGACTTTTTCGACTCGGATATTCGGATCGCACCCTTTTAGCTGCCTTTCCCGCTGCGCCAACTGATTGGCATACACAGTGAGGCAGTGCAATGCACTTGCCGTCAACGAAGTTTGCATCTTGCCAATGCGCTCCAAAAGCGCATTGCTGTCAGGTACAGCAAGTTCCGCAGCCGCAGAGGGTGTAGGGGCACGCATGTCAGCAGCAAAATCTGCCAAAGTGACATCTGTTTCATGACCTACCGCCGCGATGACGGGCACTGGGCAATCGGCGATGGCGCGCACCAGGATCTCCTCATTGAACGCCCACAGATCTTCCATCGAACCGCCGCCGCGCCCTATGATGACAACGTCCACATGCACAGCCTTCGAAATTTCCCTTAGGCCTTGTGCTAAATCCCGTGCGGCACCTTCACCCTGCACCTGAGACGGGCGCAGGATGAGTTCAGTACTGGGCGACCGCCTGCGGACCACCGTAACAATATCGTGAAGCACCGCACCCGTCAGCGACGTCACGATGCCAATCGCCCTTGGATACAGAGGCAGTGTTTTTTTTGCGGCAGGATCGAACAGTCCTTCACGCGAAAGAAGCTCTTTGAGGCGAAGGTATCGTTCGTACAATTCCCCCACGCCGTCCTTACGCATCCCCTCCGCATAGAACTGATAGCTTCCTGAAGCCGCATATAGTCCTACAGACCCTGTCAGAACAACGCGCATGCCATCGGTTGGGACGAATTTGATGGACAAGTTGTTTTGACGAAACATCACGCAGGCAATGCGTGCCCCCTCATCCTTTAGGGAAAAGTACCAATGCCCCGAAACATGCTGCTTGAAGTTGCTCACTTCACCCGTCAGAGCAACATTGTGCAACATAGGATCGCCCGCCAATGTCCTGCGGACGTATTCATTAAGTGCGGTTACGGTCAGAGTGCTTGCCTGCATGCAGCCTCCAGTGTATTTTGCAGGAGCATGCTTATGGTCATTTTGCCCACGCCGCCGGGCACAGGGGTGATCCAACCGGCAACTTTCTCCGCGTTGTCAAAGTCGACATCGCCCACTAAACGACCATCCACGCGGTTGATGCCCACATCCACCACCGCCGCGCCCGGCTTAACCATATCCGCGGTAATAAACTTTGGCCTTCCGACCGCCGCAACCAGTACATCCGCCTGCCTCGCAATGGAGGGCAAGTCCTGGGTACGCGAATGACAAATGGTGACCGTGCAGTTTTCATTAAGAAGCAGCATCGCAGCGGGTTTGCCGACAATATTGGAGCGTCCGACGATGACGGCGTGTTTTCCGCTGAGGGGCACTTCCGCCTTTTTGAGCATATAGAGGATGCCTTTGGGCGTGCAGGGCACTACCCCGTGCTGCGCGGTGAACAGCCTGCCTGCGTTCACGACGTGAAACCCATCCACGTCTTTTTCGGGCTTGACGCGGGCCAGGATGGTTCCTTCGTCCAGATGTTTGGGCAACGGCAATTGCACCAATATGCCGTGGACCCTGCTATCTGCATTCAGCTCATCAATGGTGCTCATCAGCGTTTCTTGGCTTACCGCAGCATCCAGACGAATCGTTCGAGAGTAAATACCGGCGTCTTCACACGCCTGCCCTTTATTGCGGACGTAAATCTGGCTGGCGGGATCCTCTCCCACCAGCACGACTGCCAAGCCGGGGTGGATTCCCCGCAATTTCATATCTGCCACTTGCTCTTTTTGCTCTTCCATGAGAGCGGCCGACATCACTTTCCCGCTCATGATGATAGCCATACGTATGCATCCCCTTTCGTGTGACTTTATCGATATAAACCTCTAAGCCTACCCGGCCGCTTCATCTTGGGTTCGCAACGAGATCAAAAATCGCTGATCGCGTCGCCCGATGTACGACGAAAGAGCGCCGCCGCGGATAAGTCTCCGCACTGACTCATAATCAATTGCAGAACAGATCGCACTGCTTCAGCAGTGACTGCAGCGAACCCAGTCCCCGCGGGGCGCCGCTTTACAGCGTGGTGTCCAGAAGTCTGTAGGGCTGTTAAAAACACAAACTCCGCCGAATGGCGCCGACAAAACATATGCCGGCTATGACGTGTCAACGGCAGGATTGCGGGATAGCCTCGTTAACGTGCCCGGCGGTAGACGCCAAAGTGTTGGCATTGTCCGAAAAAAGCAAGCGTTCAGTCCCGTGGATGTTCTCTGCTGTAGGCACCCAGGAGACCGTTGATGAATTTTGAGTCAGAAACATTGGAAAAACGCTTCGCCATGTCCACCGCCTCGTTGATGATAACGCTGATTGGCGTATCAAGACAGTAGAGCGATTCGTACAAGGCGAGGCGCAAAATGGCCAGCGAAATACCGGGCAAACGCTCGATCTCACGCTTTGGACTGTAGGTGGAGATGATCGCGTCCAGTTCTTTCGAATGCGAAACGGCGCCCGCGACCAAGTCGTAGACATACGCCACATCTTCATCCTCAGCGGGAAATTCCACCATGCCAAACAAGGTGTTATCACCGCCTTCACCGCCAAACATATTCTCATAGATCAATTGCATGGCGGCGCGCCGCGCTGCATGTCGTGCCATAATTCGCCAATTTCCTTAAACATTATTCAGGCCGACGTCTTGGCGTCGGCCTGTTGGTTACTGCTCGTCGCTCTTGGTCGCTGCTGTGGTGTTCGGCTCCGATTCGGGTTTCTTCATGTTTTTGACTATTTCCAGGTCTTCTTCGGTGTATTCCACCTTCTGATTTTTTGGTGGCACGACCTTGTTGACGGCATCACCTACCGTAGCCCCCAGATCGGACGTGGAGCCGATAAAGTAACCGACCGCTGTCAAAGCACATACAAACAGCGCTTTCCAGAAGCCCAGCGTCGCAAACAGCACGCCAATCGCGAAAAACAGCGCTGTGTAGAATATTTTTCCCGTTTCCGTGCCGGGCCGCAATTTGTGTTTCCACTGCTTATCAGCCATGTTGATCCTCCTTGATTTCCTCTTCAGGTTCTGTTACTTCTTCGTCAGTCATATCCCAAGCCGCTTCGGGCGGTGTTGGTTCGGGTTCTGAGATCTCTGAAAGCTCTGAGGCAGTCTCATGCAGCGGTACTGAGGCCTTACCACTCTTGTTTCCATTCACAAGATACGGTGATTGCTTAGCGGTGGTTTCGGCCGTCTCTACCGATATCCTGACTTCCGACTCGTCGATCCCCGCAGAAGCCGCCAATTGCCTTTTTATCTGCGTCTGCAGTGCTTCTGCGGCCATAGGGATGGAGATATTCCCGGGCAAGGATACGCGCAGATCAATGCGCACCTTGTCTCTGGAATGATCCACGTTCAGCATGATCATGCGCATATCTGCCTGAAGATCAACACACTTCTTAACAATGTTTTCTATGGCCTTCATGGAAATGCGCAGTTCACCGCCCGCTGTCTGTTGCAGTATGAACTGCCCTTCCTGCTTTTTGATGCGGCGGGGCAACATGAGGATGTAAAGTGAATAAAGTATAAGCACCACACCACCAAAGAGCACCAACAGACGAGTGATAGAAAAGAAACCGGTTGAATCCGCGGGCTGCAGCTGGATATTGCCGATCTGCAGGCCTCCCACTATCGTCACTGCACCGATTAGCAGTACCAATACTGCGCCCACAAACAGGATGATGCGATTCCACAGCCTAATCTTCATTTTCTTTCATATCCGGCTCCCGTTCGCCGGACGCGGGGTCCCGGGAATCTTCCAAGTCTTCCGAGGCCAGATCCTCATCGTCCTTTTCCTCGGCAACTACTTCCACCGTCAGTGGCGATGGCTGTTCGGCTGCCTTATGGGGTTCTGCGAGGGAAGGGACATGCGCGTCGCTCAAGGTTTGCTGAACTTCGCGCTTTTCCTTTTCAAAACTGACGCCTTGAACATGCACATCCACGCGCACAACTCTAAGTCCGGTCATGGCTTCGATATTCTTGCGGACATTTTCCTGCACTTCCGAAGCCACTTTCTGGATGGGCTGACCGTACTCGATTATGACATACAAATCGACGGATACTTCCTCCGTGCCAACTTCAACTTTCACACCACGTGTGATGTTGCGATTCTTGCTGATTATATCTCCCAAACCGCCACTAGTGCACATGCCCGCCAATCCTTCGATTTCATTGGCCGCGACACCCGCGATAATGGCAATCACCTCGTTGGCGTATGTAATTGTACCGCCTTCTGCCATGCTCAGGTCTGCATTCATGGGCAAATTTTCGTTTTTCGGCGTCATTGACTACACCTCCTCATAGTAGAAATCATTATACCAAACTTCATCTTTCAATGCAATCGAACATCAATCATCCAAAACGAAGCGTACCCTGACCAAATCAAGCTGCTTTTGAGGAACTTGACTGGGCGTACCCATCATCAGATCCGAAGCGTTTTGCGCTTTGGGAAACGCGATGACTTCGCGCAGGCTGTCGCTGCCTGTCAGCATCATCATGAGACGGTCAATACCAAAGGCAAATCCTCCGTGGGGTGGTGTTCCGTACTTGAACGCTTCCAGCAGGAAGCCAAAGCGTTCCCATGCTTCGTCATGACTGAAGCCTAACAAGGAGAACATTTTCTCCTGCAGATCGCTCGCATGGATACGAATAGAGCCGGAACCCATTTCGATGCCGTTAAGCACCACATCGTATGACTTGGCACGCACCTGTTCGGGATGCCCATCCATCAAGGCAAAATCCTCGTTCATGGGCATGGTAAAGGGATGATGCGCCGCCATGTAGCGCTGATCTTCTTCGTCCCACTCGAGCAAGGGGAATTCCGTTATCCAAAGCAGATTGAATTTGTCCCTATCCCTAAGCCCAAATTGCTCACCCAGCTTCAAACGCAATTGCCCCATCGCGGTAAGGGCGGTCAGACGCTTGTCCGCAATCAGGAAGATCGCGTCACCCTTTTCCGCGTCCATTTGTTTAAGAAGCGCAGACATCGCTTCGGGCACGAAAAATTTGGCAAAGGAGGAACGCACGGTGTCATCAGTGTTGTGCGCGGCCCACGCCAAGCCTTTTACATGATAAGTCTTGACAAATTCGGAAAGGGCGTCCATATCTTTGCGGGATAGACTGTCCGCGGCACCTTTGGCTGTTATGCCGCAAACGATCTGTCCATCCGCTGCCGCCTTTTCAAACAACGAAAAACCGCTGTGCGCTACGATATCCGTTACAGTATGGATTGTCATGTCAAAGCGTGTGTCAGGTTTGTCGCTGCCGTAGGTCTCCATAGCGTCCTTCCATGTCATTCGCGGCAGGGGCAAGGGAATGTCAATGTTCTTTACTTGCTTGAAGACGCTGGCAAAAACGCCTTCCACCACGTGTTGTACGTTCTGAGGCTCCACGAAGGACATTTCCAGGTCGAGCTGCGTAAATTCAGGTTGACGGTCGGCGCGGCTGTCCTCATCCCTGAAGCAGCGGGCGACCTGATAATACTTGTCCATGCCTGCCAGCATGAGCAGTTGCTTGTAGATCTGCGGGCTTTGCGGCAACACGTAGCACTCCCCGGGATGGGCGCGACTGGGAACCAGGAATTCCCGCGCGCCTTCCGGTGTGTTTTTGGTCAGCATGGGCGTTTCAATCTCAACAAACCCATTGCTATCCATATAGGATCGGATGGCGGAAACAACCTGTGCGCGCATCAGAAGCGCTTTTTGCAGCCGAGGTTTGCGCAAATCAAGGTAACGGTACTTAAGCCGCACAGCTTCATTATCCTTGGCACTATCCTCAATATAGATGGGCGGCGTTTCCGCCACGTTGAGAATGCGGGCTTCCGTCGCGATAATTTCGATGCTGCCCGTTTGCATATCCTCGTTGATCGCGGACGCGTCGCGCAGTGCAACCACGCCGCGCACCGCCAGGACATATTCCGCGCGCAGGCTTTCCGCGATGGCATAAGTCTCAGCGTCCAGCTGATCGGCATTGAAAACAAGCTGGATCATACCGGAGCGGTCGCGCAGCCACACAAAAATGATGCCGCCCATATTGCGCGAGCGCTGCACCCAACCCATGAGGGTTTTTTGCTGCCCGACATCGCTCTTTGTTACCTCGGCGCACATGTTGCTGCGTTGCCATCCATTCAAGAATTCTGCCATATCTTTACCTCTTTCCCGCTCATATTGTGCTATTTTGTAAAAAACGCTGCTATGTCATTTACGGGCGTCTCGCACTCTTCCCGTGTTTCCATATCCCGCACCTTCACGTTGCCTCGCAGCGCTTCCTCACCGCCCACCATCACTACGTGACGCGCGCCGATCTTGCCGGCGTACTTAAACTGCGCTTTGAGGCTGCGGCCAACGTGGTCCATATCCGCCTTGATCCTCTTGTCACGAAGACAGCTGACGACTTGAAACGCCTGCGGTCTATCATCTGCGCTCAAATTGGCCACAAACACGTCGCAAACGCTTTCCACCGGCAGCTCAATGCCCTGACTCAGAAGTTCCATCATGATGCGCTCAGTACCAATGCCAAAGCCCACACCGGGCAGCGCCGGACCGTCCAGCTGCGTCACAAGGCTGTCATAGCGGCCGCCGCCGCAAAGCGCCAGCCCTTCGCGTTCCGATTGCATGATAATTTCAAATACAGTTTTTGTGTAATAGTCAAGCCCACGCACAATGTGTGTGTCAATTTTGAATGGCGTGCCCTGTGCAGTCAGAAGGCTTTTCAGCCCCGCAAAGTGCTCTGCGCACTCATCACACAAATGGTTCATAATGACAGGCGCGTCCTTGGCGATCTTCTTGCAGCCTTCTTCTTTGCAGTCCAGCACGCGCAGGGGGTTGCGTTCAAAGCGCTCTTTGCATGTGGGACACAGCTCATCGTAATTTGCCTTGAGATAGGCTTTCAACAGTTCGTGGTATCGGGGACGACACTCGGGGCAACCGATGGAATTGATGTGTACCGTTAAATTCCTTAGACCCAATTCTGTCAGCATGCCCAAAAGTACCGTGATAAGCTCTGCGTCCGCGGATGGCTCCTTTGCGCCAAAGCACTCCATCCCAAACTGATGATGCTCACGAAGCCTCCCGCTCTGCGGATTTTCATAGCGAAAAATGGGTGCGTTTAAGTAGTACACCTTCACTGGCAAAGGATCGGCGTAGAGCTTGTTTTCTATCACGGCGCGCACCACACCGGCGGTTCCTTCGGGCTTAAGCGTGATGGATCTCTTCCCTTTATCCACAAATGTGTACATTTCTTTTTGTACGATATCGGTTGAATCACCCACGCCGCGCTGAAACAACTCGGTATGCTCAAAAACCGGCGTGCGTATCTCACGAAATCCCGCTAATGCCGCACACCGACGCATTGACATTTCAACCGCCTGCCATGCGCCGCTGTTTTGCGGCAGTAGATCTTTGGTGCCCTTGGGCGCTTGAATCATCTTCTCCTCCTAAAAAACAATCCCCTGCAACAATTGCATGGGACGATAAGATCGCGGTGCCACCCTGCTTGCACTTGACGTGCCGCCTTTGGCTCCTTATCGCGGAAAACGCCCGCTCTCGCGGGGAGCTCCGGGGTGTCCACCCATACTACCTGCGGGAAGCTTTCAGCCGTGTCTTCCCTCTCTGCAGCAGTTCCTACGTGCTTTTCCCTTCACAGCCATAGTGGTCATTATAGAAGCGGCACCACCATTTGTCAATCGTGGAACAAGAAAAAGTCCAATTGCGCTGTTCTCAAGGGCTGCAAAAGATGCTATAATTTAGCAAAA
>LFRM01274653.1_pt1 | contig 16175 bp, 13 predicted proteins | sample 618341 | NCBI WGS metagenome assembly LFRM01 (sample SAMN03654438, study PRJNA283298) | anaerobic digester metagenome | isolation source: pool of bioreactors CSTR01a, CSTR02a, and CSTR03a thermophilic anaerobic... | place: Denmark: Kgs. Lyngby | collected 2014-05-21 | reverse complement strand
TTTTCTGTGCGACTAAAACCCCGATATTTTCAGCCTTAGGTATTATGCAAAAGTCTCTAGTAGATCAGGTTATAGATTTTAATGAAATCAGGGAAACTAAAGACGATATGGAACCGGGAACTACTAAAGTAGAACAAAACGGTAGCCCCGGCTATATAGTCCGGTCCTTTAGGACCTTTTATAACAATGATGGCAGCGTAGCCCGTTCCGAACAACTAGCCCGGGACTACTACCGTCCCTTACATAAGCTAATTTACGAAGGACCTCCTCTGAGGGAAACCCCGCCAGGGGAAGGGGAAGAACCACCAGAACCCCCTGCCCTCACACCGGGACAACCTGAAGAACCCGAAGCGGGTAATCCCAACGAAGACCCTGCAGAAGAGACCGAAGTGCAGCATAATTAAATTAATAGACACTGAAGAACACTGATTATTATGATTCACACTGATTTTAAAAATTGAAGCAGAACCCCAAAGGGTCCACGGATATTCACTACGTTCACAATTAATGTAGCGGAATTTTAAGGAATATAATTCTTTGAAAAGTGCCACAATGAAAAGAAATACGTAGTATTTCAACGAAAATTCTTAATTTCTAATTCTTAATTCTTAATGAAGATCTGCCTGCCTTTTGGCTTGGTATTTCCTATTATGCATGCTAATTAGGGTTTTTGCGGTGATACCATAATTAATAATGATCCGCGTCCTTCTGCGTCAAAAAACTGCGTTATCTGTGTCAATTAGGTGAAGAGGATATGATGGAAATTAAACTCAACAAGCGTCTCCAAAGAAGACCGCGCTGGTTAATAATACTAGTAATAATTATCGTCCTAGGTGGATTTATAGGCATAAAAACTCTGAATCAGCAATATCTGCCCGTAGACTCTAACAACAAGGAACCTGTAGAAATCTACATACCGGCAGAATCAAGTGCCCGTCAGATAGCTGCTATTCTTTATGAGAATAAACTTATCCGCAGCCAGAATGCCTTTTTATCCTACTGCAGTAAACAGGGACTGGACACCCAGTTAAAACCAGGCCATTACAACTTTAGTCAGAGCCTGAGCCTGCCCCAAATAGCACGAAGCATCGCTCAGGGTGACGTGATAAAAATCAAAATAACCATACCTGAAGGTTATACAGTTAAAGAAATCGGCGCCCTGCTAGTAGAGAAAAAAATATGCAGTGCAGAATCCTGGCAGGAAGCGGTACAAGCAGACTATCCTTATGACTTTTTGGCAGACGTTCCAGCTGGGGTCAAAGAACCTTTAGAAGGCTTTTTATTTCCCGACACATACTACATCGAAAAAGAGACTACCAGCCGGGAAATAGTAGATATGATGCTGAAAAACTTTGCTGCCATGTGGGACAAGGAGTTCGCCGGGCAGCCCAATGCTGAGAAAATGGGGGTTTACAATACCATAATCAGGGCATCATTAATAGAAGAAGAAGCCATGCACGATGAAGAGCGCCGTACCATCTCCGGCGTTATCGAAAACCGTTTAAGAGATGGTATGCTGTTGCAGCTTTGTCCCACTGTCCTGTATTGTTTGGATGAGAAAAAAACCGAATTAAGCAATGCTGACCTTGAAATAGATTCACCCTACAATACCTATCGTAATCCCGGCTTGCCCCCCGGCCCTATATCCAATCCGGGCAAAGAATCGATAGCAGCCGCCCTTAACCCCGAAAAAAACAACTACTATTTCTATGTATCTAAGGGTGATGGCACCCACTACTTCTCCCGCACCTACAGCGAACACCTGCAAGCCATGGCGCGGTATTTATAGGAGGCTACCATGACACCGGAACTGCTCTTACCCGCTGGTAACCTGGAAAAACTAAAAACCGCCATCCTCTTTGGCGCTGACGCCGTTTACCTCGGTGGTAAAGAATTCAGTCTGCGCGCGGCAGCCGACAACTTTAGCCTTGAAGAAATAGCCGCTGGCGTATCCTTTGCTCACCAGCATAATAAGAAAGTCTATGTCACCGTAAACATCCTGGCCCATAACCGGGATCTTAAAAAACTGCCGCATTATCTGGAGAGGCTCGAGGAAACCAATGCCGATGGCCTCATAATATCAGACCCTGGTGTAATAATCCTGGCTAAACGCTACGCTCCCTCACTATCCATTACCTTAAGCACCCAGGCCAGCGTAACCAATTACGAGACCGCTGCTTTCTACCGGGATATAGGGGTAAAACGCATAGTCTTAGCTCGTGAACTGTCCTTAGATGAGATTCGGGAAATCAAAGAGCGGGTAGACCTAGAAATAGAAATATTTATTCATGGAGCTATGTGTGTTTCCTACTCAGGCCGCTGTCTCCTCTCCTATTACATGACCGGGAGAAGCGCCAATGCTGGAGCCTGCGCTCACCCTTGCCGCTACCGCTACGTTCTGGAAGAAGAAAAGCGCCCCGGCCAGTATTTCCCTATTGAAGAAGATGATAGAGGAAGTTACATCTTAAACTCCCGTGATCTCTGCCTATTAGAATATATACCCCAGCTTATAGACATAGGGATTAATGCCTTTAAAATAGAAGGGCGCATGAAAAGCCCGCTCTATGTAGCCAGTACTGCTACCGTCTACCGTCAGGCCATTGACCGTTATATAAAAACCCAGGGAAAATACTCACCAGAAGAACTTAACAAGTGGATGGCAGAACTTAATATTACTGCAACCAGACCCTTTACTAATGGCTTCATAGAAGGGGAATCTCCCCTATTACAGGATATAAACAAAGAAGAAAAACCAGAAAGGGCTGAATTCTGCGGCATTGTCCGCGGTTACCATAGTGATAAAAAGCTGCTGCAAGTTGAACAAAGGGCTAACTTCGGTCCCGGTGACCCCCTGCAGCTAATGGTTCCCGGTGGGGAAATTATACCCTTAGACCTTATAACCCTATACGACGAAGAACTTAACCCCATAGACCGCGCTCGCCACGCCCAGCAAACAGTATACATCCCTTATCATAATCCCTTAAGCGAATACACCATCCTGAGGCGTGTAGGTAAACTTATGGACAAGGAGTAAAGTCGGGGAGCTTAATGTCAAAATTGTCACCCGGGCCTTCTAATTCAAGGTGTCCCACATCTTGTTTCAATGCAACAACGGGTGAAAATGGTTGCATGTGCTCCGGCGTCCAGTAAAAATAAAATCAGTGTAAATCATAAGGATTCAGTGTTCTTAAGTGTCTATTAAAAAAACCGTGTAAATCTGCGTGTCCGAAGGACCAGCGTGATCTGCGTCTATTCAATGTCTAATCCCATCATGAAAGAAGGTAAAAAATGAAATCAGAAATCATAGCCCAGGTAAACCCGGAAAATATAGACTTTCTCACCCGCATCATAGAAGCCTATGACTACCTGGGAATAGTCTCCACCCTCGACCGCCAAAAAGGATTAGTCATTATAAGGGGTACCGAAGACACCTGTCCCGAACTAGAAATAATCCTTAAAAATCTCCCTTTCCCCATACAAATAAAACCAGAACAATAAGAGGCTGTTCCAAAACAAAAAGGATGGCCTCTACCTTTAGTTTTCGCTAATTCACCCCTTTCCGTAGCCGAAACTAACACTTCAATATCACATATTATCTGTAGCGGAAACTTCAGTTTCCGCTACAAGTACAATTGGAAGAAAGCTACATGAAGGAGACCAAGCTTAATTCGCAGTAAAGTTTAGTTTTCGCGGAGGCTAAAGCCTCCGCTAGCTCTAATACCCCATATTACCCGTAGCGGAGACTTCAGTCTCCGCTACATTGGGATGCAGCTATGCATTAACCTAACCGTAGCAGAAACTTAAAATTTCAATACTACATATTGACCGTATTTACCGTAGCGGAAACTTTAGTTTCCGCTACTGATCTTCTAATTCGCAGTAAAGTAGGGGGGCGGTTTCCACGCCGCCCCACAACTCTACAGTGCCTGAACCCGATAATAGAAACTATTCTTTTAGCACAGCATCATCTTTCCAATGCATAACTTAATCCCCCAGAGCTTAAGCTATTAAAAAGCCTTCAAAGCAAAGGGGTTATTCTTTTGCCGCTCAAACGTGTCCACATACTAATGCTAACCTTCCTGTTAGTTGGCCTAGGTTTGCTAACCAAACTGGGCTATTATCAAATAATAAAAGGCCCGGAAATTGCCCGCCAGGCCACTGCCATGCGCAGCCGCCAGGTGGAACTGAAAGAATATGGCCGCGGTGAAATCCTGGATCGCAACCAGCTCCCCCTTACCGGCACCCGGTCAACCACAGCTGTTTACTGTCTCCCCAAGGAAATGATTAGAAATTATAAATTGCCACAAAATAACCCGGCCCATGCGACCTCAAAGCCTTCAGGGGAAGAGGCCCTTACCCGCGCTGCTCAAGTATTATCAAGCATAATTGGGGAAAAAGACAGCGCAAAACTATACAGCTTGCTCAAGCAGGCCATCAAACAAGGCAAATCCTTTGTACGCATTGCCTCTGACCTTACTCCGGAACAAATAGCACGTATCAACTCATCCCAGCTCTCTGGGGTAGTAGTAGCCCCAGTTATTCAACGTTACCGTGAGGACGGCTTTATGGCACATTTGTTAGGATACACCAGCAGCGGGGAGAATAGTCAAGGAATAAGCGGCCTGGAAAAACGATATGATAGTATACTCAAGCAAAACCGCACTTCCAGTGAGCTCACCTCCGTCCTGGACGCCCGGGGTATAGCCATACAGGGGTTAATGTTCAAACTGCGCAATGAACAGGAACAAAACCAGGGAGCTATCACTTTAACTATCGATAAAAGAGTTCAGGAAATAGTAGAGCAAGCCATGAACCAACATATAAAAACCGGAGCCGTAGTAGTAATGGATGTAGACACAAAAGAAGTCCTGGCTATGGCCAGCAGGCCTACCTTTAACCCTTATGAAGTAGAAAGAATCGTCACAGACGATGATGCTAGTGGCAGCCTCAATAATCGCGCCTTAATGGCCTATCATCCCGGCTCATTGTTTAAAATACTAGTCAGCGCCGCCGCCCTGGAAGAGAAATTGGTAAGCCCAGCAGAACAATTTTACTGTGATGGCAACTACGAATTTAACAGCCAGGTCTCAATCCCTTGCCTGCGCGAGACCGGACACGGCCTGCTTGATTTCTCGGAAGGATTTGCCCTGTCCTGCAACCCCACCTTTATATCCACCGGATTAAGACTCGGAAGTGATAGCCTAATGGAATATGCCCAACGCCTGCATTTAACTGATGAAAGACTCCTGGGCTATGGTGAATACCAGGCTAAATCCTTTGTAACTATAGAAAACGTAAAACCAGCCGTAGGCAATGCCTGTCTAGGCCAGGAAGGGGTAATGTTAACTCCCTTACAAATATGTAATATGGTAGCCACTATAGCTGATGACGGCCAGTATGGCCCCCCGGTACTAGTCCGGTATACTACCGACCTTAAGGGTGAGAAACAAATCATACCTAGACCAGCCAAAGAAAAGGTCCTAAGTTTGTCAACCGCCCAAACTATTCAAAAACTTATGCAAAAAGTCGTAGACGAAGGGACTGGTAAAAACGCCTCTCTCTACCAGGCCGGAGTAGCGGGCAAAACCGCCACCAGCCAGACCGGAAACTATGATGAAGACGGCCAGGAAATACTCAACGCCTGGTTTGCCGGCTTCTTTCCCACCGACACCCCCCGCTGGGCCATCGTAGTCCTCTGTGAAAACGGCTCCTCCGGCTCGGAAAATGCCGCCCCGGTCTTCAAACAAATAGCCTATCAGATGCTGGACTTTTATCCTACGAAATGAATAAATTATATTGAAGAGTGTTGTTTTTGTTGTTAATCCTTGTTATAGTATTATTGGGTGCTTATACCAGAGCCAAAATATCGTTTTTTGGTTTTGGTGGCAATTTCATACATATTTCACGGCTTTCATAGTACATGCTTAGACAAATTATGACATAGGAGGTGATAATAAGCCCGGCAAAAAGAATAAATCCTGCTATAATTTCACATCTACTAACTGTTATTCTGGCCCCAATAGCAGTAAAAATTATAAATGTAGCTAGATTATAGGACTAATGTCCGGGCTATTAATAAGGTTTACTTAAATAAAATATTCTAATGTTGGAGGGATAATTTTGTTAAAGTTTAAGAAGCTTACTTTTTTGGTTTTGGCAGTATTTGCTTTAACCCTATGTTTTGGATTTGGTACTACTCCGGCCAATGCCGATGTCACGCTAAGTGATATCTCTGGCCACTGGGCTCAGAACCAGATTGTAAGCCTGGTAGGGAAGAACGTTATATCTGGTTATCCAGATAACACCTTCAAACCTGATAACCCTGTTACCAGGGCTGAATTTATGGTAATGACCAACCGTGCATTTTCTTTCACTAATACTGCTGACATAAACTATACTGATGTCAAATCTTCAGACTGGTTTGCCCCTGAAGTAGCTAAAGCTCAGGCTGCTGGTTACATATCCGGTTTTCCCGATGGCAGTATGAAGCCTAACAACCAGATTAGTCGTCAGGAAGCAGCTTCCATGCTTGCCCGGGCCTTACAGCTCGATACAACTGTTGCTAATCCCTTGAACTTCACTGATGCTGACAGCATTCCTGCATGGAGTAAAAATGCCATAGCTGCAATGGTTAAAGCTAACTGTATAAGCGGATATCCTGATGGAAGCTTTAAGCCAGCTAATTCTATCAGCAGAGCGGAAGCAGCGGTTATGATAGGCCGTGCTATGGAAGCAAAAATTACCATTGCCGTTTATGACACAGCTGGCACTTATGGACCTGCTACCGGAAAAGCCGTTCTGGATGGAAATGTAACCATAAGTGCTTCTGGAGTTATTCTGCAGAATACTGAAATCAACGGCAATCTCTTAATAGCTGAAAGTGTAGGCAATGGCGATGTTACCCTTAAGAACGTAACCGTTAAAGGCACCACAACTGTAAAAGGTGGCGGTAAGAATAGTATAATTGTAGAAGACTGCAGCCTGGGAACAGTTGATGTAAACAAAGCTGGCGGAAATGTTCGCATAGTAATATCCGGTAACACCACTGTTGTTCAGGTTACATTAGCTTCCGGAGCTATTTTGGAAGAATCCAATCTGACCGGCACTGGTTTTGCTGGAATAACTATAACCACTAATGGGGAAGTAATCTTAAACGGAAACTTCGCAAGTGTAACTATCGAAGGTGCCAATGCCAATGTTAACATTGCCGGCGGAACTATAGCTGAACTCAACATAGCTTCCACCGCAACTGGAACTGACCTGAATATAGCCAAAGGAGCCACCGTAACCACCTTAACCGTAGATGCTACTACAAATATAACCGGAAGTGGTAAGATTGAAAACGCATACTATAATGCTGATACTACCACTACAATTGAAGCCAAAAATATAGAAACCGCCGAGGGAGTTGAAGTCAGCAAAGGTAGCAGTAGCGGCGGCGGTGGCGGTGGCGGCGGCGGAGGAGGTCCCTCTACTTCTGAAACCGACAACCTCGAAGCTTGGATTAATAACTTACAGGCTATGATTGCAGTTTATGGTATATATTCAGATAATTTCACAGTCCAGCTCGGTAATGAAAGTACTCCTACCACAATTACTGTAAAAGATACCATCAAGGGGAAAAGTTTTGATAGTTTACTAATGTTAGCTTTTTATAAAATATCTTCTTTACCAGATGGGGATATTAAAAACAAACTCGTTTCTCAATTGGCTACAGATTTAAAAAACATTACCGTAACCCAATCGGGTGAAACCAAGGAATTAAACAAATTTATAGCCGGAAAGCTTAAGGGTAAACCACATAGTGCGACCGCATATAAATATTTTATCGACCCGACTATAACAACCAATTTTAAAGCTATGCAAGAATCTCTAAAAAATAATATAAAATCATATACTGAACTTGAAACAGCCTTTAAAGAAATTCTTCCCCTTGATAAAAATGTAAATATCCCAGAATTGACCATCCAGGGTTTGAGGCTAACCAAAATCAATATAAAAAGAGGTGATAAAAGCGTGGATTTTATCTCAGGACAACCTGCATTAAGCATTAATGAAATAAGAACACAATTAGGCTTGCCTGCTGCTAAAAGCCTGAAATTATCTGACTTAAATGAAGCTAGCATAACCTGGACTTTTACAGGTAACAGCAATCATGATTATACTTTCAATCTAATTTCCAAATAATAAAACCTAAGGTTATATATAAACACAAAAATACTCCCTCATAAAAAATGGGGGAGTCTTCTTTTGCGATAAAAACTCAGTAATAAAAGGATTTCACTTCATAATGTCGAATTGCAAGTGAAAAATTTATAGCTATGACTTCACTGCGAAAACTTGTATACTATTACTCTTTTTGCAGTAAAAAGCAGGCTATTAAAGAGGAGAGAGGTTATAAATGGTTTTCAAGTTTTTTCAACGAAGGTTTATTCAAGTTTCTATGGTTGTACTGATCACATTAACACTTATAGGAGGTTTTTGGGGGATTGGCCAGGCAGCAGCTGTTGACCTTATCAACAGTTATAGTATACTGAAAAATCAATACCCGGGATATGTAGATAAAATAGTTGCTGGTGGAGCATCGGAATCTCAAATTGAAGCTTTTCTTATTGATTTAGATAGTGAAGTAAGTAGTAGAGGTACTCTAAACGAGGCCAACTTCAATTCAGTTATGTATCAATCTTTGCAGGAAGTCCTAACAATGCATACTGATGTTTTTAATGCTATGTTAAGCAGTTTCCCTGAAGAAATTGCTTATACCATAAAAAATGGTAAGCTACATTCTGACTTAATCCCTCTAAGAAATGCCGTAATGGAAACGGTTCTTGGTCAGGATAAGAAAACCCCACCTGGCGGTGGCGGCCCCGGAGGTGGCTTTTTAACTCGTGATACCGATGATAATGTCATGAGCGAAGTAGCCGACCAAATAACCAGCGGAAAATCTGCTATAAATCTATCCCTAAGCAATAATAACTCCATTAGCCTAAATAAGGCCACTATCGATAAAATAAATGAATCTGGCAAAAAACTAAACATAACTGGCAACGGAATAACCCTAACCATACCTGCCGGAGCCATAAGTATTGCTAACGATGAAACTCTATCTCTAAGCGCTCAAAAGCTTTCCCAGGCCGCTGCAGCCGAACCATTAAAAAAGCTTTCACCTAATTACAAACTCCTGGGCTCAGTATATGAATTAAGCGGAACCACTGAAGCCAGTATCAGTATTAAATTCAACCAAGCCGTATCAGTTACCTTAGACTATAGTGGTCTTAACCTCAACGGAGTAGTAGAAGATAACCTCGATGTCTATTATTACAAGGAAGATAAAGGCCAATGGACCGCTATGAACGGTACCCTGGATAAGAACAACAAAACTATAACTTTTACTACTAGCCATTTCAGCAAATATGCCATAATTGAGAAACTAAGCCAGCCAATAAAACCAGAAATCGACGAACAAGAAGCCCTAATGATAGCCCAAAGATTTACTGACCTTAACGGCCACTGGGCCGCAGCCGAAATTGGCCGTGCCGTAAAAATGGGCATTGCCTCTGGAATCAGCTCCACCCAATTTGCCCCGGATCGTAATATCACCCGGGCGGAATTCGCGGCACTTCTCACCAGAGCTATAGGCTTACCCAATGCAACCGTCATGCAAAGCCGCTTTACTGATGTTACTACTGATGCCTGGTACTTTAACGCTGTAAATACTGCAGCTGAAGCCGGACTAGTTAGCGGTTTAACCCCTTCTACCTTTGCCCCGGATAAGCCTATAACTAGGGAACAAATGGCCGTAATGATCAGCCGCGCCCTGACCTATAAAGGCAAACAGGTAACTACCAGTGCCTCTATCTTAGCCTCATTTACCGACCAGGGACAAATCTCATCCTGGGCGAAAGAGGGAGCTAGCATTGTAGTACAATTAGGTATTGTAAGCGGTCGTAATGCCAATAGCTTTGCCCCCCTCCACAATGCAACTAGGGCGGAAGCCACTGCCATGATACTCCGAACCTATAACCAGCTCTAAAAAAAGTGAAGTTTTTGGTACCAGCTACCAAAAACTTCACTTAAAAATAAAATTTCAGTGGATTCATAGCATTCAGTGCCTTTAGTGTCTGTATTCAAATTAACCCAAGACAGTGAATCGCAACAACAGGTGAAAATGATTGCAAGTGCTCCGACATCAGCAAAATAATTAAAAAAATCAGCGTAAATCATAAAAGTCAGCGTCCATCAGCGTCAGAAACATCAGTTTTAATCTGTGTGTCCGAAGGACCTGCGTTATCTGCGTCTATTCCATCATTGCGGCTTGGCACCCAAAAACTCCAAATCCTTCCCATATTTCCTTCCCAACTCCATCATCACCTGAATCTCTTCCTCACTCAAACGACTACTTAAAATCCGGTGAACCTCCTTCAACTCCGCAGAACTTATACTAGCCTTAGTCCCCACCTCATACATATACTCTATCTCTTCCCAGCTCAACTTCCGTATAATAATCAATCCCGCCTTTAATAGATCCTTCTTCTCTATAGGCCGACTAACCTGCTGTTGTACTCCGCTTACAATATCATCTTTTCCAATTCGCCCCTGAGTACGGCCTTTCATATAGCTATCGTACAGGCTGGGCATGGTACCCCCAGTATCTCCCTGTGGCTGTGGGGAAGAGGAAACACCATCATTAATATCAGGATTCTCTATATCAGCCTTACCCTCATGCCCTGTCTCAGGCGCAGCATCCATGTATACTATCCCTGGCCGGTTTAAACTCTGTACCACCTGGTCCAACTTATAATTAAAATAAATACCAGAAACAACGGCCAGAATTAAAAAACATCCCACCAAAAAAAATAAGCGAGTCTTTTTACTCATCAAACAAATCCTCCATAATTAATAAACCTTCCGAAAATTGCAACCCATAAGATAGAACATCAAAAAATCAGTGTATTCGATAATATTCAGTCTTTTTCAGTGTCCATTTTTAAAAATAAAAAAACTGCGCAAATCTGTGTGTCCGCAGGACCAGCAACCTTAATTGTGAGCGAAGCGAACATCAGTAGTGCCTTTGGTGCAACCTTAATAGCTCCCTATAGGGAGCATCTGTAGTGCCCATTGGGCATGTTATCTGTGCCTATTCCCAACTCTACTCTATATATAATACGCCCGCTGCCCCTCAAATCCTGCCATAAATAACTAAAAATATTAATTCTCTAACAATTGTCCCCAATTTGCTAAGAAATATTGGTACTTCCCAAATTCGACCAATTGAGTTATTATATACATAAAATGCTCAGCTTTCATAGAAAAATGTTGGGGAGAAGAGAAATCGTGATAGATCTACATACTCATATCCTTCCCGGCCTGGACGACGGTTCCCGTGATATACAGCAATCGTTGGCTATGGCCCAAGTCGCTTATAATGACGGCATACATACTATAGTGGCAACCCCGCATGTACTAAAAGGGGTATTTGCTAACAGCCGGGATAAAATCCTATCTGCTGTAGCTCTATTAAACCAGACCCTTAAAGAGCACAACATTAAGGTAAACATTCTGCCTGGCGCCGAATACTATCTGGAACCTGACCTTGCTCTCAGCCTAGCCCAGGGGAAATTATTAACCCTAAACGATAAAGGCCGCTATTTACTAGTAGAGTTGCCCTCAGCTTTTATACCTGAATATACCGCTCAGGTTCTCTATGAAATTCAACTACAGGGTGTTACACCTATTATTGCCCATCCGGAACGCAACGCCAGTGTTGCCGCCCGGCCAGCCTTATTACAGGAAATGGTTGCCAAAGGTGCTCTTGTGCAGATAACTTCTGCCAGTATTATCGGTTTATTTGGTAAACGGGTGAAAAAAACTGCCTTTTCCTTCCTAAAACAAGGCCTGGCTCATCTGATAGCCTCAGATGCCCACCGGGAAAATGGCAGGGCACCAATGCTCACACCGGCTGCCCAACAAATAAAACAGCACTTTGACAGCAGTATCGCTGAATTGTTAGTAATACAGAATCCTGCTCTAATCATAAAGGGAGAACCTGTACAAACTCTATGTATTCCTAACCACCATAAACGCTGGAATTTTTTTGGCCAAAAAGTCCTATTACCTTTTAACTATTCTAAAAATAATATTTCTAAAAAAAAAGCAGGAATTTAGTCACAATTGTAGAACTAATTACAAAGATTATCCTTTATTAGACTAAAACGTATAAATAAGAAAAAATAACAAAGAAGATGAAATTAAAAGGAAATACGGTGTATTTCTACAATAATTCTTAATTTTTAATTCTTAATTATTAATTGAAAATCCACTTAACTTAAGGCCTATTATTCAGTGTTATGCATTCGAATAGGCATTTTTGCAGTAGCATCAAAATTAAGTATAAGTAAGGATAGCTGAAAGGAGTAATACCGGACTTGAACAACCAAAACACCAATCGCGAACTATATGACGAAGAACTAGAAATAGATTTACGTCAACTATTACAGATCTTTAAAAAATGGAGCAAACTCATCCTAACCATGACCCTTATATGCAGCTTTGCTGTAGGACTAGTAAGCTGCTTTGTGCTGGCCCCCATCTATCAGGCCAATACCCTCTTGATGGTAACCCAAGCCACGGAAAAACTACAAACTCCCGTAAACAGAGGAGAAAGCCTGGAAGATGTAGTCAGCACAGTTTCCCGTATGCCGGTATTAACCATGAATACCTATGTGGCTCAGCTTAAAAGCGAGACCCTGATGAACCGGATCATCAAAAGATTAAACCTAAATCCGCAACAATACAATGCCTACACTATTGCCGGAATGATTGATGCCCAGGTAGTCAAAGACTCTAACCTAATTGAAGTTAAGATAACCAATACTGACCCTATACTAGCTGCTAAAATAGCCAATGCGCTATCGGCTGAATACTTGCAGTTTATGACCGAGAATAACCAGGAACAGATGAGCCGTTCGGTAAAATTCCTGCAAGAACAGAAATCAGCCACGGATAAAGAACTGGTTAGAGCCGTTGCTTATCTCAGAGAATTTCAGAGCCAGCCCCGGGGAGTAGCTGTTTTAGAAACTGAATTTGCTGCCCGCGCTCAGGACGCTGCCGACTTAAACTCCCGTTTAAAAACGGTGCTAATAGAAATCCAGCAACTATCCGCCGGTGTACAAAACCTGGAAGAACAATTAAATATAACACCGCAGATAATTTACAATGATTCCTCCCAGGAGACTAATCCCTTATATCTATCTCTGGCCGAGGAACTAGCCAGCAAAAAAGCCACTTTAGCTGAAAAAGAAGGGGAAGCTAGCGGCTTGCAACAAATGCTCTCCCATACCAATAGGGAATTAGATTACTTACAGGCAGAACTAGCGGAGAAACGCATGGAGCAAGACAAACTGCAAAGGGAAGTTGAACGTTTGCAAAAAACCTCGGAAACCTTGGCCATGAAACAAACCGAAACCCAAATAGCCAAATCCATCGATCTGGGTGATACCAGTGTAGTAGTAGTATCCGAAGCCTCGGTTCCCAAATCACCTATAAAACCGAACAAAAAGCTAAATGTAGCTATAGCCTTTATCTTAAGCTTTATGGTCTTTACCATGTTAGCCTTTATTCTGGAATACTTGGATAATACTATAAAGACTCCGGAAGACATTAACCGGGAGCTGGGACTATCCGTAATCGGGGTTATACCCAAAATGAACTAGCACAATATCCGTCACTAACCGTTATGGAGGTTGATTATGGCAAGAGAAGAACATAGCATGGCGCAATTAGTAGCTCATAATGATCCCAAGTCTCCCGTAGCTGAGGCTTACCGTACCTTGCGTACTAACTTAAGTTTTGTTTTTATGGATAAACCTTGCAAAACTATACTTTTTACCAGTACCAATCCCCAGGATGGTAAATCAACTACTATATCCAATGTCGCAGTAACCATGGCTCAGGCTGGTAATAAAGTAATAGTAGTTGACTGTGACCTGCGTAAACCAGTATTACATAAGATATTTAATCTAGCCAACCATCGTGGCCTTACTAATGCCATGATGCAGCAACTAAGCCTGGAGGAACTAGTACATGAAAAGGTGGTACCTAATCTGGATGTTCTAACCAGTGGACCTATACCCCCTAACCCGGCGGAAATGCTAAGCTCTCCCCGGAGCAAAGCCTTGTGGGATAGACTAGCGGAAGCTTATGATTACGTCCTGATTGATTCTCCGCCGGTTCTGGCCGTAGCCGATGCTTCCATCCTGGCTAGTGGGGTAGATGGAGTAATATTAGTAATAGGTTCAGCTTCGACCCGTATTAACCTGGCCCAGGAAGCCAAAGAGCAACTACTTAAGGCCAATGTCAATATCATAGGCGCTGTACTTAATGGAATGAATATGAAAAGCAGTGATTACCAGTATTACTACTACTATTCCCATGATGATGCCAATAGGAAGAAAAAACACCGTAAATTCGGGTTATTCAAATAATTTTCTTTCCTGCCTAAGAAGGAATTTATTGATTTATGGAGAAATTTATATATTACAAATGGATAAAGTAACCAAAGAGGCTAATTAAAGACCTTTTTTTAGTAAAGAGGTCCTAGGTACAACTGACTAATCTATTAGGAAGGTGTATTATTTTTGAGGTGATATTATGACTTCAAATGTATATAAATAAAATATTTGTATTCTTGATAGATGTCATATTATATGAGCTATCATTCTACTTAGCATTTATTATTCGCTTTGGGAATGAGTTTCCAGAAAAGAATACAATAGATTTTCTGGAAATGATTCCTTGGTTTTTTTTAGTATTTATTATTTTTTCTCTTATATATAATATTTATTCAGAATATAAAAAGATTGACGATACGCTGGTGTCACTTATATGTGTGATATTGTTAACTACTGCAGTGAATTTGGCATTAGCTTTCGTACTTAACCATTTTGCTATATCACGTTTACATATTGTGGTCTCTGTCGTATTGCAATTTATTCTATTAGGATTATGGCGCTATATAGTATGGAAAAAAGCATTACTTATTCGGCAACCTAAAAAAGCAATGATTATAGGATATCCATCTGAAATTAAAAGGCTCATTCAGTCGATAAATAATTCTTTGGCACGTGGAATGCAGATAGAAAAAGAATTGCGTCTTAATGGAAAGGACAATTTTAATGAACAATGGTCGAAAATCGTTTTGGAGAAGGGTACGGATAATATTGAAGTTATTATTATCTGTTCCTCAGTGAGACAGGATTCTCGCAAGAAAATTATTGACTATTGCATTCAATCTGGCACCATGGTAATGATAGTTCCCGACTTTTATGATATTGTACTACAAAATGCCCGATTGGTAAGTGCAGGTGATACTCCTATTATTCAGTTACAGGGGTTATTAGCAGCACAATCACCAATGATATTTATTAAGAGGGCAATGGATATAACGTTATCTTTTGTTGCCATGATTATTCTTTTTCCGCTAGGTTTACTTATAGCACTTTCTATAAAAGTAAGTTCTCCTGGGCCTATCTTTTACAAACAAGTCAGAATGGGGCTGAAAGGAGAAAAATTCAAGGTCTATAAGTTTCGCACTATGGTTCAAGATGCTGAAAAAATGTCCGGTCCTGTATTAGCTAAGGAACGTGACCCCAGGATAACTACAGTGGGAAGAATCCTACGTCAAACACGTTTGGACGAGATCCCACAGTTTTGGAATGTTTTTATTGGAGATATGAGTCTGGTTGGTCCTCGACCAGAACGCCCATTCTTTGTAGAACAATTTAGTGAAGATTTGCCTGAATTCAAATACCGCCATTGCGTTAAGGGAGGCATCACCGGGCTGGCACAGATTGAAGGTAATTATAGTACAGAACCCGATAAAAAATTAACATATGACTTATTGTACGCACAAAACAATAATGTGCTTACCGATTTTATTTTACTATTTCGAACTGCAAAGGTTTTGCTACAAAAGGGGAAGGCTTCATAGTTAATAATATGTGCCTAATTACTGTCCTAGGATAATTTTCTTATTATCTTTTTTTATTATCTTTAATTATAACGGAGATATAAAATGCCCAAAATAATTATTCTAACCAACCATCATTCATATACATGAGACTTTTGCATAATTCAAAAAAATGCCTTTAAAAAGGGTAGCTAAATCTATCTACCGC
>LFRM01145746.1_pt1 | contig 16179 bp, 10 predicted proteins | sample 618341 | NCBI WGS metagenome assembly LFRM01 (sample SAMN03654438, study PRJNA283298) | anaerobic digester metagenome | isolation source: pool of bioreactors CSTR01a, CSTR02a, and CSTR03a thermophilic anaerobic... | place: Denmark: Kgs. Lyngby | collected 2014-05-21 | reverse complement strand
CAAGCACTTCAGCTTGTAATCCTTGCTTCCCGCATAGCGAGGTTGCCAACCCTCGTGGAAGGTAACGATTTTCTCCTCAACCCGTCTTTTCTTGCTCTTTTGCAAAGGTACCGACATGCCGTCGGCCTCGACGAACAACACCCGGACTTTCCTGTTGCCCTGAGGTTCAGCACGTTGTTCAGCCGAGACTCTCTCAAGCTCCTTACCTACCCGAATGACCGTCTGACGAACGGTCTCATGACTGACCGCTCTAAAGCCCAGAAAGCCGGCTATGCTTTCGGCCGCTTTGCGATATGAGTTCGTCGTCGCTGCCTGAGTCAACATCAAAGATGTCAGAGCCGGGCTCACCTGCGACTCACGCTCGATCCCTAACAATTCATCGAGCAAGTACACGTCTTTGCCCGTGTCGCAATCGCGATAGCGACGCCGCCGGAAGCTCACGTCCTGGCCGAACATGGTGCCCATAGTACGTGTTACAAACCCATCGGACGCGTACCGACCAGGATCCCGTAGCTCAAATATCGCCTGGTCGATCTTTTCCAGCAACGACGACAACATCTTGGCGAACTCCTCCCGCATCATCGTCCACAAATCCATCTCCAGTTCGCTTAAGGAGGAGATCCCGATTTCTTTGCGAAGCTTATCTATCAAGACGTCCTGACTCCCTTCTGGTATGGATTTCCACCAACACCAATTGGAGGCAGGGCGTCTTTTCCCTCTTTTTAGCTCTTTTCACTGGGTGTGGGTTTGTGGATAGCTCCTTCGGAGTTAACACACAAGCCCCACCCCCCTACTACGACGACATCCGTCAATCACTTCATATGCCGCCGTAACCCCAAACTTATTTACTCATACCTTGACGCTGTGTCGAGGACTACAGTATGGTGAGAGCGAGTCTTCAATTATCCGGTAGATTTGTCAAGATTTAAGGGGGAATGGCCCGGTGACAGATAGGTCTGTTCGGGAGCCGGAACGCAGCATTCCTGTCATAGGAGAGTATGATGTCGTTGTGGTGGGCGGGGGCATCGCAGGCGCGGCGGCGGCGATTGCGGCCGCCAGGGAAGGGGCCTCGACCTGCTTGATTGAAAAAGAAAACGCCCTGGGGGGGCTGGCCACGCTGGGGCTGGTTGAGGTGTATCTCCCCCTGTGTGACGGGCAGGGGCGGCAAGTCATCGGGGGACTGGCCGAGGAACTCCTGCTCAATTCGATTAAGTACGGACCCGGGAAAGTGCCCGAATGCTGGGCGGATAAAAACGGCGATATCGAAGCGCGTACCAAGCAGCGCTATCGGCTGACCTTTAACCCGGCCTCATTCATCATCTCACTCGAAGAGCGGGTTCTGGAAGCTGGCGTGCAGCTTATGTATGACACGCGGGTCTGCAATGTCTTACTTAAAGACGGCTGTATAGAGGCCATTATCGTTGAGAACAAAAGCGGCCGTTTGGCCTTGAGAGCCAAGAATGTGGTCGATGCTTCCGGAGATGCGGATGTCTGCTTCTTGGCCGGCGAAAAGACCGTCTCTTTGGATACCAATCGCCGAGCCGGTTGGTTTATCGCCTATGTGGACGGACGTGTCGAGACGCAGCATCTGACCGATCCGCTGTATAAAGATCCGCCGCCGGGGGCGAGGACCTATGCCGGTGACGACTGGAAAGACGTCACGGCGTTGAATATCGACAGTCGCAAGATGACCTTGGAACGTATCGATCAGCTGCGTCAGGATCGGGGCTATGATCGGGTCTATCCGCTGGTTTTGCCCAGTATCCCTTCGTTCAGGATGACCCGACGCCTTGTCGGAACCTTCGAGCTGGATGAAGCGGACGACAAGCGTTTCTTCCCCGACGCCATCGGCATGACGGGCAACTGGCGCAAACCGGGTCCCGTGTACTACATCCCCTACCGGTGTCTGTTGGCTGTCCGGACCAAGAACCTGCTTGCCGCGGGACGGTGCATTTCCGTGACCAACTCGGCGTGGGACATCACCCGAGTCATTCCCACCTGTGCACTCACCGGCGAGGCGGCGGGAGTGGCGGCGGGTATGAGCGCTCGGACCCGGCGACTGCCCTCGGAGTTGGATATCAATGAGTTGCAAGGCCGGCTGAAAGAGCACGGCGCGATCATCGACATCCCTGACAAGTGAGATTGAACACAGTGCGTGAGGGGCTGTCTCAAAAGGGGCAGCCCTTCCCGGTTGTTTGCTCGCGTTTTGGCCACCGGATAGACCAGTCCCGGTTGTAATTCAGGATCCGTCGGAGCCCTGCCACCCGGCATAGCGTCCGGATCGTCATGGGTGTGGGACTGGCAATCGGTAACAGCGGATCAGCGGTTATATGGATAGAGCCTCTTCTGTTTAGGCGCGGACTCACAGTCTCGTCGCCGCGGCGGTTCGGTCAAGGTCATGAGACGTGTTGCTTTCAGGGGTGCAACCGGCAACGCCGTCAGGTTGCGTTTAGGGAAAAGCGTCTTTTGATACACCACCCCACAAAACGGCATCACGATGCGTTGCAGTTGTTATCCGACGTCCTCGATATGCAGACGACATGCAAACCGCTCGACGAGATATGGTGAGTGAGTAGGCTGAAAAAGCCCACAGGCCATCATGTGCTTGGAGAAGGGTCTTGACGAGAGCATATGCCGTTATGGCACATCGGGGTCGGTTGCGCCGCACTGATGCCCTGTAGCGCTTCAATGGGGAGCTGAAGACGGGTCAAGCGGTTCTCTCGCAACACAGACTTAGCGATACAGGTGTTGGGTGCGTTGTTGATGGAACAGAATGAAGAATGGGTCGACAGGACGGGCGAACTGGGCTGATTCAGACTCTCGGCCAGACACTGCGACCTGAGTACAAATCAGCAAACGGGGGGTGAATCAGTACCGTTTCTAGGGCTTGATACCTAAACCACAGTGTAATATGATTTGCCCAACGAATCTGGCTTTATCTTTTCGACACAAGAATAGGGGGTATCTTACTGATGACATCTTTCCCATGGAAGTATCGTCCGATCACCGTCATTTGCCTATTCGTCATCTTGAGTCTGTGCACAGTGACGGGCGCGAGCGCTCAGCGTACCATTGAATACATCTACTTGGCAGGCCTGGAGGTGTCCGAACAAGCGCAAGCCGCGACCGTCGCCGCCTTTGAGGCCGCAAACCCCGACATCAGAGTCGAACGAATTCGGGTACAATCCAACTATCTGGATCGCCTGATAGCTCTTATCGCTTCCGGAACGGCCCCCGATGTGATAGACCTCGATATGACCTACATCATGAGCTTTGCCGACGAACGCTTCTTGTACGATCTCGCACCCTTGGTACAACAGACTCCCTCTATTCAGTTAAACCGCATTGCACCGCCCATTCTTGAGGTCTTTACGGTTGACGGCAAGCTGTTTGCTATCCCTAGCCTGGCCAATCCGTCGGTATACGTCTTCAACACGGATCTTTTTGAACACGCCGGTCTGAGCTATCCCACGGAGCTGTATCGCCGAGATGCCTGGACTTGGGATGCCTTCCGGGACATGGCCAGAAAACTGACCCGAAAAAGCCCCGACGGCCGCTACGAGGTTAAGGGCGCGTCGATCCATCTGCCGCGCACCTGGGTTTTCGCCAACGGCGGAGCTGAGTTCGATGACGTGAAGCGGCCCACCCGCTCTTTATACGACAGTGAGTTGAGTCTGCAAGCCATTCAGTTTCTTCACAGCTTGATGTGGGAAGATGACGCGGCGGCCATCTTCAACGCCCTCAGCGCTCAAATCGGTGCGAGCGACACGGCGGGTTTTGCTCAGGGTAAACTCGGTATGGCCACACGTTGGATCTCCGTGGTACCCGATTTCTGTCGGGTGGCGTCAAACGTTGGAATGGTTCCCTATCCGAAAGGCCCCAGTCCTCAAGGGCACTATACCACCGACCTAGGCGCCATGGGTACGGCTATTAGCAAACAGACCCGCGATCTCGAAAGTGCTTGGCGGTTTGTCTCGTATATGACCGGACCCACGGCAGCCACTCTCATTGCCAAACAGCCCGGCCGCACACCGCCTCGGCCCATACTGATCACTTGGCTGCCCGATTCGATTATCAACCCGGAGATCTATCCTGACTTGCTGATCTCCGCTACCAGCCGCCTGCTATCCGTGAATCTCTTGGATCTGTACGGAGTGGTCGACTCGGAACTGGCAGCCGTGTGGCGTAACGAAACGGAGCCCAAGACCGCAGTCACTGAGATTGTCCGCCGTACCGATGCCTTTTTGAAAAAGAACTTGCAGTAAGCCTCAAGGAGTCAAAGCACGAAGGGGCTGTCCCAAAAGGACCTTGGGGCAGTCTCAACTTTCGGTGAATGCGGACCGACAGGATCCCTCTCGTCGGATACAATGTCAAGGCCTTGTAGGCAGAAGGATAGAGATTCTTCCATAGCCTTGATCCGGTTACGGATTCTGCCGGCGCCGCAGAGCGTGTTCAGTCATCAGACAGGCCATCGAGTCTTCCGGAGACTCCATCAGGGGAGTCGACAGAGCCATCGGTGAATGGGGATCGAGGCTCCTAGCTCATTTTGGAGACTTCGGGAGGCGACACGTGGGCCAACAGAGATATGTCGGGGCTGGCTCATCTGCTTTCGGGACAGCCCCGTATGTCCGAAAAAGGCTTTTTTATCCGTGTCGACGGGAGCCGATGAGCTTAACTGACTCACCGATGATCAAGGGGATCATGGACAGCGTGACCACCAACACCCAGGCGCTTGAGCTGAGCGGCACTGTGTTAAAGACTGATCGCAAAGGCGGCAACAAGACCACCATCATCTGCAGCGTCAAAGAGAGAGCCAAAGCGCCGATCAAAGATCGGTTGGAAAAGAAGCCGAGTTGGAACAGCGACTTGGTGCGGCTTCGGGCGTTAATAGCATGAGCGATTTGAGCAAGGCTCAGCGTCAAGAAGGCGATCGTGCGGGCCTCTTCGATTGCTCCGCCTCTTCTCAGAGTGTGGGAGAAGGCAAATAAGGTGAGAGCGCTCAGCATCAGGCCTTGCCAGAGGATGGTCCATCCCAAACCCTTGGATAAAAGACCTTCGTCTTTGGGACGTGGCGGTTGTCTCATAACATCGTTTTCGGCGGGTTCAACACCCAGGGCCAGAGCCGGAGCGCCGTCGGTGACCAGATTCATCCACAGGATCTGGATGGCGGTCAGCGGTCTGCCCAACCCAAAGACGATGGAGAAAAAGATGGCAGCGATCTCCCCGATATTGCATGAGAGCAGGTAGTGTATGACTTTTTGGATGTTGGCAAACACCGTACGGCCCGTGGCCATGGCGGCGACTATGGTGGCGAAGTTGTCATCGGTGAGGACCATGTCAGCGGCTTCTTTGGCGGCGTCCGTGCCTGTGATGCCCATAGCCACACCGATATCAGCGCGTTTGAGAGCCGGTGCATCGTTGACCCCGTCTCCGGTCATGGCCACCACGTGACCGTGCTTCTTGTACGCATTGACGATTCGCAGCTTGTGTTCAGGCGAGACGCGGGCATAGACCGAGACTTGCTCCGCGATATCTTCAAGCTGATCGTCGCTCATGGCTTCCAATTCGCTTCCTGTCAGCACTCGGTTCTGCGCCTGCCATATGCCGATCTCTTTGGCGATGGCTACGGCGGTATCTTTGTGATCACCCGTGATCATTACCGGGTGAATACCGGCGGAGAAACACTGCCGAACGGCCTCTCTCACTTCATCCCGCGGCGGATCCTGTAGGGCCACCAGACCGAGAAAGGTGAGACCCTGTTCCACACTCTGCGAATCCATCTTTTCCGGTGATGAGTCCCAGCTCCGAAAAGCTACCGCCAAGACGCGCAGACCTTCCTGTGCAAATGAGGTGTTGGCCTGCATTATTCGTTGCCGTATGTCATCATCGAGGGCCGCCACGCTGCGGTTGTAGAGGATCTTGTCGCACCGGCTGATCAGGACGTCCGGGGCTCCCTTGGTCAAGGTAAAGAACTCGGCAGATGTGGGCATAAGACCGTTGCCCCCATGACCGTGGAACGTAGTCATCAACTTACGTTCGGAGTCAAACGGGATTTCATTCAGACGAGGAAAATCGGTCGACAGACGTCGCGGATCAAGTCCGACGCGGGCTGCGGCCATGATTAGCGCCCCTTCCGTGGGATCTCCGATGACCCGCATTTGACCGTTGTCCTCCGGCTCAAGGCGGGCATCATTGGCCAAGGCGGAGGCAACAAGAAGTGACTCAATCCCGTCGGGAAGCTCTGAGAACCGATCCCCGGAGAGTTGAAAACGCTGATCGTTGACATATCCGGCGACGACGGTCATCTCGTTTTTAGTCAGAGTGCCGGTCTTGTCGGAGCAGATGATCGTGGTCGCTCCCAGGGTCTCTACTGCGGGGAGTCTGCGGATGATCGCCCGCTGGCGGCTCATCTGCTGCATGCCCAGGGCGAGAACGATGGTGACGATTGCTGCCAGTCCTTCCGGAACGGCGGCCACGGCGAGACTGACGGAAGTCATCAGCATCTCCAGGGCGTTTTCACCGCGCCGGATCCCGGCGACAAAGACGACGGCTACAATGGCGATGGCCACCAGACCCAGTGTCTTGCCAAGACGGTCGAGGCGCTCTTGCAAGGGTGTGGCCGACTCGGGAGCCTCCTGGATCAACTGAGCGATCCGACCGATCTCGGTATCCATTCCGGTCCGGATGACGATGCCGCGGCCCCGCCCGTAGGTGACTGCCGTGCCTTTGAAAGCCAAGGTTCGCTGCTCTCCCAGCGGCGTATGTTCGTCAAGAGCCTTCGATGGCTCCATGTCAGCACTCTTTTCAACCGGGATCGATTCACCCGTCAAGGCGGACTCATCCGTTCGAAGAGCCGCCGTTTCGATCAGGCGTAAATCCGCGGGAACAAAATCACCGACCTCGAGGAGGACTACGTCCCCGGGGACCAACTCGCCGCCGGGGATTTCACTCACTGTCCCGTCCCGTATCACTTTGGCCAGTGGCTGGCTCAATTCTTTGAGTGCCCGCATGGCATTTTCGGCCCGGCGTTCGTGGAGCACGCCCAAAGCGGCGTTGAAAAAGACGATCAAGAGAATGACTGCCGCATCCGTCCATTCGCCCAAGATCCCAGATATGATGGCGGCGGCTATGAGCATCAGGACAAGCGTCTCCTTGAGCTGTCCTATGAACATCGACCACAGACTGCGAGGCGGCGTCTCGGTGAGTTCGTTGGGACCATAGGCCTTTAAGCGTTCACGGACTTCAGACGATGACAGACCGGTCTTTTCATTCGTCTGCAGGACACTCAGCGTGTCATCTACGGTCATCGTGTGCCAGGCTCGCTTTTGTCTCTTCGGAGTCAATGTCTCCATTCTCTACCCCCACGGTACATATATGGTGCCCCGGTATTCGAACGGGGTGTGGCCCAAAAAGAAAAAGACTTTTGCAAAACGGTGTGTTCTGCAAAAGTCTTGCTTGCGAGGTTATCCCCGTCCCGCGGGCGGGCAGGATTCAACCTGACCGTGATGACGCCCACGAGATTGGAAAGCTACTCCCTTTTGCGGTTTCAGCTTAGCATGTGGCCAAGGATTCGGTCAAGAATCCAAAGAGTCGATGGGCAGGAGTATGCCGCCCTGACGAGCCGACTCCTCTGCAGCGATGCAGGCCTTGGCCACGGTAAAGACATCGTTCGTCGAGATAAACGCTTCTTCGCCTTGTTCAATGGCCTCGATCAGGTCTGCAACGAAAGTGGCATGTTTCGGCGTTCCCAGCGTGGGCTCGTAGACACCGCTTTTGTTGCTGACGACGAGCAAATGGTTCTCTGCGTAGGCCCGTAGGTGTGCGGAGCCTTCCGTGCCCATGACGATGACTCGCGTGTCACCCCAAGAGGCTGAGGCATGGGGAGTGAGCCAGTCTGCCGTTATGAGAACGCCCGTGCCGTCATTCATTTGGAACGAAGCCTGCACATGGTCGTTCAACTGCGTACCCTCATACTTCTTGCAAGCGGCGATGGCGTGCACGCTTACGTATTCCGCTCCGGTCAGCCATCTGATCTGATCCACGCCGTGGCAGGCCAGATCATGGAATGTACCCGCGTAGGCGTTGGGATCGAAATACCAGCTGTAGGCAGGTTGCCGGAGCTTGTGCGGATGGGTGGAGATGACGCTGACGATCTCACCGAGATCTCCGTTTAAGTAACACTCTTTTAGGGCCATGAAGGAGGGGTGGCTGCGACTGGAAAACCACATGGAGACATAAATCCCTGATTTTTCGACGGCTTGGCGCATACGTTTCCAATCATCGAGACCGCTGCACAGAGGTTTATCCAAAAGCAGGTGTACACCCGCAGCGGCGGCGACTTCGACAAGCTCGGTCTTTTCGGGGTGAGTACATCCTTCGAGAATCAACTCCGGTCGGGCGTCTTCAATCATGTCAGCCAGGGTCGGAAACCGTGGGACGTCCAATCGGCTTCGAAAACCCTCATACAATTCATCGTTCGGTTCCACTATGCCGACGATCTCCGCTTTTTCAGCTGCCAGCGCGGAGCTGATCATGCCTCGAATATGTCCGTAATGCAGACCCATGATTCCGATGCGCACTGAAATATGTCACCTCACCTGATGGATGTCTATTCATTGGTCGGGTACAACAGGATAATGGCCATGATCACCAGATCATCGGATCCGGCGTTTTCCACGGCATGGTATTGACCTCCTCCGGTGAGCAGGGCATCACCCGGACCCAACTGACACTGCGTGCCGTTATTGTCGACCAGAGCAGTGCCGCTTACAACATAAAAGACCTCTTCTTCGTTTGTGTGGACATGCCTGCCTATCGAGCATCCCGGCGCTAGGGTGAGTTTGGCCAACAGACGACAGGCTCCCTTGAGTTCATCCGGCTGGAAGATGTGCGTGATCTCTACGCATCCTTTTCCGCCCCGCATTTGTTCTCTTATCTCTTTTTGCATTTCATTGGCCCGTTTAAGCATTTGTCAAGACCTCCGACAAGCTATTTTATGAGAACGCCGTTGGGATAAAATCCTCGGCACCTACGGAGCTGAACGCGGCGAGTGAGTCGGTGGTGCGGTACGCTTGTTGCATCCATTCCAGCCAATCTGCCGGCAATCGAGCTGCACCGCCGAGGATCAGGGGAACGGGCGCCGTCAGTGTAACAGCCATCCGCAAATCGCCCGCTTTGCGAATCCCGGGTACAAAAAGCTCTTTCAGGAAGCTTTCATCGCTGTCAGTCAATCGGCTGAGATCCGCGGCAAGGGTCAGGATATCCGCGGTCGCCGCCGGATGATTGGCAGCGCGCAGCAGGGCCACGGCGCACAGAGAGATAGGACCGCCGCCGCCAACACCCACTACTTTGATCTTTTTGACTCCCGCCAATGCATGAGCCCATCGAATGGCGGTGGCCACATCCTGAACTCTGCAGGCGGCGTCTGTGTGGTGATAGGTCAAAAAGTGGGCAATACTGTGCGGCCGTCCGGTGATTCCCCCTGGTGATTGATACTCACCCGTGAGGAAGAGATCGAGCCCGACAACGGCATGTCCTTGGCGCAGCTCCCGCTCAACATGGGTGAGCAAGGGCTGAATAGTGAGCGCCTGTTTGCCATCTTCGTGCACCACGATGGTTACTCGCTCGATCGCTTCTTCAGCCGGTTTGCACAAAACTGCGGGGATGGCCAGACCCGCCTCCCGGCCCAAATACATTGACTCGACTTCGACTTCCATCTCTGTTTCAGGCAGTCTAAACGATGGCGGTTCATGCCGTACGGTCTCCACCGGTTTGGAGGAAATAGGCGGGAACAGCTGTTGCCAGTAGGGGCCGTAGACGTCAAGCGCCTGATTCAGCTTGGTTTTGTCAGTCGGGATGTGCGCCTGCAGGGTCTGTTCGGCGCGCTCTTTTAGCAGCCTGAACACGCCGTCTTGGTTAAGACCCGGCGGGCGTTCCTCAGCCGATACAAAGACACGCAGATCGCCTTCAGATGGGGGCCGGATCTGGCCTTCATCCGTATTCACGGGCGGATTCTGCCCTTTTACGGGAGGCAGCCAGCGTAAGAACCAATCGTAGACGAATCTGCGGGAAGCCTTGTTGTAGTTGTGTTCGGCGTCTAGCTGACAAAAGGCTATCCGGTCTTCGGCTCCAAAGAGCCTATAGATGGCCCGAATGGCGGGATACTCAACCTGTGGTGTATTCACCGTCCAATCGCCGGTGGCTGCAACCATGAGCATCGGTCGCGGCGCCATCATGGCCGCGTATTCGACGCTTTGAGTGTCGATGCGCAGACCGGGTGCGTTTTCGCATACACAACCGCCTTGAAAACTCGACGAGATCATATTGACCGGGGCCGAGACGCGAATTCTGTCGTCTGCTGCCGTCAGGAAGAAGGCCTGCGTGCCGCCGCCCGAGGCACCCGTGCAGCCGATACGCTCCGGATCGACATCGGGGAGCGAGCTGACGAAGTCGACGGCTCTGATGCTGTTCCACAACTGCAGACCAAAGATGCTGATGCCCCACAAGGCGTTAGACCAGTCCGCATAGCGATGGGCGACCTGCCAGCTATCTACGTAGCCCACCATGTCGTAGGCAAAGGCTACGTAGCCGAGACGGGCAAACATGATACACCGGGCCGGCACGGATCCCCGCTCGTCGTGATGCAGACGGCCGTTTTTCCAGTGGCCGTGTGGATTGAGGATGGCCGCTCTTCGCACATTGGCCGAAGAGAGAGGACGGTACAGGTTTCCCGTGACGAAAAAACCTGGGAAACTCTCAAAACAGACTTTCTCCACACTGTAACCGTCATGGACGGTACGACCGCCAATCCGAGCGCGCAGCGGCTCTTTTTCGGGTAGGGGCCAGAGTCCGGCGGCAACCAGAAGCTGCCGTCGGAGCGCTTCGACCCGCTTGAGCCAGGATTCTTTGTCAGAGAAAACAGGCGGTGAACACGGCGTTTCATTGTGTCGGATGTTGAACAAACGTTGATCGGGTGGCATCCTCTCCATGCGGGCCAGAGCTTCCGTCTGCATGATGTGCCCACCTTTCCTGAGAGCGTCTGTGTATCGCACAGTCCAATAGACTTTAGTCGGTGGTCTTTCCGTTCCTGCTTTAAGATGGGATGCGAAAAAAGAAACAGCGATAATTCTGCCGAATCGGCCAGGCTTCGTACGCGGGGTGCGACGGTGTTGGAGACCAAATGGACGGGGCAGCCCATACATTGGGCCGTGATGAGATGATCCGGCACCAGCAAGCCCACTGCTTCAGTGGTGGGTTAGGGTGCCGATGTTAGTTCGGTGTGTACTGTGTCCGCAAATCACGGCTTGACCGGACAGACCGGCTCGATGAGCTTACCACGGCCGCCGGTTACAGCCGAGTAGTTGCACTGTCCGACGTAAAAGCATTTGGCTCAAACCGTCTGGCATGATGCGTTGGCACAATCCGGACAAGCGGCGCGCCCGCAGCGCGGACGCCGTGGCGCAATCGTCCTGCGCCGCGTTTTGCCGTAGATACGGTGGTGACTTAGATGTGAAGCCATATCTTTCGACGTTGCTTTTGGGACGGCCCCGGAACGTCAGCGATTGTGATCATTGCTGTGCGGTAAACAGCGTGTACGGGCGAAAGCTGTCAGCGCTATCGCCGATCGTACACAGATGGTAACCGAGTAGGCTCTTGTTGAATGCGAACACCCAAGAAGCCGGGACGTTGTCGGATGCTCGAACAAACGACCTGTGCGACGGAAAACGAATGCCGCAGTTGTGGATGGTGAAAGGACGGAAGGCAAGCGTAGGTTGTTGGTGATTGCTGTCTTGGCGTTCCTGCAGTCGGCGAGTGCACAGCAGTGAAAGGATTCCAAATTGGTGAAAGCGAGCGCAGCGACAAGCCAGCTGGATCCCTTCAGCTATCTGCTTTGTATTCCTCGACACGAGACCGAGAGCAATATGCCGCTGATAGTCTATCTTCACTGAGGCAGCGGCAAAGGCAATGATTTGAACCTGCTTCTCCGCAATGACGGTTTCCCCGGATACCTTGATCAGGGATTGCTTGGCGCCAGCTTATGTTCTCATTCCACAACGGCCGACCAACCAAAGAGGCTGGGTTGATGTGCAGACTTCAGTCTATGAATTGATCAAGTCTGTTTGCAGTCATCATCGTATCGACGTAGATCGCATCAGCTTAACCGGTCACAGCATGGGCGGAACCGGTACGTGAGCCCTGGCTGTGGCTTATCCGGAACTGTTTTCTTGTATCGCTCCCTTAAGCGGCAGCATCAAATTGAGCGAGGCGGCCCTCAGGGCTTTGGCTGACATGCCCGTCTGGGCATTCGTCGGTTCGACCGATAATACCGTCGATCCGGCATCGTCAAGCCGCCTTATTGAAAGACTCAGATTAACCAACCCGGAGGCCAAGATCACGGTGTTTGCGGAGGCCGGCCATTTTGTCGTGCCCGGCCTAACCTATCTGGACAAGTCTGTCGACCTAATCAGCTGGCTGATATCTCACAGTAGGTACTAAGAAGCCCATGGCGATGTACGACGGATGACGTGGCGGCTTGATGAGAACGCGGTGAAGCTGAAAGCGTATCTTAGCCGCGAGGGAATGTTCCACCGCTGTATCACCTCTCGCTCATTGCATGGAAGGAAACCCGCTGCGAATGCTGAAGACTCGAAACGCGACTCATAGTGGCGCCGTCTATGTCGGCGATAATCGCTAACGCAGCGGTCCATGGGTTTGCACATCACGGGAACAGCTCTTGCGGGCATCTTTGTTGTCGGTTGTTAGATTCTCCATGAGTGTAATCAATTAGGAGGTATGAGCATGGCCAGGATCCCTGTTGCGCTGCAGCTGTACTCAGTGCGCCGCGAGTTGGATAAGGATGTGTACGGGACGTTGAAGGCCGTAGCCGAGATGGGCTACGACGGAGTCGAATTCGCCGGAGCGCCCAAGCATAGCCCTGAAGTGTTGCGCGCTATCTTGGACGAGGTGGGGCTGGTCTGTTGCGGATGGCATATTCCCTATGAACTTGTACAGCCGAATCGGCTGGAGGAGACCATCGCTTTTCATAAAACGCTCGGAAACCGGCGACTTGTCATACCGGGTGTCGGTGCCAATACTCGGCAGGACTGGGAGAACTTCGCCGCTTTCCTCAACGATTTGAGTGAGAAGTTGGCCCCCTTTGATATGAAAACGGGTTACCACAACCACACCAAGGAGTTCACGGAGGTGGACGGTGAACAGCCTTGGGACACCGTGTTTGGCAATACGAACCGGCGTGTGATCATGCAACTTGACGTCGGCAATGCCTACGCCGGCGGTGCCGATTGCTTGGACATCTTGAAGCGCTATCCGGGTCGGGCAGAAACGGTACACGTCAAGTCATACTCAATTGAACAGGGCAAGGAAGATCGCAGGCTAGGCTACCGACCCTTACTGGGTGATGACGGACTGCCTTGGGAAGAGCTGTTTAGCCTTTGCGAGACCGTAGGCGAAACTGACTGGTACATCGTCGAGTATGAAAGCGATCTTTATCCGCCTATGGAAGCCGTAGAGCGTTTCTTGAAGAACATACGGGCTCTTGGCAGATAGCCGTCAAATCTCCTCATGGACAATGTGCACCTGACGCACATCCAACTCCGATATATTCAGGTGGTTGAGCAATTGGCGGAGGTAATCCTCCGCCTGTGCCGATTCGTTGGATATGAAGATCTCCAGTTTCCCGGTGTCTTTGTCAAACCTGTGTCCCAGCGTTCCGCACATGTTGCGGACATAAGGATCGCTGCGCAGACCGGTCATGATCATCTCAACGCGGTCAGAATTGCGGACGCGGCCCAAGTGGCGGATCAATGGAGCATAAAACACGTGCCACAGCGCGTACAGCAGGAGACCGGGGGCCGGAGCCAGCAGTAGCCAGTACATAAGGCGCCCGGCTCCTGAGCGAACCAGGACTCGCCAAAGCAGTATTGTTCCCGCAGTGAAAGCCATCAGATCATCAAGTCCGAAGCGTACCGTGACGCTTTTGTCCCAGGGGATGTGCCAAAAACGGCCGTGGCGCACTGAGTAGCGGCGGGCCAGAGCTGACGCCAGTCCCGTACCGGCGGAAAAAGACAGCCAAAGCAGGCTGGTCGGACTGACCATCAGGGGCAGCAGGTTTTTGCCGAAGCTTGCGCCGCGGGCGCCCGACAGCAATCCGATGAGGAGATTCAACAGGAGCAGGAGTAAAGGCGAAAGCCACACCATGACACCGGCGAGCAATCCGCTCAGCACAACGGTGATCAAAGGGGAGTAGCCGGTCTTGGCCTCCTCTTCGTGGCGTTTCGCCATAATCTCTTCGCTGTGCGGCAGCGCTATAGGTGAGAAAACGGGTGATGCCATTCTTGGAGGCCTCCTTCATTTCTCGCCGCGAACGACGCAGGATCGCTAACAAGGTATTCTATGAGTATAAGAAGAACTCCCGCCATTAAGAAGGGATATGGAGGGTCACCATGAGCAAACGTACTGATGTTCGTCCGGTGGCCGCGACGCTCTATTTCTTGCCGCTTGAGGTCCGCGTGCCGCTGAAGTTTGGTCCCGAAGTCCTCACATACGTGACCGTAGCTCGAGTGAAAATGGTGGTCGCTGACGCCGAGGGCCGTACCGCTGAGGGCTGGGGCGAGACTCCGCTGTCCGTGCAGTGGGTGTGGCCCGGTCAACTCACCTATGAGATGCGTCACGAAGCCCTAAAGAACTTCTGTATCAAGCTGACGGATGCCTGGGCCAATTTTGACCATTTCGGGCACCCGATCGAAGTGGGCCACGCCTTCACGAAACAAGTGTTGCCCGCTTTGCTCGATGAAGACAATGCCCGACGCTCTGTCGATCAAGCCATGCCCTGGCTGGCGGCCTTGGTCTGCAGTTCCGCCTTTGATATCGCTCTTCATGATGCCTACGGCGTGTTGCATAACCGGCCAGTCTATGAGACCTACGGTCCTGAGTTTATGAACGATGATCTGGCGGCCTTTTTGGAACCGGCCCCAAACGCTGATGTCAGCTTTACGGGTTTGTACCCGAGAGATTTTCTGATCCGGCCACGTCCGGATCGTCTGCCGGCATGGCATTTGGTCGGCGGCGTGGACCCCTTGTATGAGGACGAGCTTACGGGCAATGAACCGGATGACGGCTATCCGGTGTTGCTCAGCGAGTGGATAACCCGTGACGGATTGAAATGTCTGAAAGTCAAGTTGCGGGGCAATGATGCCGCCTGGGATTACGATCGATTGGTGAATGTGGGTCAGGTGGCCATCGAACACGATGTCCTGTGGCTGACCGCTGATTTCAATTGCACCGTAACCGATCCCAAATACGTCAATGACATCTTGGATCGTTTGCTGATCGAGCATCCGCGCATCTACGGTATGATCCTCTATGTGGAGCAGCCTTTTCCATATGAACTGGAAACCTATCGTATTCCGGTCCACAGTGTTTCAGCCCGCAAGCCTCTGTTCATGGATGAAAGCGCCCATGACTGGGAGCACGTGAGGCTCGGTCGCGAGCTGGGTTGGACGGGTGTGGCATTGAAGACATGCAAGACCCAGACGGGAGCTTTGTTGAGTCTTTGCTGGGCTAAGGCTCACGGTATGACGCTTATGGTCCAGGATCTGACCAATCCTATGTTGGCACAGATACCCCATGTGCTTCTTGCCGCTCATGCGGGGACGATCATGGGCGTGGAGACAAATGCCATGCAGTTTTACCCGGATGCTTCATTGCCCGAGGAGAAGGTCCATCCGGGACTCTACCGGCGGCGTAACGGAGAAGTGGATCTGTCAAGTATCAAGGGGCCCGGTTTCGGGTATCGTTTGGACGAGATCGAGCGTGAGCTGCCGGCTCCTGCGGCAACCAGCGGTTCTTAGAAGAGATTCAAGGAGACGGTCGGATGCATCCGCTTTGTGTCCGACCGTCATCCGTGGCATCAAAAAAGACGGGCGAAACGAGCGAGAGTTGTTGACGCAAGTGCGTCCGAAATGATATACTACCTTATGCATTGTGTAACCCTTCATTGGGGAGTGGTGAAACGGTATCACGGCAGACTTTGGATCTGCTTTTCCAGGTTCGAGTCCTGGCTCCCCAGCCAAACTGACCATCGCCAAGCGGCGGTGGTCTTTTTTGTGCGCCCGGCATGTCTGCCGAGCCGGAGGGCTGAAAGAAGCCCTCACCACTCAA
>LFRM01165567.1_pt1 | contig 16180 bp, 18 predicted proteins | sample 618341 | NCBI WGS metagenome assembly LFRM01 (sample SAMN03654438, study PRJNA283298) | anaerobic digester metagenome | isolation source: pool of bioreactors CSTR01a, CSTR02a, and CSTR03a thermophilic anaerobic... | place: Denmark: Kgs. Lyngby | collected 2014-05-21 | reverse complement strand
ACTTTAACTTCACCATCTCTCAGTACTTTAGCGTGTGGAGTAGACAACTTTTTAAGAGCTTTTAAGGCTTCATTAGCCCTATTTTCTTGAATGGAACCTAATAAGGCGTTAAGAACCACGATTGCTAAAATTATGGCGGCATCTATAACTTCTCCAACAAGTAAAGAAATAGCTACAGCTATTAATAAAATAATGATCATGAAGTCCTTGAATTGACTAATAAACATTTGAAAAAAGGTTTTCCCTTTTTTCTCTTCTAATTCATTATAACCATATTTTTGAATTCTTTTTTCGACTTCGCTGGATGATAAACCTCTGATATTTGTATCTAATTCTTTTATAACTTCTTCAACATCCTTGGTGTGGAAACTTGCCATTTTTTTCCTCCCTTACAAAATATGTTTATTGTTTTCAGAAATTCTAAAACTCTGAATTTAACTAACTTTTAATACCTTGTGTTTAAAGTGGTTACCTTCCAACTTTTAATTCTCACTAATTATTAATCTCTTTATAGTTTTTAATATTTGTACCGAAGAATTGGGGAGGGCTCCGCCCTGGACCCATGTTAAATTCAAAATGCTTATTTTTAGAAAATCTTCATTTTTAAAAACCCTAAAAATATGTTTTACTCACTTTATAAATTTTATCATTTTTTGGCAGAAAGCCCTGACCTCTATAGGTTGGGGATAAATGCCAGTTACTGCTACATGCAAAATCCTTATGGTTCTCAAGATCGATGTTTAACCACCAACCGCAGTGTCCAGAACGAGTGGAATATCCTGGAGTGGCTATATTATTTCCTTTGAACGGTTTCCTTATAAAAGGGTGTAATAAACTAGTTCTGTTGGATTTCTTACAAGCCACCACTTCAAAACTCGTCAGAGTTTAAGTAGTGGAAGGATAAGACTGAACCTTGAAAACGGTAAATTTTTAATATTTTATTTTTGAAAATGCTGATATTAAAAGTTCTAAAAAGCATTTTAATGATACTATAAAGTGCAAAAAAGACCTTTATTCATATTCGAATAAAGGTCTCACTCTCAAGAATTGCTACACCACCGGGCATGTGCCGTGATGACGATGGTGCAGAACGAGTTACTCCCCTTCAAGCAATTCTATCATATTTAATGAGTATTTTCAATAGGATTTAATCTAAATAATATAGGCACAGATTTTAATAGTAGTTTACCCTTTAATTAACTTTATGGTATAATATCTTTATCATTAAGATATAAAGTTAAATAATTATTGTTCGGAGGAGGAGAGAACATATGAAAAAATTTACGGAAACTCATGAATATGTAATAGTTAATGGCAATATTGCTGTTGTTGGTATTTCAAAAAAGGCTGCAGATGAATTAGGGGATGTTACATATGTTGAATTGCCTCAAATTGGAAGAACCGTAAAAAAGGGTGACATACTTTGTACAATAGAATCAGTTAAAGCTGCGGAAGATGTTTATGCCCCTATAAGTGGAAAAATAATTGAAGTAAATAATGACTTAGAAGACTCTCCAGAAATAATTAATGAGGATGCAGAAGATAAGGGATGGATAGCTAAAATAGAAATATCTAATCCTTCTGAAATTGAAGAACTTTTGGATGAAGAACCAGAAATTTAAAAGATATAAAAAGTCCTCAATTAATTGAGGACTTTTTATTTTGAATATAAAAGGCTTCGTTGTGATTCTTCAAATTAAAGATATCTCTGCTAGCTTAAATGGGTTTCTTTCCACAAATACGTTAAATCTCGTATACACTTTATTAAACCGTTAAAATATTTTAGTAAGTATATGCTATAATTCAAATGAATTATTTCTCAACTCTTTAACTGTTTTGGAGGAACATTGATGAAAGTATATATGAGTGATCTACATATTGGCTTAGGAAATGAAAGTGATGATTTTATTTATGACGCTAGACTAATCAAGTTATTAAATGAACTAATTGAGATGAATAGCGATGATACTGAGTTATATATAGTTGGAGATTTTTTTGAGTTAACAAATGCAGTAAATGATGGTTATATGGCTAATACAGCAGTTGAGTATGCTCAACAATGTGATGTCAATGTAATTGATGAAATCATTAATAATCATAAAAAGTTAATTGAAACATTCCAACGTTTTTCAAAGAAAAATAGAATTTATTATATAGTTGGAAATCATGATTATTACTTTCTTTTCAATAAAAAAATTTGTGACAAAATAAAGGAAATATTCAAGAAGTGTGAAATAGTTCCGTATTACTATGATGAGGAATTTGAGCTTTTCTTAATTCATGGAAACCAATTCGACCCTGTGAATAGGTTGAGTAAAGATCAAAACAATAATATTTTACCTTCTTTTTCTGAATATATGACTAAATACATGAATCATCATTTTGGAAATATAGCTGTAGAAATTCTTTCCGAAGAGCTGTATTCTGAATATCAGAATATTTATCCTCAACTGGATGTTTTTAAATGGCTTGACAATCTAAAAGAAAAATATTTATTGAACTATGATTTAAAAAAAGAATGGATAAAAGTTTTTACCCGACTTATTAAAACTCCCCAAGTAAAAAGGTGGTTGAAGGTAAATTATCCTGGAGTGAATGTGTTATCAAATATTTTTGTAAATAATATGGGGGGGTTAAAACTAGGAGAGGCAATTGTAAGGTTGGGGATGTTTTTTAGAAGTATGAATAATTCAAATTATCTTTTAATGAATGCTGAAAAACTTTTAAATGAAAGTTTTTATATACCTAAAGAATACCTGATAGGTTTCGGAGAAAATGATATCGCTTTGGAAGAAGATAAAGTTAAATTTTTAATTATGGGGCATAATCATAGAGCATCACTAAATATGATAGATAATAGCCCTGTTGAAAAAGTTTATGTAAATACAGGTACCTGGAAATATAGAGTTAGTAGAAATTTAGGAATAAACAAGAATGAATTCGTAAAAAAGAAACTCATCTCATATTTATATGTAGAACAAAAAAATAACAGGCTTAATTTTAAAATGATAAAAGAAGAAGCATTTTAAAAGAAAATTGTATATTAAATTTTACTAAAATGAGAAATAGAAAAAAAATTAATATAATATAATATATTTTAGCTATCAAAATTTATGCAAAAAGGGAGGTAAAATGATGTCAAAGAAATACGTATATGTTTGGAATAATCGCAGAGTCGAAGGAAATGCCAAGATGAAAGATATTTTAGGTGGTAAAGGTGCAAACCTTGCTGAAATGGCATTGCTTGGACTACCAGTACCACCAGGATTTACAATTTCTACAGAGGTTTGTAAGTATTATTGGGATAATGGTATGAAACTCCCAGATGATTTGAAACCTGCAGTTGAGCAAGCTATGCATGAATTAGAAGAGGTTTTAGGTAAAAAGTTTGGGGATAATGATAATCCTTTACTTGTTTCTGTTCGTTCTGGAGCAGCAGTTTCAATGCCTGGAATGATGGATACCATTCTTAATTTGGGTTTAAACGATGTATCGGTTCAAGGATTAGCTAAACAGACTAATAACGAAAGATTTGCTTGGGATTCGTACAGAAGGTTTATACAGATGTTTGGAGATGTATCGCTAGAAATCCCTCATGCAAAATTTGAAGAAGCCTTGAACAAAGTAAAAAGAGAAAAGGGAGTAAAAACTGATATAGAGTTAGATGCAGAAGATTTCAAAAAAGTTGTTGAATTATATAAGAAAATATATCAGGAAGAAGGAAAATCCTTCCCTCAAGACCCAATGGAACAGTTATGGATTTCAATTGAAGCGGTATTTAGAAGTTGGAATAACCCAAGAGCCATAAAATATAGGCAAATTAATAAATTAGACGATAAAAACTTCTTAGGAACAGCAGTTAACGTTGTTGCAATGGTTTTTGGAAATATGGGAGAAGATAGTGGCACTGGTGTTGTATTTACGAGAGATCCAAGTACTGGAGAAAAGAAATATTATGGTGAATTTTTAATGAACGCTCAAGGTGAGGACGTTGTGGCTGGTATTAGAACTCCTCAACCTTTGGATGAATTAAAAAATATAATGCCAGATGTATATAAAGAATTAACTGAAATAATGGATAAATTAGAACACCATTTTAGAGATATGCAAGATATTGAATTTACTGTTGAAAGAGGTAAACTATATATCTTACAAACAAGGAATGGTAAAAGAACCCCTGCTGCTGCTGTTAAAATAGCAGTTGATTTAGTAAAAGAAGGGTTAATTAATAAGCAAGAAGCTGTTATGAGGGTAGATCCAGCAGATATCGAAAAACTACTACATCCAGTATTTGATCCTGAAGAACTAAAAAGAGCCCAATATATTGGAAAAGGATTGCCAGCATCACCAGGTGCAGCAACAGGAAAGATTGTTTTTAGTGCAGAAGAAGCTGAAGAAATGGCAAAAAAAGGAGAACAAGTTATTCTTGTTAGACCAGAAACATCTGCTGAAGACGTTGGCGGTATGAACGCTGCACAAGGTATTTTAACCAATCGTGGAGGTATGACTTCACATGCTGCAGTTGTAGCTAGAGGTATGGGTAAAACAGCTGTAGTGGGAGCAGAAAATATATTAATAGATTTGAAGAATAGACTTATTAAAGCAAATGGTGTTGTTATAAAAGATAAAGAATGGATCTCAATAGATGGTAATGAAGGAAAAGTTTATGCTGGTAAAGTTAAGACTATAAGACCTGAAGGATTAGCAGGAGAACTTGCAACTTTACTTGATTATGCAGATGAAGTTTCCGATTTAGGTGTTCGAGCAAATGCTGATGTACCAAGAGATGCCAAAGTGGCTAGAGAATATGGTGCTCAAGGAATAGGTCTTTGTAGAACTGAACATATGTTCTTTGGCCCTGAAAGAATTAATAAAATGAGAAGGATGATAGTTTCAAAGAGTGAAGAACAGAGAAGAAAAGCTTTGGAAGAACTTCTTCCATATCAGATTGAAGATTTTAAAGGTTTATTCAAAGAGATGGAAGGATTCTCTGTTACTATTAGGCTCTTAGATCCTCCTTTACATGAATTTGTTCCTGAAACAGATGAACAGATAAAAGAATTAGCAAAAACTTTGGGAATCACTGAAGAAGAATTAAGGCAAACGGTTAAAGAACTTGAAGAATTTAATCCAATGATGGGTCATAGAGGGGTAAGAGTTGCAATCACTTATCCTGAGATAGCTGAAATGCAAACAAAAGCAATACTTCTTGCAGCTATAGAATTAATGAAAGAGGGAAAGAAGGTACATCCAGAAATAATGATTCCTCTAGTTGGAAATGTCAAAGAGTTTACAATTTTAAAAGATTCTATAACTCAGATAGCTGACGAACTCATCAAGGAACACAACGTTGATTTAGAATACAAGGTTGGTACAATGATTGAAGTACCGAGAGCTTGTGTAGTTGCAGATCAGATTGGTGAACAAGCTGATTTCTTCAGTTTTGGTACAAACGACCTTACTCAATTAGGATTAGGTTTCTCAAGAGATGACTATGGAAAGTTTATCAACGACTATATTGAAAAAGGAATATATGAAAAGGATCCATTTCAGCATATTGATAGAGAAGGTGTTGGTAAACTAATTAAAATAGCTCTAGATGGTGGAAGGTCAACTAATCCACATCTAAAAGTTGGAATTTGTGGTGAGCATGGAGGAGATCCTGAATCTATTGAATTTGCACATTTAGTGGGTTTGGATTATGTAAGTTGTTCACCATATAGAGTTCCAGTTGCACGATTAGCAGCGGCTCAAGCAGCTGCAAAGTATAAAAGAGGTAAAAAAGTAAATTATTAATTGTATCAAATATAGCGGGGATTCAATCCCCGCTTTTTTCATGCTTTGAGCTCGATTGACAAAATACATTAATTGTGTTAGAATTAATAAAAATTGTTTTTTATGATTATTTAATATGGTGAAAGAACAATGAAAATTGTTGATGTAATTAGTCAAAAAGGTAAACCAATACTCTCCTTTGAAATTATTCCTCCAAATAGAGGAGGAAGTATATTAGATATTTATAATGTAGTCGATGGATTAATGAATTTTTCTCCATCTTTTATAAATGTTACTAAGCATGCTAACGAAGTTGAATATTTAGAAAATGGTTTAGAAGTTAATAAGATAATTGTAAATAAACGTCCAGGCACAGTTGGAATTAGTGCCGCTCTTAAAAACAGATATAACGTAGATGTAGTTCCTCATCTTATCTGTGTGGGATTCAATAAATATCAATTAGAAGATATATTAATTGATTTACATTATCTTGGGATTGAAAATGTATTTGTGGTTCGAGGAGATAAAAACAGGTATACCTTTAGAGAATTTGACGAGCATAAATATGCTTGTGATTTAGTCGAACAGATTGTTAACCTTAACAAAGGTATTTATGTATATCCGACAAGATATAATTACTCTACAGATTTTTGCATAGGTGTTGCTGGATATCCTGAGAAACATTTTGAATCACCTAATTTAGAAAAGGATTTAGATAATTTAAAATTAAAAATAGAATTAGGTGCCCAGTTCATTATTACCCAGATGTTTTTTGATGTTAATTATTATATAAATTTTCTTGACAAAATAAGTGAACGAGGTATTAATGTTCCAGTAATACCTGGTTTAAAACCGATAGTATCTAAAAAATCCTTATATAATATTCCTAAATCTTTTTTTGTAAACATTCCGAAAGAATTAGTTGAAGCTTTTGATGAGGCAAAAACGCCAAAAGACGAGTTTAATGTTGGGGTTAAACATACAATAAAAATGATTGAAGAATTATTATCTAGCGGCGTACCTGGTGTACATATTTTCACAATGGGAAAAGGAGATGCTGTAAAAGAAGTATTACGAGAGTTTCAAAATGTGTTTTAAATGTTTTTTAATATATAAGATAAAGAAATTTTGATTTTAGGAGGTAGTATTGTGGAAGACATGGAATTTTTCACCTTAACCGATGAAAAAGGTAATGAAAATGATTTTATGTTTTTAAAAGAATTAGAGATTGATGGAAAAACTTATTGGATATGTCAAGAAGCAATAAGAGATGAAGAAAAGCAAGAAATGATTTTAAATGGAGTAGTTGCTTTTGCAGTAGAAAAAGAAGAAGGAAAAATTTATTTAAATAGTATTGATGATGAAGATGAATTCAAAAAAGTTTCTGATGTTTGGGAAAGTATCGAAGATGAAGTATTTTCATCCTTTGACTTAGAAAATGAAAGCGATTTTGAAGAGTACGATGTTGATTTTAGTGAAGACGATTATTCCCAAAAAGATGAAGATACCTATAGCAAAGATGAAGATGAGGATGAAGATGAAGACTTTGACGAAGATTGGTTTATTGAAGACGAGGATGATGAGGATTATGAAGAATATGACGATTTTGATGATGATTTAGATGATGACGATTTTAAATATGGGTTTTAAATGCAATCTTAATTAAAAAGAGCCGACTTTAAAGTCGGCTTTCTTTTCTTCAGTGTATACAAAATTGGCACGCCCGGAGGGAATCGAACCCCCAGCCTGCGGTTTTGGAGACCGCCGCTCTGCCAGTTGAGCTACAGGCGTATCAAAGCAAATCTATTATACCATAAAAAAAAGAAAGTATCAAGAGCTTTATTCTTTAACTAATGGTTAATTCATTTTTTAACAAACCTTTCTTATCTTTATGATTAGAACTTTAGCGAGCAAATATAGATTTTTGCATGATATTTTTATTTTATAAAAAAATTAATATAAAAGCAACATTAATTTTTCTCTTATGTTTTACTTTTATCAAATTTTTCACCAAAGTTCTTTATTTTTGTAGTATACTTGGTTAGGGATTTTAGTGAGGTGGTTGGATAATGTTTGAAAGTTTGCAAAAAAAGCTTTCTGGAGTTTTTAAAAATCTCTCAGGAAAAGGTAAGCTAACAGAAAAAAATATAAAAGATGCGGTTAGAGAAGTTAAATTAGCTCTTTTAGAAGCTGATGTTCACTACAAAGTGGTGAAGGAATTTGTTGAAAAAGTTAAAGAAGAAGCTTTAGGAGAAAAAGTTCTCGAAAGTCTAACCCCTGATCAGGAATTTATCAGAATAGTTAGGGATAGTTTGATAGAAATTATGGGGGGAAATAAAAATAATAAAATTAATATATCAAAAAATCCTGCTTTTATTATGCTAACAGGTCTACAAGGTAGTGGAAAAACTACCACTGCAGCTAAATTAGCCAATAAATACAAGAAAAAAGGGCGCAATCCTCTTTTGGTTGCAGCAGATACATATCGACCCGCTGCTATTGACCAACTAATTCAGTTAGGACAAGATATAGGAGTTCCCGTATTTAGTGGAGATAAAAAAGATGCTGTTAAAATTACTGAAGATAGTAAAAAGTATGCTCAACGGAATTTGCATGATATTGTAATAATTGATACTGCAGGTAGATTGCATATAGACGAAATAATGATGAAGGAATTAGAAGAAATAAAAAATATTTTAGAACCCGAAGAAATACTTATGGTAGTAGATGCAATGGTGGGTCAAGATGCAGTCAATTCTGCTAAAGAATTCAATGATAAGCTGGATTTAACAGGTTTTATAATCACTAAACTTGATGGAGATTCACGTGGTGGGGTTATAATATCTATACAATATATAACAAATAAACCCGTTAAATTAGTTGGTGTTGGAGAAAAAATTGATGATCTTGAAGAATTTTACCCTGAAAGATATGTGGGTAGAATTCTTGGAATGGGTGATGTTCTTTCTTTTATTGAAAAAGTTGAAAAAGAAGTAGATAAAGAGAAAGCTGAAGAAGATGCAGAAAGGTTTTTGGAGGGAAAGTTTGATTTAGAAGATTTTTTAGATCAAATAAGACAGATAAAAAGTTTAGGGTCTTTGTCAGGCCTAATAGAAATGTTACCTAATGTTCCCAAAGACCAGGTTGATATTATTAAAGGAGAAGAAGAGCTAAAAAAGTATGAAGCTATTATAAATTCTATGACTCCAAAGGAGAGAAAAAATCCAAAAATTCTGTCTTATTCTAGGAAGCAGAGGATAGCAAAAGGTAGTGGTACCACCATTCAAGATATAAATAGACTGTTAAAAAATTATGATCAGCTGAAAAAAACAATGAAACAAATGAAGAAATTAAAAGGAAGAAAATTAATGAGGAATTTTCCATTTTAACCTATGATATTAACTAACAATAAAATTGTTTTAAAAATATGGAGGTGTTCTAATGGTAAAAATTAGATTGAGTAGAATGGGTAGGAGACACAAACCTTTTTATAGGATTGTTGTTGTAGATTCTAGAAATAAAAGAACAGGTAAGTACATCGAATCTTTAGGATTCTATGATCCTTTGAACGAGTCTAACCAATATAAACTAGATGAAGAAAAGGCTTTGGAATGGCTTTTAAAAGGAGCCCAACCGACAGATACTGCAAGAAGAATTCTTAAAAAGATGGGTGTGATGAAAAAATATGATGAAATTAAGTACCAAGCAAGAGTTGCCAAGAAGAACGATGCGACTCAAGATCTTTCAGTAATAGAAGGGGAAGTTAATCAATGAAAAACTTGCTTTTGGATATTTTAATGAAAATAGTAAAATATCCTGATGAAGTCGAAGTTAAGGAAATTGACGATGAAGAAAACATTGTTTATGAAATATATGTAAATCCAGAAGATGTTGGGCAGATTATAGGAAAAGATGGTAGAACAATCAAGTCAATCAATATTATTATGAATGCAGCAAAAAAAGAACAAGATAAGAAGTTTATATTAAAAGTAATAAGGTGAATCAAATATGGAAAGTTTAAGTAACTTATTAAAAGATAAAATTGCGGTTGGTAAAATAATAAACTCTCATGGTGTAAAAGGAGAAGTAAAAATTCAGCCATATACCAATGTTGACACTGTTATTCATAATTTGGTGGATATATTATTATATAATCCTAATAATAAAAGATTTTTTTATAGTAAAGTAACCAATGTTAAAAATTTAAATAAATTTTTTGTTTTATCTTTGAACGGGGTAACAAACATGGATGAAGCAAAAAAAGTTATAGGATACGAAATTTATATTGGGCCAGAAAATCTCCCCAAACTAAATGAAAATGAATATTACTGGTATGAAATTTTAGATTCTGAAGTATATTATGAAGACGGAGAATATGTTGGAAAAGTTTCAGAAATAATTGAAACAGGGGCTAATGATGTCATATCTGTAAGAAATGAAAATTCCGATACACCAAATCAAGAAATACTTATTCCCATGACAAATTATCATGTTCTTCAACTAAAGAAAAAAGAAAAAACAATTGTAGTTAAAAAAATGGAATGGTATGAGGATGAGTCAGAATAACAAAATAGAGATTACTATATTAAGTATCTTTCCTGAAATGTTTAACATAATTACGAATTATGGAATTATTAAAAAAGCCATAGAAAGTGGTATTGTAAAGATTAATGTGTTAAATTTACGTGATTTCACAGTGGATAAACATAAAGTTACTGATAGACCTGGTTATGGTGGAAACAATGGAATGGTAATGCTTGTTGAACCTTTTTTTAGATTCTACGATGAATATATAAAAAAAAATAATTTCAAGCCCTATGTCGTTCTTCCCTCACCAGAAGGTAGAACTTATAATAATCAAATAGCATTTGATTTATCTAAAAAAGAAAAATTAGTTTTTTTTTGTGGTAGATACGAAGGTATTGACGAAAGGATTAAAGCCATAGTTGATGAAGAAATTTCTATAGGAGATTATGTTTTAACTGGTGGAGAATTGCCAACAATGGTTATGATTGAAGTGTTGCTTAGGTTCGTTCCAGGGGTTGTCGGTTCAAAAGAAAGTGTTGAAAATGACTCTTTCTATAATGGTTTATTGGATTTTTCCCATTATACCAAACCCGCTGAATTTCGTGGAATGAAGGTTCCTGAAATTTTGTTAAGTGGAGACCATAAAAAAATTGAGCAATTTAGAAAAAAGGATAGTATTTTAAAGACAATTCTTAAAAGGCCAGATTTATTTATAAATAAAGAGTTAAGCTTGGAAGATAAGAAACTTTTAGTAGAAATTATTCAAGAACTATCTCAAAGAAATGCTTAGGAACAAAGGAGATTATAAATGTTAAATAGAATATATGTAGCTTTAATTCATTATCCAATACTAAAAAAAGATGGTTCCATTGTTTCAACAGCAGTTACTAATTTTGATATACACGATATTTCAAGGACATGCAGGGCTTATAATATAAAAAATTTTTTCTTAGTAAGTAATTTACCATCTCAACAAAAAATAGTCGATAGAGTTTTGGAATATTGGACCAAAGGTTTTGGAAGTGAGTATAACCCAAATAGAAAAGATGCCTTAGACATTTTCAAAATGGAAAGTTATTTAGAAGATGTAATTTCAGTAATAGAAGAAACAGAACTTGAAAAGCCTAAGATTGTCTTTACATCTGCAAAACCAAGAAAAAATGTGATAAGATTTGATGAATTGAGCAGAAAGATTAGAGAGTGTGAATCACCGTTTTTAATATTGTTTGGTACGGGTTGGGGGATGCCAGAGGAAATAAGAGAAATAACTGACTATGATTTAGAACCAATTAGGATTAATTCTGATTTCAACCATCTTTCAGTAAGGGCTGCTGTAGCTATTACATTAGATAGGTTGATAGGTGAACAAGTATTTCAAGAATAATAAATATGGTATTAATTTATTATGATATAATATAAAAACTGATTAGGGACTTTAGAAATTAAAGTTTTCTAAAAAGTAAGCGTTTGAATTTATAACCGGTTCAGGGCGGAGCCCTCTCCCTGCCTTGGTACAAGTACCGAAAAAGTTAAAAATATTCAGAATTAGTAAGGATTAGGATTGAAGAGGTATTTTGTTAGAATAATTAAATCCAAAATATACATATAATAAGGACTTTAGAAATTCTAAAGTAAGTATATAAAACTGATATACAGGAGGTTTTAAAAATGGATCAATTAATAAATGCAGTAGAAGCAAATTTTAAAAAAGAAGATATTCCTGAAATAAGACCCGGGGATACCGTTAGAGTAAATGTTAAGGTAGTTGAAGGAGAAGGAAGCAAAAGACGAGAAAGGATACAAGCTTTTGAAGGTATTGTTATTAAAATAAGAGGTTCGGGTTTAGGAGAAACTTTTACAGTAAGGAAGATTGGTGCAGATAGGATTGGTGTAGAAAGAATTTTTCCTTTTCATTCACCAGTAGTTAGTAGTATTGATGTATTAAAGAAAGGAAAAGTAAGGAGAGCAAAATTATACTACTTAAGAGATGTAAAAGGTAAGGTAAGGATCAAAGAAAGGAAGGATTGAGCCTTTTGAAGGAGGCTACTAAAAAGAAAATAATTGATGAAACTCTAGATTGGATATACGCCATAATATACGCTCTTATATTTGGAACCATAATAAGATTATTTGTATTTGAAACAATGATGGTTCCAACTCCATCTATGGTTCCAACTATCCAGGTTTACGATAGATTATTTGTAGAAAAGGTTACTTATCAATATAAAGAACCACAAAGAGGAGAAGTAATAGTTTTCTGGACACCATTTGTAGATATTCGAGCTTTAGAACAGCTAAGAGCTTTTGATAAATTTATGGATTTTTTTGCTCCTTCTGAGTTCGAAGGTCATGTCAAATATGTTAAAAGATTGGTTGGTAAATCAGGGGACAATTTAAGGTTGGTTCCTGTGACCAATGAGTTTTGGAAAGGTATAAAAGAGGGCAAAATAACAGATATACCTGAGTGGCTAGATTTTATTATTACCTACTATGGGAATGTTGATTATATTCCTAGTCAAATCAAAAGCAAAGTTTCAAAGTTAGAGATAAATGGTAAGATATTGCCAGAGTTTGAAAATATTTACTATTTAAGAGACGCTATTTTTGAGGATCCTATGTTTTACGATTATATAGCTTATCCTGAAAAATATAGATATGAGATCGAGAGCTCTGATATTTTGTTTATGTATAAAGACAATTTTACAGGTAGGCTAATTGCTGGAAGACCAACTCTTCTTTTTTACCAAGAAATGAGAGATACACTTTTATTTTCAGATTATTATGAAAAAGAACTTTCAAAACTTAATCTTAGAGAACTTATTTATGTAGATTCTGAAGGATTAGTAAACATTAAAGTACCTGAAGGCTACTACTTCTTTATGGGTGACAATACACTTGAAAGTCAGGATAGTCGTTTCTTTGGTTTTGTACCAACTAAAAATATTATTGGAAATACCTTTTTGCGTATTTATCCATTTGACAGATTTGGAAAAGTGTTTTAAATAATATAGCATTCGCAAATAAAATACCGCCATTAGGCGGTATTTTAATTTAAAATATTAGAACATTAGCAATTTGTATTATTGAAAATTTAGTCTATAAAAATCATAAAAAAGTGTATAACTGTCAAATTGAAATCAAGAGGTTTCTATTGTATCAATATTTAGTTTATGTATGTCTATAAACTTAAATTTTAATACAATTTAGCAATATTCGATTAACGCTAAAAGGTATATTATATTATCGCTAAATTGTGAACCTACCTATAAAGGCTTTTTTAATATATATTTTTTATAGATAACAAACGATCACTTCTCTGCTACAAATAATAAATGATTACTAGTCCCTAAAAACTCAGGTTTCTCACAGCAATGGAAATGAAAATTTAACCATTGTTCATAGCTTTCATTATCCATTTTATTTATCTTATCTTGAAAAAGTTCACTTAAGCCATCTGCGGCTATTTCTGAAATAATATTTAGTTCTGCATCCCTTAATAGCTTTCTACAATCATCTACTGTATGAAAAACAAATGGAAAATCAACAACCTTAAAAGTTTCACGATTATATAAATCTTCTAGTAAAAAGTTAGGATTGTATAAAAATGTTTCCGTTGTAATAACCATATCATTTGAAATAAAAGCAAAGAACATCTTTCCATTATCTTTACAAACCCGTTTTACTTCACTTATACATTTCATCCTGTCTTCAATTTTAGATAAATGGTATAAAGGCCCAAAACATAGTACTATATCATAGCTTTTATCTTCTATTATTGATAAGTCTAGAGCATTTCCTTGAATTACTTCTATTGACATCTCCTCACTTATCTTTTCTTTTATTTGATTTACATGTTTTGCTACTAGCTCTACTGCAACTACATCGAATCCTTGTCCTGCAAAAAACAAACTATATTGTCCCGTTCCAGCACCTAAATCAAGGATTTTCATTCCAGGTTTAAGATGTTTTTCAATCTGTCTTATTGTTGTCAAAAATTCTACTTGAGCTGCTTTTGTGGATAGTCTTGTCCCTTCCTCAATTATGTCATACAAAGCTGAGACTCTATCAGATTCATTAACTATTTTTAATAAATCTTTTATTTCCAAATACTTCACCCCTATTTTTAAAATAATTATTAAAATACCCTTTGCATTAACTTAATTAACGCCAAATTCCATTAATTTGAAAACTCTTCTTTCCATAAACTTATATTTCATCTTTATTTTTATATAAATTCCATATATTCTTATTACATTTTATCTGATTTATTGCTACATATAGTATAAATGATGTTCAACTAAAATCCAATCTGAATTATTTAGGACTTAGTCATATAAATCTTATTTTTAAGTGATGAGGAATATAATAATGTTGTAACCAAAGCAATAAGTATTAGAACATGTAGAATAATATGGTATAAATCCGGGATATATAAAATATCACTATTTATTAATTTTATTGAACCTTCAAAATAACGGATCTTTCCTTCTCCACCTCCTATGATTGTGAATAGTTCATGAGAGAGAAATTGTGTAACTAGCCATATACTCAACCATATAGTTAATATGTATCTTCCAACTCGTTCTTTGAAAATAAACAAAAGTAATGAAATTAGAAAGATTAAAAAGAAGATGCCATCATCTTTCCATGAACGAGTAACGAGATAAAGTTCCCCAAAATATAATCCGACCATATCTAAAAAAAACCATCCCAATAAAACAATATTTGTAATTATACAACTTCTTTTTCTCATAAAACCTCCTACATAACTATTTCTACTAACATCACAATATTCTACATATGTACATCAATTATTTTAATCACATATTCTTAATTATCTTTATTCTATCATATTTATTAACTAATTTCTTTCATATATTTTCATGCTAATAATTATTAAATCACTCTATAGGCATTTTTTGCAATAAAAATTGGTTCTTTAGTTTTAGGGCAAAGTTCAGAAATTATTTTTATCAAAAAAACCTCTTGAAATCAAGAGGTTTCTATTGTATCAATATTTAGTTTATGTATGGCGGAGACGGTGGGACTCGAACCCACACGGGGTGTAACCCCATCGGTTTTCAAGACCGACGCCTTAGCCAATTAGGCTACGTCTCCGAATATGATAAAATAGTATTGTGCACAATCCTTTACTATGAGAATTTTACCATAAAAGGAGTATAAAGTCAATGGAACTTTCTAATGAAACACAGAAGAAGCTTGAAAGATATGTAAATTTATTGGTTAATTATCCTGTAAATTTAACAGCATATAAAGATGTAAATTCTGCATATGAGAATCTTATTCTAGATTCTCTAATCCCTATCTTTAGTGATAATGGTTTCTCTTCCTCAAAAAAGGTTGTAGATGTAGGAACAGGAGGAGGTATACCTGGATTAGTTTGGGCTATATGTTTTCCTGAGAAATTTTTCTATCTTGTAGAAAGTGTGAAAAAGAAGGCTGCAGCTATAAAAAGTTTTATTGAAGAATTAAATTTGAAGAATGTAAAGGTTTTTGATGAGAGAGTCGAAGATTTTGCAAAGAGATATCGTGAATACTTTGATTATGCAACATGTCGAGCGTTAGCAAGAGGAGATATTGCTTTAGAATATTTAACCCCCTTGGTAAAGATTCAGGGCTTAGTGTCTCTTTTTAAGGGACCAAATGTCTTCCATGATGAATGGGAATATATACAGAAAGCGTTAAACATTTTTAAGCTCAGTCAAGAGAAGATAATTGAATACGAAATAGAAGGGGGTAAAAAGAAAAGATATTTGTTAATTTTTAAAAAGTTAGAAAAAACTGCTAAAATATATCCCAGAGAAAAAGGAATTCCTAAGAAATATCCAATTGGTGAGAGTATATGATTAGATTGATA
>LFRM01326000.1_pt1 | contig 16181 bp, 15 predicted proteins | sample 618341 | NCBI WGS metagenome assembly LFRM01 (sample SAMN03654438, study PRJNA283298) | anaerobic digester metagenome | isolation source: pool of bioreactors CSTR01a, CSTR02a, and CSTR03a thermophilic anaerobic... | place: Denmark: Kgs. Lyngby | collected 2014-05-21 | reverse complement strand
GTAAAGGTATAATGCCATTTTCGACCAAGAACATTAACAATGAGTTTTTTCTCATCTTTTGTTTTCGACAAAGAAAACAACATTGACTGCCCTCCCTGCACAAAAAGCAGAAAAGCAAATATCCCCGCTATCAACGATATCAAAAACCACCAGTAATGTTGTAGAAATGAATATGTAAACATAATATTATATTTTTTATTTATTCAACTAATCAATTAGTATCCCGATTCTTTATCTGTCTCTTCAGGACCTTTCTTTATTTGTTTTACCATAATTCTTACTTCAGCAATTAAAAGAAGGGTAAACATTACCAAGAACAACATAAATGTTGTGATTACTGAGCTTACCTCTAAGCTAGATATGGCAGCTTGAACGGGAAGTATATCTTGAATGGCCCATGGTTGACGGCCTACTTCAGACACAATCCAACCAGCTTGACCCGCTAGGTAAGCCAATGGCAAACTCCAAAGCGAAACATGAAGCATCCATCTAAACTTTTTGTCTTCAAGTTTTTCTTTGCGATGCAAATACCAAACTATTGCAAACAGAAGAATGTAGTAGAAACCAATGGCGACCATTACCCTAAAAGTATAGAACATTAAAGGTACATTGGGTATTGTTTGCTCGGGTCTGTCGAGATATCCGTATCCAAAATAATCGAAATTCTCTTGAAGAGTTGCTTCAAATCCTGCCAACTCATCATCACGGCCCTCATCTTTAGCTATTTGATAGTTGCCCAATGCTTCAATAGCTTTTTCGCCACGCATCTTCTTTTCTGCAAATGATAGTGCAGTAGTTCCATCTTGCATAGTATAGCCTCCATCAATAATATCTTGTATACCAGGAACAAAAGCATTTAATTGTCGGTAACCCATTATAGACAATAGTTTTGGCAACTCTATTTTAAATAGAAAAGCTTCGCCTTTGTCGTAGTTTGATTTGTCTGCTTTCATTGGATTTAAAACACCTATTGCAACCAATCCTGCACCCTCTTTACCTTTGTAGAGCCCCTCCATTGCTGCTATTTTCATGGGTTGTTTTTGTGCTACTTCATAGCCCGACCCGTCGCCAGTAACTGCAAGCAGTACAAAAGAGATTAAACCAAATATAGCGCCTATTTGAATGCTTTTAAAAGCAAAATCTTGGTTGCGTCTTCTAAGTAAAAACCATGAACTTATAGCAACTACAAATGCAGCGCCAGTAGCCCAACCCGAAAGTACAGCATGGAAAAACTTATTGATTGCTACAGGCGAAAGAGCAATGGCCCAAAAGTCGACCATTTCGTTACGAACCGTTTCAGGATTAAACTCCATTCCTATTGGATGTTGCATCCAAGCATTGGCAATTAAAATCCAAAGAGCAGATAGTGTTGCTCCAATAGTAACTAGCCATGTGGCAGTTAAATGCGCTTTCTTGCTCACTTTTTTCCATCCAAAGAACATGATAGAGATAAAAGTAGCTTCTAAAAAGAAGGCTATTATACCCTCAATAGCAAGAGGTGCGCCAAAAATGTCTCCTACAAACCAGCTATAGTTAGACCAGTTTGTTCCGAATTGAAACTCAAGAATAATTCCAGTGGCAACACCAATTGCAAAGTTTATTCCGAATATCTTCATCCAGAATTTTGCTGCTAATTTCCACTCTTCTTTTCCAGTACGAACGTAAATGGTCTCCATAATAGACATTATTACGGCGAGACCCAATGTTAATGGTACAAAAAGCCAATGATAGCCTGCTGTCATTGCAAACTGCAGTCGTGACCAATCGACAACTGATGAAAAATCAAATAAATCCATATGCAATAAATTATTTACAGTTTATTTTTCTGTTTGTTTTATATTGTTTGTTTATACTATTTGTTTATATTTTCTCTACTAAGGCTTATCAATTAACTCTTTGCGAACATGATCGGCTTTTTCCTCGGCACTATCAAAGTTCTTGTTTAAATAGTTGGGAGAGAATATTGGTTTCATGATAAGGAACATAAAAATTAATTTTATGATAACAATTATCCACAATGTTTTACCAAGAGTAGTCATATTAGTGAACCCCTCCCAGAACATTTTGAACCAATTGAATTTTGTTTTTGTTTTAGCCATATGATGTGTAAATTATTGGTTGTGAGTTGATCAGCAAATAGTGAAGAGTAAGTATTGAGCAGAAGTACCTTGTTACTATTTTCAAGTCCCTTCTACCTTGTTTCTTATTTCTTATCTCTAATCCCTTCCTCCTAGCCTCTTGTCTCTTATCCCTTGCTTAAGCTTGCCCAATACCTCCAAGAGGCGGCATAAACCCTAGATTCTCGTTATTAATAGAAACTGTACCGTTCATCTTCTCAAACTTCTCAATATTTTCTTCCAATGCAGCAAGCAAACGCTTAGCATGATCGGGGGTGAGAATAATACGCGATTTTACTTTTGCTTTAGGTATACCTGGTACTACACGTATAAAATCTAATACAAACTCGGATGAAGAGTGCGATATAATAGCTAGGTTTGAATAAGTGCCTTGTGCTATTTCTTCTGACAATTCTATCTCTAATTGATTATCGGGGTTGTTTTTATTTTGGTTCATAAAGGTTTATTAATTATTAAATTATTTATAACTGTCTAGTTTTCTGTGTTTAGCTTTGAAAAGGAGTCTCCCTTTTAAGAACTAAGGTTTTTGAACAACTTTTGTTAAAGCAAATATAAAACAAAAATTTAGTTTGCTCTTGTTTTATTAGTTAAAAGGCGCTGTAAAAAGAAAAATGCTCAATATTGCTTAAAGAATATTGAACATTTTTCGTGTTTTGATAATCTGGCTACTAATTTTTATTGAACATTTCCACTGTTTTGAATAAGTATCAACTCTTTCAATAAACCTTGCAATGTCTCTTTTGCATCGCCCAGTTTTAGATGAACTCCCTCAGTACGGTCGTATAGCGGATTACTTACTCCTGCATAACCTGGATTCAAATCGAAGTTGAAAATAATAACCTCTTTGGCATGATCAACATTTAAAATAGGCATACCATATATAGGAGTACCTTCTGCATCTCTAGCAGCAGGGTTCAACACATCGTTTGCTCCAATCACTACTACTGCATCCACATTTTTGAACTCATCGTTCACAGCGTCCATTTCGTATAACTGCTCATAAGATACATCAGCCTCGGCTAATAACACATTCATATGGCCTGGCATACGACCCGCCACAGGATGAATAGCATATTTAACCTGAGCACCGTTTACCTCCAATTGATCGGCCAATTGCTTTACCAGGTGCTGTGCCTGCGCTAAAGCCATGCCATATCCAGGAACAATTATGACAGAGTGTGCGGCAGCTAAAACACCTGAAGCCATTGGAGTTAAATCTTTGGCTTCGCCAGTTGCATCAGTATGAACCGAAGATTGAGCATTTTGCAGCTCTGTCAATAGTTGTTGTAATGTTTCCTTCGCATCGCCCAGTTTAAGAACAACACCTTCTTCTCTTTCGTAAATAGGATTTTCAACTCCCGCATATCCAGGATTCAAGTCGAAGTTGCAAATAATTATATTCTTTGCTTTATCAACATTCAAAATAGGCATGCCATAAATAGGAGTATCAACAGCATCTCTAGCAGCAGGATTTAGCACATCGTTTGCTCCAATAACTATTACAGCGTCCACACTCTCGAACTCATCGTTCACTGCGTCCATTTCATACAATTGCTCGTATGATACATCGGCTTCGGCCAATAGTACATTCATATGCCCTGGCATACGACCTGCCACAGGTATAATAGCATATTTAACTTTTGCACCATTCAACTCTAGTTGATCTACCAACTGCTTCACCAGATGTTGTGCTTGCGCCAAAGCCATACCGTAGCCTGGCACAACTATCACAGAGTGTGCTGCCGCAAGAATAGCTCCAGCAATAGGTGCTTGCTTGGCAAGATCGGTTTCGAATTGTGTATCAAAAGTAGGTTGATCGTCTTGCAACTCTGTCAACAATTGTCTTAAAGTCTCTTTTGCATCGCCCAGTCGTAAACTAACTCCCTCTTTTCTTTTGTAAAGCGGATTGTCTACACCAGCATATCCTGGATTCAAATCGAAGTTGCAAATAATCACCTCTTTCGCTTCATCCACATTCAAAATGGGCATTCCATATATAGGTGTATCAACAGCATCTCTGGCTGCGGGATTTAGCACATCGTTTGCTCCAATAACTATTACAGCATCTACATTTTTGAACTCATCGTTTACCGAATCCATCTCGTAGAGTTGCTCATAAGAAACGTCTGCTTCTGCCAATAGCACATTCATATGTCCTGGCATTCTTCCAGCCACAGGATGTATGGCATATTTAACCTCTGCGCCATTCAATTCTAATTGATCGGCCAATTGTTTCACCAAATGTTGTGCTTGCGCCAAAGCCATTCCATAACCTGGAACTATAATCACCGATTTGGCTGTAGCCAAAACATTAGTTACACCAAGGTCTTTCCCACTTTTACCATCCGAAGCATCATGTTCAGCTTTTGCTTTTATACTATTGAAATCCATCAATAGTTGTTGTACCGTTCTTTTAGCATCGCCTAGCTGTAAATATATTCCCTCATTTCTTATATAAAGTGGATTCTCAACTCCAGCATATCCTGGATTCAAATCGAAGTTGCAAATAATTACCTCTTTGGCTTCATCCACATTCAAAATTGGCATTCCATATATAGGCGTATCTTCTGCATCTCTAGCTGCGGGGTTCAATACATCGTTTGCTCCAATTACAACAACCGCATCCACATTTTTGAACTCATCATTCACCGAATCCATCTCATACAATTGCTCGTAAGAAACATCTGCTTCAGCCAATAATACATTCATGTGACCTGGCATACGGCCAGCCACTGGGTGAATGGCATATTTAACTTCAGCTCCATTCTGCTCTAATTGATCTACCAATTGCTTCACCACGTGTTGTGCTTGTGCTAAAGCCATTCCATAGCCTGGAACAATTATTACAGACTTAGCATCTACAAGAACAGATGCCGCTGTTTTATCAATTGACTTTGCTGGCTCCTCTGTTTTTGATGGTTTAGACACCTTCTCAGCTTTCACTTCAGATTTTGAAGTTTTTTGCTTCTGTGCCGAAGTCTTGCCTGTTAAGATGTCCAATAGGTTGCGATTCATAGCCCTACACATAATTTGAGTGAGCAATAAACCCGATGCACCAACTACTCCACCAACAGCTACGAGCAATATATGACCAATAGCCATACCAGCCACAGCTCCCGCCACACCGCTCAGTGAGTTGAGCAACGATATAGTAATAGGCATATCTGCGCCTCCTACTCTTATAGCAAATACATATCCAAACGAAGCACTAAACAATATACCAACAAGCAGTATAAAATAAGGATTAGATACTACAGGAACAGTTGAGCCAATAAATAAGGCTAACAAAACAGCCACCGCCGAACCTAAAAGAGTAAACTTTGTAAGTGCACCATGATTCTTATATACAACGGGTTTTTGCGCTAATATTCGATGCAGTTTACCTGCAGCAATTAAACTACCCACCAATGTAATTACCCCAATTACTAATGCGAGTGATGCAGTAACATTTGAAAACACAGGATAATCTGTTGCTGCATTTCCAACACCTACTAGTGATAGACCTCCCACAATAGCAGAAGCTGCGCCCCCTACTCCATTGAGCAAGGCGACCATTTGAGGCATCTGAATCATTTTTACGCGTCGGTACATATAGAAACCTATAAGCAACCCAACAGCCATAAAAATATAGATAGATACTACACCTAGTATATTGTATTTAAATAGCGTAACAAAAACTCCAGAAAACAAACCAATAGCACTAAGCAAGTTACCCTGCACAGATGTTTTCACTTTACTCATCATCCATATACCAGTGATAACTAAAATGGCCAGTACTGCATATATTATATAATAAACTGTATCAATCATTTCGATTTACTTTTCTTTTTGTTAAACATGCGTAGCATTCTGTGGGTTACTCCAAACCCACCCATTACGTTGATTGCAGCTAAAATAATAGCAATGCCTCCAACAATTTGACCAATGATGGGTTCGCTATCTGTAAAAGCTATACCTACAGCCACCATCGCTCCTAATATGGAGATACCAGACAGTGCATTCATCCCCGACATAAGCGGAGTGTGCAACAAACTAGGCACTTGTCTGATTATAAAGTAACCAACAACCGTTGATACTATAAAAACTAGAACTAAAATCCACGGATTCATATATATTGTTTTTAAAATAAAAAAATAGCTGTTCTAATAATCTATTAAATCATCAAAACAGCTATATATTCATAAATTCAAATTTCTTTAGGCTATACCCATTGCTTCTTTTGTACCGCTGTGTACAATTTCACCATCGTAAGTAACTAATATAGAGCGAACAATCTCATCGCTCGTATCCAATTTAATAGTACCATCTTTTATCAAATACTTCACCAAATTGTACACATTGTTGGCAAACATCCAAGTAGAACTGGTAGGAAGCATTCCTGGTATGTTTTTAATACCCTGAATCATTACACCATGTTTCACTTCTTTCTCTCCTGGTGTTGTAATTGCACAATTACCTCCTTGGTCAATAGAAACGTCTACAATAACAGAGCCGTTCTTCATTTTCTTAACCATCTCCTCTGTTATTACTATTGGAGCAATCTTACCAGGAATAAGAGCACTACAGAAAATTATATCCATATCGGCAATAACTTCTGATAATACTTGTCGCTCTTTTTCTAACCATTCATCAGTTAGTTTATTGGCATATCCACCTTCTGCTACAGCAAGTTCGGCAGGAATATCAAACTCAATTACTTTAGCTCCTAAACTTTGCGATTGCTCTACTGCTGCGGGTCTTATGTCAAGTGCATAAGTTATTGCACCCAATCTTTTGGCTGTGGCAAGAGCTTGCAAACCTGCAACCCCTACTCCAATAACCAATACTTTGGCTGGTTTTAACATACCTACTGCTGTAAACATTTGAGGCATAAAAATAGACAAATCGTTTGCTGCCATTAAAATACCTTTGTATCCTGCACACGTACTCATAGATGTAAGAGCATCCATATTCTGAGCGCGCGATATACGAGGAACTCCGTCAAGAGTAAGGCTTATAACTCCTGCCGCAGCTAGTTTTTTCACCATATCATGATTAACAGGCGATGCTGGGTGTATAAAGGTTATGAGATACTGTCCTTTGTGCATCATATCTACTTCGTGCACATTTTCGGCTTTATTAAATAGCGGCTCTTTTACTTTAAGTATCAAGTCCGATCTTTTGAAAAGCTCTACAGGCCCTGCAACAATTTCAGCACCCATTGCCAAATAATCTTCGTCGTGATAAAGGGAGTTTACCCCTGCATCTTTTTCGATTAAAACTTTTTGGCCATCTTCGATAAATTTTTTCACTGTTTCTGGACTAGCTGCAACGCGCTTCTCTCCAGTCATAATTTCTTTAGGAATTCCTATTGTCATAATGTATAAATGTATTAGAATAGTTTTTTTTAATAATATTAAAGGCTATTTCATTGTGCCAATCATGTATTATACTACATTGATTTGCATGGCAAATTTATGCATAATAAGTAAGAACAACAATTTATTAAGTCTTTAAATTACTACAACAGCACAATTGAAATGTTGTGCACTACATAGATAGCAAAAGCCTTATCTAGCATATTAATAGCAACATCCACGATTAGTGTACAAAATGTAATTAAAACGCGCTAGTTTAAAATTATTCACATATTTAGGGCTGTTTTTATAGACTCTTGCATTGAAAACTTTCTCTATTAAATAATAAAATGCTACATTTGCATATCAATTAAAAGAACAATTTTTTAATACATTATAAATATGGTAAATTATAAAGATTTAGGTCTTGTAAACTCGAGAGAAATTTTCAAAAAAGCTTTCGAAGGTGGGTATGCAATCCCAGCGTTTAACTTCAACAACATGGAGCAAATGCAAGCAATAGTTTCGGCATGTGTTGAAACTAAGTCGCCTGTTATTTTGCAAGTGTCAAGCGGTGCACGTAAATATGCAAACCAAACATTGCTGCGCTATATGGCACAAGGTGCTGTACAGTATGCAAAAGAATTGGGATACGAAATTCCAATCGTTCTTCACTTAGACCATGGCGATAGCTTTGAACTATGTAAAGATTGTATCGACTCTGGTTTCTCTTCTGTAATGATTGATGGTTCTCATCTTCCATATGAAGAAAACGTAGCATTGACAAAAAAAGTAGTTGACTATGCACACCAATTTGACGTAACTGTTGAAGGTGAGTTAGGTATTCTTGCTGGTGTTGAAGATGATGTTGTTGCAGAGCACAGCACATACACAGAGCCAGACGAAGTAGTTGATTTTGTAGAGCGCACAGGAGTTGACTCTCTTGCAATTTCGATTGGTACTTCTCACGGAGCTTTCAAATTTACACCAAAACAATGCACTCGCAACGAAGATGGTAAATTAGTTCCACCCCCACTACGTTTCGATATCCTTGAGGAAATTGAGCGTCGTATTCCAGGTTTCCCAATTGTTCTTCATGGTTCTTCTTCAGTTCCACAAGAATATATCGAAACTATCAATAAATATGGTGGTGAGTTGAGCGACTCTATTGGTATACCAGAAGAGCAACTACGCAAAGCAGCTGCTTCTGCAGTTTGTAAAATTAACATCGACTCTGATGGTCGTTTAGCAATGACTGCTGCAGTACGCGAAGTATTTGCAAATAGCCCAGAAGAATTCGACCCAAGAAAATATCTTGGTCCAGCTCGCGACGAATTGAAAAAATTATATATGCACAAAACCGAAAACGTATTGGGTAGTGCAGGTAAAGCATAACTTGTTGCTTTAACCACATATATTATATAAATAGAAAACTCTCCGATTTATTTCGGGGAGTTTTTTTTGCTTAATAATTTTCTGTTCGGTAGCGCTGTAAGGGTTAAGCTATACGCCATTCAATAAAACTGGAACACAGAGAACATGGATTGGACGGATAAAACCTAGAAACAAAGTTCTCTTTGGGATTGAAAACCTATACTCTGCTGCTACTGACCGAATTCTTTCGTGTGGGTTGATTTGATAAAATCAAAAATTAGGATAGCTTACGGGGGCGTAAAGACATTTATGCGCAAAGCGAGGATAATTTTGGAAAGTAACTAGAAGCTTGCTCGCGCGCTTTTGTAAAGCGTTTGTCGCATTAGCGAAATTCTCTTCTTAAATTGTTCTGCATTGGCAACCTCACCTCAATGATATATATTTGATTTCATGGGGCAGGCCGATTGCAATCGGTGCGAGGAAAGGCTATACGTCATAAATAAAAATTGGAATAAGAATCTGATAGATTGAACGGTTGATGCCCATTAATTAGAAATAATTCTGACCTCATAGAGGTCATATGTTTATAGCAAACCCTGCAAATAAACACATTCGACCTCATCGGGTTTGCATCAATGCGCTGATTAATAATGCTATAAACATAAAACACCTTTGGGATTGTACCGTATTATATTCAAAGAAATAGCTGGTAAATTCTCAATTTTAAAATTATCCGACAAATATATTTTGTAATTAAAAAAATCCAATTACCTTTGTTCGCAAATCAACGAACAATGAGTATAAAAAAAGCTACAACAGACAAGCAACAAAGAATGGCACGTTATGCCAAAGCAATGGGGCATCCTGTGAGAATGTATGTTCTAGAATTACTTTCAAAACAGAACAGTTGTTACAGTGGCGACTTAAGCGAAGACCTCCCTATTGCAAAATCGACCCTATCGCAACACTTAAAAGAGTTGAGAGATGCAGGACTAATTCAAGGTGAAATTGAATCTCCAAGAATTAGATACTGTCTCAATAAAGAAAACTGGAAAGAGGCTCAGCTACTTTTCAAGGAATTCTTAAAACTATAAAAAATTTTAATCCTACTGTTCGTTGTTTTACGAAATGCGAACTCATACCAAATAAAATATAAAAACAGATTTAAAATTCAGATATTATGAAAATTAAAGTATTAGGAACTGGCTGTAAAAAATGTAACGAGTTGGAACAAGCGACAAGAGAGGCTGTTGCAGCACTAAACATGAAAGCTACAATAGAAAAAGAAGATGATATGATGAATATTATGTCTTATGGAGTAAATCGCACTCCTGCATTGGTAGTTGACGGTAAAGTAGTAGTTAGCGGTAGAATCCCAAACGAAAAGGAGCTCAAAGAGTTACTCTCAAAATAAAACAATTATTTTAAAATGGAACTAAAAAAAGAGTTTAAAATATTGGGTTGGATAAGTGCTGTTTTCCTCTTTGCTTTTTTTATGCCTATTGATAGTGCACGCTTTACCGAAGCCATATTGGCAATGTTCGACCTTGCCAAATGGTATGCTCAAGAGCATGTAATATTGTGCCTGCTTCCTGCCTTTTTTATTGCAGGAGTAATAGCTGTATTTGTAAGCAAAGGCGCAGTAATGAAATACTTTGGAGCAAAAGCTAAAAAATGGGTGGCCTACACGGTTGCTTCATTATCTGGAGCAATATTGGCTGTTTGTAGCTGCACTATACTACCCTTGTTTTCAAGCATTCATAAGCGAGGAGCTGGTTTAGGGCCTGCAATTGCTTTCCTCTATTCAGGACCTGCTATTAATATTTTGGCAATTATACTAACAGCTCGCATATTAGGTTTTGAAATGGGAGTAGCTCGCGTTGTAGGTGCAGTAGTATTCTCTATCGTTATTGGTTCGGCTATGTCTCTTATCTACCGTAAAGAAGAGAAAGCCAAGCGCGAAGAACAGATGAGTTTTCCGGATATTCCAGAAAAACGTCCAATGTGGCAAACTGCCTTTCACTTCTTCATCTTAGTGTTTATCCTTATTTTTGCCAATTGGGGAGAACCTGGCGATGGAATAACAAGTGGTATATGGTACTGGCTTTGGGCTTACAAATGGCACATTACATCGGCCTTTGGACTACTATTGATATATTCTCTTATCGCTATTTTAAAAATTAAATGGCTACACGTACTTTTAGCAGTTATAGCTACTGCAGCTTCAGCTTTCTTAAGTTCATCGCCACTCATACCCATGGTTGTTGGTATTGGAGCACTAAGTGTTATCACCCTTATTGATAAAAACGATGAAGACAATAAAGAGTGGACTATTGCATCGTGGGAGTTTGCCAAGCAAATTATGCCCCTATTAGCAATTGGAGTTCTTATTGCGGGTTTCTTATTGGGTTCTACCCACGGCGAAACAGCAATAGCGGGCATCATCCCCAACGAATGGATTGCCAACCTTGTTGGAGGAAACTCACTATTTTCCAACTTTTTCGCCTCAATTGTGGGAGCTTTTATGTATTTTGCAACCTTAACCGAAGTTCCAATCCTTCAAGGATTGATGGCCGCAGGAATGGGCAAAGGACCTGCCTTGGCATTGCTATTGGCTGGACCCTCGCTTTCGCTTCCCAATATGTTGGTGATAAGAGGCGTTATTGGCACACAAAAAACTTTGGTGTATGTGGCACTTGTAGTGGTTATGGCTACAGCTTCGGGGTTGATATTTGGAGCGATATAAATGTATGAATGGTAACGGGTGAGGAGTAAGGTGTTTTTTAAATTCCAAATGTTATTCTGAGCTTAACGAAAAATCTGCTCAACCTTGCTACAATAACTAAAGAGATACTTCACTATGTTTAGTATGACAATAAAGGTGAGGAATCATCAAATATTTTTAACTTTCAACTATAAACAGAACTATTATGAAAATACTAATCTTATGTACAGGCAATAGTTGTCGCAGCCAAATGGCTCATGGTTTCTTACAATCGTTCAATAAAGATATTACTGTTTGCTCTGCTGGAACAGAAGCATCGGGGCAACTCAATCTTGGTGCTGTAAAAGCAATGGCCGAAATTGGTATCGATATTAGTAAGCACACTTCCGATTCGGTGGGGAAATACCTAAACGATGAGTGGGATTACGTAATTACCGTTTGTGGTGGAGCAAACGAAGCTTGTCCAACATTTGTTGGTAGGGTGAAAAATCGCCTGCATATTGGGTTCGACGATCCTTCGGATGCTGTAGGAACAGACGAGTTTGTTTGGAGCGAATACATAAGAGTTCGCGATGAGATAAAGGAGGCGTTTTACAAGTTGTATGTAAAGGAGATTGAACCTTTTGTTGGTAAAGAGTAAAAAAAACAATAGTATTGCGTTTAAAGAATGAGGCACAAGTCGGGAGACTTGCGCCAGGAAAAGCTAATTGCAGATTGACACTAGCGGATTAGAATAAGATATAACTGACTAACTTGAAAAGATATGAAACTTGACATCCTATTTATTAATGATGTGCACGGGTATATTGCACCACACAATGAATTGTTTTACAACGAAGATGGCGAATATATTGCCGAANNTTTGATGGAGGAGACACTTTTCACGGAACAAAAGCTATTGTAGATTCAAAAGGCGAGGCAATGATACCCATTTTAAATAAAATGAGGTTTGATGCAATGACAAGTCATTGGGAATTTGCTTATGGTCCTGAGCAACTTAAGAAACTAACCAGTCAATTATCCTATCCAAACTTGGCTTGCAATATTTATAAGCCAAACGGGGAGCTATTTACCCAACCTTCGAAAATATTTGAAGTAGAGAATCTAAAAATAGGTGTTATAGGAGTTGCAGCCTTCATTGTAGACAAAGTTATGCCCCCTTCGTTTGCCGACGATTTAAAGTTTACCACTGGTATAGAGGAGGTTGCTGCAGAAGTAGTAAAACTAAAAGAAAATGGTGTAGACTTAATAATATTGCTTTCGCACAATGGACTACCACAAGACTTCGAACTATTGAAGCAAGTAGATGGAATTGATATTTGCTTAAGCGCACACACGCATAATCGCATATACACAGCCTTAGAAACAAATGGTGCATTGGTAATACAATGTGGTTGTCACGGGTCGTTTATGGGCCAAATGAGGCTAAATATTGAGGATGGCAAAATAGCATCTCATCAGTATAAACTGCATACCATTAATACTACAATAGTCGAAAATAAAGAAATGAAACAACTGGTTGACAATGCTTTGATGGGTTATGAAGACATCTTGACCAATGTTGTAGGAAAAACTGAGGAGCTATTGCACAGGTACACAACCCTTAATGCTACTTTAGATGAATTGATGCATAGAGGTGCATGTTTAGTAACTAATACTGATATTTGTTTTTCGAACGGATGGCGCTATGGCGCTCCTATAGCAAAAGGAGATATTACAGAGAATGAATTGTACAATATGGCGCCAATGAATCCGCCAATTTCTATTGTTGACCTCACAGGTGAAGAGATAAAAGAGATGATGGAGGAAAACCTGAAACGCACATTTGCTTGCAATCCTATGAAACAAATGGGAGGTTATGCTAAGCGTGTATTTGGTTTACAGCTTAATGTGAGAATAGAAAACCCAGATGGCGAGAAAATTCAAGAGCTTTATTATAAGGGCAACCACTTAGAAATGAACAAAGTGTATAAAGTTAGCTTTATAACTGTGCAAGGAGTGCCTGCTAAATATGGTAAGAATAGAAAACAAACTGATTATGAGTTGATAGATTCTATCAAGTTATATTTAAAGAAAAACGGAGCGTTTACACCATCTAAAAATAAAAATTACAGGTTAGTTTAGCAATGTGTTTTTATATATTTTAACTTCCTATTCAACAGCTATTCGCTTACTACCATACGTCCAAAGGGCGTTAAGGCCAACCCTGCCAATTTCATATGCTGATTGCCAAACGGTATACCTATTATGGTAATATAAAAGAGTAGCCCAAAACCAAAGTGTGTAAGACTTATCCAAATACCCCCAATAAAGAACCATATAATATTCATAAATGTGGACAAGCATCCTGTGCTACTGTCTGTAGCTATAATCTTTTTACCAAAAGGCCACAATGCAACAGTTGCCATTTTAAGACTCTGAATTCCGAAAGGAATGCCAATAATTGATATAAAAAAGGGAATACTCGCTAATACATATTCTATTGCTATAATAAGTCCACCAAAAACAACCCAGATAATATTTCCTATCGATTTCATAGATTCACGCGTTTATTTTAATTGAGTGTAGAACAAAGATACAAAAACTATAGTTTTTTCTAGCGTTGCTTTTAAAATTGTATTTGGCTATGTGTTTCTCTTGGTTGATTAGTGTAATTAAGGTGTATCAACACCCAAATTTAGAGATTATCGTAAAACAATCTAACCGGTAGTAGTAGTAAGTAGTATTCAAAGCCGTTGTATGCGGCTCTACGAACATGAGAATACAAAACAACTTTAGAGTTAAAAGGCACAACTATAAAAAGCCTGCCAGCTAACTAGGTAAACTATACCTATAGCTGGCTTGGCTTTATCTGTTTTTAATCGTCTCCAAAAGCACTATCGTACGACATTGAATCTTCATCAAAATCATCGTCATATCTATCGGGGAACATCATATCCAAATTTTCTTCTGGATCATAAAAATCATTGTCTTTTTTAATTCTTGCAATTATTTTCTCGGCCTTACTCATAAGTGCATAATCATCATCGTAAGAAAAATCACGCAGTTCATCTTCTATTTCAAGCACTTCATCTTCTAAATCATCAAAATCATCAGAGTCATAATCTGCTTCATCAAATTCATTTTCAATCTCTTCTAAGCGTGCAATAAGCGCTTTAATTTCTTTGGTTGACATAACTATTATTTTCATTAGGTTATTACTATAAAACAACTCGTTTATAGAGACAGCAAATATATAATAAATAGTTATATGGCATCACTTTTACATTGAAAATTACGACACCTTTAACACTTTTATTTTTAGGTGGAGAGATGGGAGGTTCAACTGATTAAAAGAGTATGTTTTTTGTGGGACGCTCAGATAAAGATAGAATTCTTTTACCTATTTCAGAAACAAAAGGGGATGTTGTGTTTGGGAAACGTTTTCTCACTGCGAAACCTAAAAGTATATAGAGGTTTAGAAGTAGCAAAGATGGTATAAAAAAAATGGTTCGCACAATTATTGTAGAGTAAATTCATGAATTTTCTCTACTCCCCACGCAACACACGCTTTACCTACCACCCTCCCCTATTCTCCGGCACACGCGATATAAAAGTAATAGCCATTAAGAATATCGCCGAAAGGCCTAAATAAACAAATGCATGAGCCTTGCTTGGGTTGTTTGCTGCCGCAATAATTGAAGTAGCCCCAGCAATAGATACAATTTGTCCCATTTGCAAACCCAAAGAACGAATAGCTGCAATATTGGCAGCCTCTGCGGGAGCCAATTGTATGCCTGCATTGCGTGCAGCAGGACTCATAACCCCTAAACCTACACCAATAAGTAGTGTGCTACTAAATAGCCATATAAAACTACTAATTCCGAACATAGGGTTCAGCGATAGAAGAGCAAAGCCAAGAGCTAGCACAAAGGAACCTATATAAATAGGTAGGCGGTATCCTGTGCGACGCAAATATATACTCATTATCACAGACATTACTACCGATGCTACACCCTCGCCAACTAACAAGGTACCAGAGTGTAGTTCGCTTATTCCATAACGGCTCACAGCGTAAAGGGGGATAAGAGAAACACCACCGACAACCATTCCTGTTTGTATGAAATTGACCAAGTTTACTGCGCCAAAACCTTTACCATATATAAATCGTGGTTTGATAAAAGGAAAAGTTACTCGTCTTATATGTATAAAAAAGAGAAAGAAGAATACTATTGCAGCAAAAATTAAAGCAGTGAAAAAAGGAATGTTGATATCAGACGTTTTCTCTCCTAAATAGGTTACTGCATACATTGCAGTAATGATGCCGGCGGCTAAATAAAGCATCCCTGGGAAGTCTAGTTTTTCTCTGCCTCCATTAGGCTGCGACTTGGGTATAAAGCGCATAGCCAAGAAAAACACAGCTATGCCAATGGGAATATTAATAAAAAATATCCAATGCCATGTAGAGTAAGTAACAAACAGTCCTCCAAAAATAGGACCTATCATGCTACCTGTGGCAAACATACTGCCAAATAATCCTAAAAACCTATCGCGCGATTGATGAAAATGATTTACAATAAGACCTGTTGCAGAGGGTGTAATGCCCGCTCCTCCTATTGCTTGTAAGGC
>LFRM01245206.1_pt4 | contig 16183 bp, 15 predicted proteins | sample 618341 | NCBI WGS metagenome assembly LFRM01 (sample SAMN03654438, study PRJNA283298) | anaerobic digester metagenome | isolation source: pool of bioreactors CSTR01a, CSTR02a, and CSTR03a thermophilic anaerobic... | place: Denmark: Kgs. Lyngby | collected 2014-05-21 | reverse complement strand
GAAATAAAACAAATAGCAACTAAACTTAATCATACTATAGCATTAAAAGAAGATGGAACAGTATGGGCTTGGGGATATAATTATTTTGGCAAACTTGGAATAGGATCACCTGCTCAATATGAAATAACACCATATACTAAACCAATAAAAGCAACACAATTAGCAAATATTAAATAAATAATCATATAAAAAATAATGGACAGTTCTTTAAACTTAAGTATATACTTAAGTTTTTTGATGAAATATTACTAATTAGAGTTATATATTTTTATAGTAAATTATAGTATAATATAACTGGTGATAAACATGCATAAAAAAGTAGTTGTTTTTGGAGGGGGAACAGGCATTTCATATTTGCTAAAAGGTTTAAAAGATTTTCCCGTTAACATAACAGCAGTTATAACCGTATCAGATGATGGTAAATCAACTGGTATGTTAAGAAAAGAATTTAATACTCCAGCAGTTGGTGATATTAGAAAAGTTATATCTAATATGTCAAATACTAACCCTTTAATAAAAAATCTAATTGAATATCGTTTTAAAACAAATAGTGATTTAAACGGTCATCCAGTAGGTAATTTATTATTGACAGCAATGCTAGATATTAGTGGTAGTTTAAAAGACTCTATTGAAGCTTTATCTAAATTATTAGATGTTAATCATACTATTTTACCTTTATCAGAAGATAAATTAACTTTAGTTGGTAAAACTGTTGATAATGAAATTATTGAAGGAGAAGAGAATTTAACATCTGCTAAGAAGCAATATCAAGAAATCTTTTATAAAGAAGAACCCCATGTGATTAAAGAAGTTTTATATGCAATTAATAAAGCAGATTTAATTATTTTAAGCATGGGAAGTTTATATACTAGCATTATTCCTCATTTAATATGTTCTGAAATTAATGAAGCTTTAAAAAATAGTAAGGCTGAAATAATGTATTTGAGTAATGCTATGACCCAACCCGGTGAAACAGATAATTTTGGTGTAAGTGATCATATAAAGATTTTAAATAAATATTTATATCCTTCAAAAATAGATGTAGTAATAGCTAGTAATTCTAAAATAAATGAAAATATGAGAAAAAGATATGAAACCCAAGAACAAAAAGATCCCGTATTTATTGATAAAAATGAAATTATTAAACTTGATGTTAAATTAATTGAAAGCGATTTACTAACAACCTCTGATGGAACATTAAAACATAATAGTTTAAAATTAAGTAGTATTTTATTTTCTTATTTAATGGGAGATTAAAATGTCGTTTACAAATAATATAAAAACAGAACTTTCTAAAAAAAGCGGTTCTAAAATAGAGTATATAGCCGAATTATCTGGTTTTCTTCGTAATAATAGTGTTTATACTAAAAATAAAATATGTTTTTCAACAGAAAATATCTCAGTTGCTAAAAAAATTTACATTATGCTAAAAGAAACTTATGATATTAAGGTAGAAATTAAAATACAAAATAAAAATACCTTTAAAAAACGCAATAATTATTTAATAGTAATAAATAAAAAAGTTCCTTTAATTTTAACTGATTTATGTATGACTGATGATAAATTAAAGCGCTTGCCCCAAGTAAAAGAATATATTATTGATTCAGAAGATTCTATTAGAGCTTATCTAAGGGGGGCTTTTTTAGCAAGGGGAAGTATTAATGATCCTAAAACTAGTCGCTACCATATGGAAATTATAACTAATTATAAAGAAGAAGGATTGGTGCTTCAAAGGCTCTTAAACAATTTTTATTTAAATAGCAAAATTATCCCTAGAGAAAAAGGTTATATGATATATTTAAAAGAAGCAGAAAAAATAGGCGATTTTATACGTATAATAAACGCTAATAATGCCGTCATGTATTTTGAGGATATTAGAATCTACCGCGATCATAAAAATATGACAAACCGCTTAAATAATTGTGAACAGGCAAATACTGATAAAGTTGTTGAAACTGCAAACAAACAAATAGAAGATATTAATTTAATAATTAATGAACTTGGTATAGATTTTATTGAAGAGAAACTTAAAGAAGTAATGGAATTCCGCTTAAAATATCCAGATGCTTCATTGCAAGAATTAAGTGAAATAATTACAATTGAAACAAATAACTCCATTACTAAATCTGGTTTATCACATCGTTTTAAAAAAATCGAAAACATAGCTAAAAAAATAAAAGAAACTTAAGAGTAATTGAATTGGTTTGCAAATATGCAAGAAATATGCTATAATAAGTCCTCAAATGAATAATTTATTAAATTATAAAGGAGGCGAAATAATGGAAACAAAAAACCGCCATCATCCTAAGGAAGAAAATAAAATAACAAAAAAAGATTTATTAACATATTATTTTGAACTAAAAGAACAAATAAATAGAATTAATAAGGCTTTGAAATTAAGTAAGGAAGAACTTCCTGAATACTATGAAAAATTAAGAAAAATAGATGATATGAATGATAAAAAACGATCTTTTATAGGATTTAAAAAAGCTATTCATCCTCTTATTTATAGTGCTATTGTTTTAACAAGATTATCAAGAAATCAAAATTTAATTATAATTAACAAAGAACAGTGGAAAAATTATAATAAAACACCTATTATTTATACTTTTACTCATGTTGGAAGATATGATGTTGAGATTATTACTGAAACAATTAAAAAGTCTTATTGTTTAATTGCTGGCGATCCAGAATCGATGTATAGAACCTCTGATGGTTTTGCAATGGTTCTTAATGGAGTAGAATATGTCAATACAGATTCTAAAACGGACAGAAAAGTTTGTTTTAATAATATGGTAAGAAATTTAAAACAAGGCATGAGTATTGTTTTAGCTCCCGAGGGTATTTGGAATGCTAGTAAATTATTAAAAAATTCATGTAAACCATGCTTGGATATTTATGCTGGTGCTGTAGACGCTGCTTTTATAACTGAGTGTGATATTGCACCTATAGGTTTAGAACAATATAATAATCAATTTATAACTTATATAGGAGAACCGTTAAGTATTAAAGCCTATAAATATGGTTATGAAAGTCAAGAACAAGCAAAAAAGGCAGCAACAATAGAACTAAGAGATCGATTAGCAACGGCTAAATGGAATGTTTGGGAATATAAAAAAGAACTAGATGGATTAGCTAAAAGAAAAGATATTCCAAATAATTATTGGAATGATTATGTTGATACACGAATCTCTGAATGGAAAGATAAAGAGGGTAATCTTTATTATAATGAGGATATTATAGAAAGAAGAATCTATAAAAGAAAAGATATAATAGATGAAGATGAAGTATTTGATTTTATCAATAATAAATTAAAAATTAAAGAAAATAATTCATTTATTCTAAGAAGTCATTATAACAAATATGAAAAAAATAAAAGATAAAATAAACTTTTTATCTTTTATTTTTTATGTTATACTTGCATTGGAAGGTGATTAAATGACAAGTTTATATTTTCCAATTTGTGCAGCAGCAATAGCTTCTTTATTAACGATTTCTTTCTTTTCTAAAAAGAGAGTTGATAATACTGAAACAAAATTATATTCTTATCTTTTAATAATAAATTTAATTGAGACCATAGAAAATTGTATAACTATCTATCTGGTAAAAACATACGGGATGGGGCATTCACTAAACTTTTTATTTAGATTAGATTATTTACTTATTTTTGGTTGGGTATGGATATTATTTTTGTATGTATATCACATTTCTTTCAATAAAAAAGATTTTAAAAAAGATAAATTGGTTTTAATTTCTATTGTTTTAACAGTAATAGTTTTTATTGGCTTGTTATTTGCAGATTTTAACGTTATTAATCATGATAATATTATAGACACAACGGGAACTGCAGCCAATATAGTGTTTGTTGGGAGTGCTATTTATGTATTGTTAATTATTTCTTTTATAACAAAATCTATAATTAGCAATATTAATAATCTTAAAAATAAAAAATATATACCTTTATATTCTTTAGCTGTGTTAGCTATAATGACTCTCGTTTTACGACAAATTAACCCCACCTTAACATTAGAAGCATTAGTTATGGCATATATTAATTTAATCATGTATTTTACTATTGAAAATCCAGATTTAAAATTATTAGAAGTAGTAAAAGAATCTAAAGAAGAAATAGATAAAATTAATATTGATAAGTCTAATTTTTTATTTAATATAACTAAAGACATGAAGAATAATTTAAAAAATATAAATAAATACATAGAAGAAATTTTAACAAAAAAAGACGATAAAGTTACTCAAGAAAACCTATATGAAATTCAACTTATTATTAGTAATTGTGAAAGAACTATCAATAGTAGTCTTGATATAAGCGAAGAAGATGCTTTAAAGATTAGGTCGCTTAATAATAAATATAATATTAAAAGTATTATAAAAGTAATTGTTTTACAAACTAAGTCAAAGATATCTAAAAATATTAATTTTATAACCGAAATTGAAAATGATTTGCCAGAATATTTATATGGGGATTCAGTAAAATTAAAACAAATTTTAGTTACTTTGTTAGATAAAGCTATTGAAAATACTAAAGAAGGATTTATAGAATTAAAGATAAACAGTATTAAAAAAAAGGATTTGTGTCGTTTAATTATTACTGTTGAAGATTCTGGTATAGGTATTGACAGTAAAACAGTAGATAAAATATTTATTGCAAGTGATGAAAAACATGATTTTATGACTAATAACTTAACTTTAAAAAGTATTAGTAAAATCGTTCATTTAATTGGTGGAACTTTTAATATAAGTAGTCAAATAAATTATGGAACAAAGGTTACTGTTACTCTTGATCAAAAAATAGATAAAGAAAGCAATGATAATTTATCTAATTATATTAAAGATCTAGATTTTGCTAATATATTGATTATAAGTGAGGATTTAAGAAGTTGTAATAAAATAAAAGAATTATTTAAAAAGGAAAGAATTAATACCAATATTATAAATTCAGGAGAACAAGGCTTAAAAAAGATTAGAAATAATGAAAAGTATAATTTAATTATAATTGATTATAATTTATCAAAATTAAATGGTTTAGAAATCTATTCTAAATTAAAGAATATTAATAAATTTGAATCATTAATTGTTATGTTAATGGGAGAAAAAGATAAAGATCTAGAATTAGAAGAGCAATATAAAAAAATAGGGATTTATAAAATAATTAAAAAACCAATTAAAGCAGTTGATGTAAAAGAAATTGCTAATTTAATAAAAAAGGAAAACTAATTTCCTTTTTTTTCTATAATTTTATCAACTAATCCATAATTTAATGCTTCTTTAGCATCCATAAAATAATCTCTTTCAGTATCTATTTCTATTTCTTCAATACTTTTATTAGTATTTTTAGTTAAAATTGTATTAATTTTCCTTTTTAAATTTAAAATTCTTTCAGCTACTATTTTAATTTCAGTAGCCTGGCCTGAAACACCTCCTAAAGGTTGGTGAATCATGACTTCTCCATTAGGCAAAATAAAGCGTTTACCTTTTTTACCAGATGATAATATAAAAGCAGCCATTGAAGCAGCCATTCCTAAACAAATAGTAGAAACATCACTATCAATAAAATTCATTGTATCATAAATAGCCATGCCTGCTGTAATAGAACCTCCTGGACTATTAATGTATAAACTAATATCATCATGGTTTAGCGAATTTAAATATAATAATTGTGCTACTACACTATTAGCAACATCGTCAGTTATTTCACCACTTAAAAGAATAATACGATCTTTTAAAATTCTTGAAAAGATATCGTAACTTCTTTCCACATTATTTTCTTTATCAACAACAATTGGAATTAAACTCATAAGATCACCTATATATATAATAATTAAAAAAAGAATAAATATACTTCAATTCATATTACAAAATATGATATAATATTATTTAGAATAAAAAGAAATAGGGTGAAGAAATGTGATTGAGCAAATTAAAGTTATAATTATGAATACTGAAAAGACCATTTCTTCTGGTATGACCTTATATGAAATAAGTAAATCTTATCAAAAAGAATTCCGTTTTCCCATTGTTCTAGCAAAAGTAAATGGTATTTATCAAGAATTAAATGAGGTTATTACTAAACCTTGTAATATAGATTTTTTTGATTTGTTAGATAGTTATACTAATAAAGTTTATGTAAGCGGATTAATATATTTAACAATTTATTCTTTTAAGGAATTATTTGGCGAAAAAGCTGATATTAAAGTAGAACATGCTATTGATAAAGGACTTTATATTGAAACCAATATTGAAATAGATGAAAATAGTGTTACTTTATTAAAAGAAAAAATGCAAGAAGTTATAAATAGTCGCATGGATATTACTAAAGTAACTATTAATAGATTAGACGCTATTGATTATTTTAAAAGAATGGATGATGATGCAAAAAAAGGCATTATGAAATACAATAGCAGTTCTAATATTAATTTATATCGTTTGGGATATTTATATAATTATTTTTATTCATTGATGCCTATTAATACTGAGTGTTTAGGTCATTTTAATTTAACTTATTTAAATTCTAACGGTTTAATTTTAACTTTTCCAACTAAATATAGTGGTGGTAAAATCAAAAAATATCAACATCATCCACAAATATTTGAAATATTTAGAGAATATTATACATGGGCTAAAATTATGAATATTGAAAATGTTACCCAATTAAATGAAATAGTATCTAAAGGTAACATAGAAGATTTAATTAGGATAGATGAGACTTTACAAAGTATGCGTTTGTTAGAAATCGCAAGAGATATTTTCAGTAGAAAGAATAAAGTTAAAATTATTTTAGTTGCTGGACCTTCTTCTTCAGGTAAAACAACAACATGTAATAAATTGAGCATGTATCTTAGAAGTTTTGGTTTAAATCCAGTTATGTTATCTATGGATGATTTTTTCTTAGATCATAAAGATAAACCAAGAAATGAAAAAGGCGAATTAGATTTTGAAAGTATTTATGCATTAGATTTAAAATTATTTGATGAACAAATTAAAAGATTATTAGATGGAGAAGAAGTCATCGCCCCAATTTTTAATTTTGTAACAGGGGAAAAATCTTTTAAAAAAGCTTTAAAACTACAAGAAAATGATTTTTTAATTATTGAAGGTATACATGGTTTAAATAATGATATATTAAATAATATAGATCAAAGTAAAAAATATAAAATATATATTTCGGCCTTAACAGAATTAAAGATTGATAAACACAATCGTATTTCTACTACTGATAATAGATTACTTAGAAGAATAGTAAGAGATAATAAAACTAGAGGTACGAGTATAGAACAGACATTAGAGCAATGGCAAGAAGTAAGAATAGGAGAAGAACAGTTTGTTTTTCCATACCAAGATGAGGCTGATGCTACTATTAATTCGGCTTTAATATATGAACTAGGTGTATTAAGAACATATGCGGAACCTTTATTATATTCTGTAAAATCGGATTCACCGCATTATAATGATGTAGTAAGATTATTAAAATTTTTACAATTATTTTTAACCATTCCATCAGAATCTATACCAGATGATTCTATTTTAAGAGAGTTTATTGGTGGGAGTTGTTTTAAATAAAATAAATTGTTACAATTAAAAAGGAGGAAAATATGATAAAAGTAGCCATTAATGGATTTGGAAGAATTGGGAGACTTGTGTTCAGAATTATGGATAGTGATCAAGATTTTGAAATAGTTGCAATAAATGATTTAACAGATGCTGAACAATTAGCGTATTTGTTAAAGTATGACACAAATTATCGTAATTACAAAGTTGATAGTATTTCTTTTGAAGATAATTATATAATTATTGACAATAAAAAAATTAAGATTTACAGTGAAAAAGATCCTAATCTGCTACCTTGGAAAGATTTGGATATTGATATTGTTTTTGAATGTACAGGAGTTTTTACAGATAAGGAAAAAGCTTCTGCTCATATTAAAGCTGGAGCTAAAAAGGTAATTATATCAGCCCCTACTAAAGGCGATTTAAAAACAATCGTTTATAATGTTAATGAAGAAATATTAACAGGAGAAGAAGAAATAATTTCAGCTGCTAGCTGTACTACTAATTGTTTAGCACCAGTTTTAAAAGTAATAAATGATTCTTTTAAAATAGAAAAAGGTTTTATGACAACCATTCACGCCTATACTAACGATCAAGTAACCTTAGATATTCCACATAAAAAAGGTATTGACTCTCGTAGAGGACGAGCAGCAGCTGAAAATATTATACCAACATCAACTGGAGCTGCAAGCGCAATAGGATTAGTTATACCTAGTTTATCCGGGAAATTGACAGGTACAGCAATGAGAGTACCTGTATCAACTGGTTCAGTTATAGATTTAGTTCTTGAATTAAATCAAAAGACTACTAAAGAAATAATAAATAATCTATTTATAAATAAAAGTAATGATACCCTTACATTTACTACAGACCCAATAGTATCTAGCGATATTATAGGATCAAGCTGTGGAGCTTTAGTAGATGGATTATTAACAGAAGTTTTAGAAGTTGATAATAAACAGTTAGTAAAAATAGTCGCATGGTATGATAACGAAATGGGCTATAGCCATCAAATGGTTAGAACCGCAAAATATTTAATGAAAAAATAAACATCTTCAAGATGTTTATTTTAATAATTTTAATTATATAGAAACATATAATTAAAAGAGGTGTATACATGAAATATATTGCTGAGGATGGTTTATCCACTAGAAATGTACCTGCTAGTACTATGGATTCAATTGAATTATCAGCAAAATGTTTATATTTAGCAGGTATCAAATTAGATACTTATTTAACAACTGATAATAATTTAGTAATAGTTAAATCAGATGTAAAATTACCTTCCAGTTTTGGACCAATCTCTAATTGTAGTTATGAGTTGCTAAAAAAGTATAATATAGGTACCAAAGTAAAAAGCCATTATATTAATACATTAAATCAAGTTTTAGAAGTGTATCAAGATAATAAACAAATAATAATATTAAATTTAATAGATGAATCAAAAAATAAAGAACGATATATAGAGGTTTTAAAACAAATAATAAATAATCATCCAACAGATAATATATATGTTTTAAGTTCAAATAAAAAAATGCTTGATTTACTTAAAAAAGATTCTATAAATGCTAAAATAGGTTTGAAGATGACAAATAATAATGTAGAAGAATGGAGCGAAGATTATGATTTTTATGTAATTGATACTAATACCGTACCAGTAGATTTTATTAAAGATAGATTATTAAATAAAAAAGAAGTAATGACAAACCTTATTCAAAATAAAGATGAATTGACAGAATATTTTAAAATATACACAGCAAATATTATTGATGATATGTATATAATTACGCTCCATCCTAAAATAATAAAAGATTATTATAATAATTTAACAGAAAACAACCTATGATTAGGTGTTTTTATTTATAAAAAATGCTATAATTAGTTAAAGGATATATGGAGAAGAGGAGAAACATGAGGGTAGTAATAATCGATGAAAATAATTTTATAACATATCATATAACTAAGTTTTTAATCAATAAAAAATGGAAAGTTAAAATATTAACTAACACAATAAATAGAAATTTATATAAAGATTTTTCCAATATTGAAATAGAAACAGTTGATTTTAAAAATGCTAATGATGGTAAGCTAATTTCGCTTTTTAAAGATTATGATTATTTATTATATGGAGACAGCATTGATTATAATAAAACTTTAAAAAAACCAGTTATTAATAGTCTTCGAATTGAGATTGTTGAACAAACAAGGAGATTTATTGAAATAGCAAAACGAGCAGGTATAAAAAAAATTGTTTTCCTAGGTAGTTTTTATACTTATTTTGATAAAACTCTGCCTAAATTAAAATTAAGTAAACATCACCCTTTAATTAAAGTTAGAAATGAACAATTAAATCTTATATTAAAATATAAAAATGAAATAGAGATTGTTAATTTAGAAATACCACATTTATTTGGTAAAGGTCCTGTAATGGAAAAGACTAATAGTTATATAATTGAAGAAACATTATTATCACAAGCTATTTTTTTACCCAAAGGAGGTTCGACCTTTATTACCCCTAATCAACTAAATAAAGCTATTTATGGTGCTTTTAAATATGGAGAAAACGGCTGTAGTTATCCTTTAGCCGGAACCAATATAACTTGGGAAGAGTTAATTGATATAATTAGTAAAACGGCTATCCAAGAACAACAAATTTACACTATCCCAACTAAATTGGCTAAAGTTGGTATGAAAAAGAAGTTAAAAAACCATAAAAATCATGGTTTAGAATCAGTTTTAAATCCAATTAAATATATTGATTTTCAATCTAGATATACTTATATAGAAAAAGAAATAAGTATGGATAAGCTTAGATATAAAGCCGAAGATGCTAAAAAAGCTATAAAAGAAAGTGTTAAACAATATTTAAGAAAGGAAAATAAAAATGAATAAAACAATTAAAGATTATGATTTAACAGGGAAAAAGGTTTTAATAAGATGTGATTTTAATGTTCCTATTATTAATGGTGAAATAATAGATGAAACACGGATTGACGCTAGTTTAAAAACTATTAGATATGCTATTGATCGTCAAGCTAAAGTAATTTTAATGTCTCATCTAGGTAGAATAAAAGAAGAAGGTGATAAACAAGATAATTCTTTATTATCAATTAGTATTAAACTTAGTGAAAAATTAGATCAGAAAGTTTTGTTTATTCCTCAAACAAGAGGTTTAAAACTAGAAACTGCTATTAAAAAAATGAAAAATGGTGAAATTATTTTAATGGAAAATACTAGATTTGAAGATTTAAATAATGAAGCAGAAAGTAAAAATGATTTAGAATTATCTAAATACTGGGCAAATCTTGCTGATATTTATATAAACGATGCTTTTGGGTCTATTCATCGAGCACATGCATCAACTTATGGAGTTCCCTCTTTGTTACCTAATGGAATCGGATTTTTAATAGAGAAAGAATTAAAATCACTGTCTTACTTTGCTAATCCTGAAAGACCTTTTATTATTATTTTGGGTGGTGCAAAAATTAAAGATAAAATAGGAATTATTGATAAATTATTGCCAAAAGCTGATTTAATATTAATTGGTGGTGGTATGTCATATACTTTTCTAAAAGCAAAAGGTTATGAAATAGGAACTTCATTATTAGACAAAGAAAGTCTTCCATATGTTAAAAGATTAATAAAGGAATATAATGATAAAATAGTTTTACCTATTGATTTAAATGTAACAGTAGAATTTAGTAACACGACAATTAATCGTATTGTAAGTATTGAAAATATAGATCCTAAAGAAATGGGAATGGATATAGGTCCTAATACTATAGAACAATTTAAACAAATATTAAATACAGCTAAAAGTGTTTTTTGGAACGGGCCTCTAGGAGTGTATGAATTTTCTAAATATGAAATAGGAACTAAGAAGATATTAGAAGTTATAGCTAATATTAATGCTCATGTTGTATTAGGTGGAGGCGATATTGTAGCTGCAGCTAATAAATTTGATTATAAAGATAAAGTTACTCATGCTTGTACCGGTGGAGGAGCCACATTAGAATATCTTGAAGGAAAAAAACTACCAGGAATTGAAATAATTGAAAAGATTGAAAGTTAATAAGGAGAAGAATATGCGTATAGGTTTATTTACAGATACATACCCACCTTATATAAACGGTGTTTCTACAAGCGTTTCTATGTTAAAGAAAGCTTTAGAAAAAGAGGGACATCAGGTTTTTTTAGTTACTTCTAATGATGATAATCATAAATATTGTTTTGAAGAAAATAATAAAGTAATTAGAATTCCAGGTATTAAAACTTGGATATATGGATATCGTTTAACAAAAGTATATCCGATAAGATTATTAAAAACGATTAAAAAATGGCGATTAGATGTTATTCATTCACATACTGAATTTGGAGTAGGAACTTTTGCAAGAATCGTTGCTAAACAATTTAATATTCCACTTGTACACACTTATCATACAATGTATGAAGATTATGTTCACTATGTTACTCGAGGTTACTTTAATCATTCAAGTCGCAAAATAGTAGAATATCTAACTTTATTTTATTGTGATAAAACAGCAACAGAATTAATTGTTCCAACTAAAAAGACTTATGATTTATTTAAAGAAAAATATCAAGTAAATCGTAACGTTCATATCGTACCAACAGGTATTGAAGTAGAGAGATTTTATAAAGAAAACATTAATTTTAGTAAATTAAAAAAGATAAAAACAGAGTATAATCTAAGTGATCAAGATTTTGTTTTAATTTTCGTTGGAAGATTAGCTGAGGAAAAAAACGTTATTTATTTATTAAATATTATTAAAGATGTTTATAAAGATATAAAAAACATTAAATTACTAATAGTAGGAGACGGTCCTGATAAAGAAAAGTTTATAAAACATGCTAAAAAAATAGGAATAGAAAAACAAACTATATTTACTGGTTTTGTCCCTTGGGAAGAAGTCCCTTTATATTATCATTTAGCTGATGCTTTTATCACTCCATCAACAAGCGAAACTCAAGGATTAACAGTTATTGAAGCTATGGCAGCAGAAAAGATTCCAATATGTATTAATGATGATGCCTTTAATAAAGTAGTTATTAATGGTTTAAACGGGTACTTATTTAATGACCCTAAAGAATGTGAAAAGATTATTAAAGACGTTTATTATAATCAAGATAATAAAAATGATAAATTAAAAAATCAAGCAAGAATTACAGCTGAAGAAAATAGTTCAAAAACTTATGCAACAAATGCATTAAGAGTATATCGCCATGCTATTAGAAATAAAAAAGGAAGATTTGGTTTTTTATCAAAAATTATAGAAACGATAAGAAGGTAGTTATATGAAAATAATGATAGTAGGTAATCACAAAAATAATTTATTAGCTAATGATATTAAAAATTATCTAGAGATAATTAAAAAATATAATTCTGATAAAGTAGAATTAATTATTTGTCCCACAAGTATTTATATACCATATTTTCTAGGCAAAGGGTTCAAAGTCGGTATCCAAAATTTAAATGTTTCAGGAGAAAATTTAACTGGCGAAGTAACTCCTTTTCAAGCAAAATCATTAAATATTAATTATGTTATAATAGGTCATTATAATCGGCGTTTTCAATTTAATGAAGATGATATTCTAATTAATAAAAAAATAAAAAGTGCCCTAAATGCAGGGATAAAAATAATTCTTTGTATAGGAGAGTCCAGAGAACAAAAAGCATTAAATAAATTAATAACTATTTTACCGAAACAAATAGACAAAGCTTTAATGGGAATTGGTTACGAGGATCTTAATAACATTGTTATAGCCTATGAACCTATTTGGTCAATAGGAACTGATATAATTCCTACAAATGAAGAATTATTAGAAACGATTTCTTTTATAAAAAATTATATATTAAAAAAGTATGATGTTAACATACGAGTATTATATGGTGGTAGTGTAGATATTAATAATATTAACAAGTTATTAAAGGTAAATAATTTAGATGGTTTTTTAATTGGTGCAGCTAGTCTAGATGCCAACAAAATGATAAATATGATTGAAAAGATATGAAAAATATCTTTTTTTGACAAAAAAAGATAATATTATACATAATTAGACAAAAGTAGTGTTTTTTTGCTCTTTTAATTAAAATTCTATTACTATATAATAAAATAGCGTGGGAAGTACAAGAGAAAGGAGAACCATGAAAAAAACAAAAATTTTAATGATCGATGACAATATCGAATTAGTAAAAATGATAAAGGAGTATTTCGAAGATCACGCAAACATTGAAGTAACATATACAGCTTATGACGGTGATGAAGGACTAAAATTAATAGAAGAAAAAAAGAATGATTATGATGTTATCTTGCTAGACTTAATAATGCCTAAAAAAGACGGCATAGCAGTATTAGAGGAAATAAATCAAAGAGGAATAGATGCTAAAATTATTGTTTTAACGTCATATAACGCTCAAGATATGATTAGAAAAGTTTCTGAATTCGGGATTAATTATTTTATTTTAAAACCATTTGAGTTGTCTGATTTAGAAAGAAGGATAACTGAATGTGTAACTAATACCTCGAATGGAAATAAAACTATTGATATTTATCATAATAATTTACAAATCTCTATTACTAAAGTGTTACATGAATTGGGTATTCCCTCCCATATTAAAGGATATCAATATATAAGAGAAGGCATCTCAATTATATATGAAAAACCAGAAGTTATAGGTGGTATTACTAAAGAGTTATATCCTGATATTGCTTCTAAATTTGAAACAACTGTTTCAAGAGTCGAAAGAGCAATTAGACACGCTATTGAAATAAGTTGGAATAGAGGTAGTTGGGATCTTATGGAAGAAATCTTTGGACATAGTGTTGATATTGATAAAGCAAAACCTACTAATTCAGAATTTATTGTTACAGTAGCAGATAAGTTAAGATTAGATTTCCATAAAGTAGGCTCAAGGTAGACCAGAAGTATAGGTCTTTTTTTTTGAAATAAATTGACAAAGATTTTACAATAATATATACTTGTATTAAGTTAAAAAACAAATAATCTGTAAGGAGAAGGCGATTTATGGAACGAAAGATAACAAAAGAATTACTTAAGTGGAAAAGGGATATTAATAAAAAACCTTTATTAATATATGGTCCAAGACAAATAGGTAAAACTTATTCAGTATTAAATTTTGGTAATAAAGAATATAAAAATATTATTTATTTTGATACTAATATAAATTCGGAATTAACAAACATTTTAAGTAAAGAAACAGTACTTGAAAAAATGGTTAATAAATTATCTAGTTTAACAGGTGAAACTATTTTTGAAAACGATAGTTTAATTATTTTTGATAATTTTAATAATAAAAAACTTTTTAAAAGCTTAAAAGGTTTTAATGGAAGTAAATATCACGTTATTTTAATTACTAATATAAAAGAGATGATAGAAAGTCTTAAAGGTGAAGAGATTCAAATTAAAACAATGTATAGTATGGATTTCGAAGAATATCTAAAAGCTCAAAACAAGGAGCAATTAATATTATTTATTAAAGATTCCTTTAAAACAGGAAATTCTATGCCTTTTCATTCATTAGCATTAGAATATTTTGAAGAATACTTAATAACTGGAAGTATGCCAGAAGCTATTGAATGTTACTTAAAAACTAAAGATTTAAATAAAGTAAGAAGTGTTCATCAAAAAATTATTAACATTATGAAAAGTGATACTGTTTTAAATAAAAATTTAATTGATATTACTAGATCAGTTGATATTATAGACGCTATTGCCTCTCAATTACAAAAAAATAATCCTAAATTTCAATATAACGTTATGAAAACAGGAAGTAGAGCCAGTGATTATGAAAATAGTATTGATTTTTTATGTAATAACAATTTAATATATCGTTCCTATAAAATAAGTAATATTGTTATTCCCTTAAATAAAGAAAAAGACAATGATAGTTTCAAATTATTTTTACCCGACACAGGTCTTTTATATACTAAAATGCATTTAACTCAAAATAAATTATTTATGAATAATAATATGAAGAACATTTTATATGAAACAGCAGTTGCTAATACTTTAAATTCTTTAGGTTATAATTTATATTATTATCAATCCGAAGGAAAAGCTATGGTAAATTTTATTATCAACTCTAGACAAGGTAAAGTTATTCCTATTGAAATTGTAAACCCTAATTTAACTAAAGCTAAAGCTTTAACTTTGTTAATGAATAAATTCGATTTAAAGGAAGCGTTTCGTATTACAGAGAATAATTTTAGTTTTAAAAAAGAGGTTAAATATATACCAGTTTATGCTATTTTCTGTTTAAGAGATGTTTTATAGGAGGATATATGAAAAAAGTTATATTAACTGTTTTAGATGGAGTTGGTATTAGCTCTCAAAAAAAAGGAAATGCTTTTAAACAAGCACATACTCCTAATATTGACTATATAATGAGTAATTTTCCTAATTCTTTATTAGAAGCCAGTGGTTTAGCAGTTGGTTTACCAAAAAATCAAGTTGGTAATAGTGAAGTTGGTCATATGTCTATAGGGTCAGGTCGCCTTATTGAACAGGATTTAATTAGAATTAATAAAAGCATATTAGAAGAAACTTTTTATCAAAACAAAGCCTTTTTAAAAGCTAT
>LFRM01292299.1_pt1 | contig 16188 bp, 13 predicted proteins | sample 618341 | NCBI WGS metagenome assembly LFRM01 (sample SAMN03654438, study PRJNA283298) | anaerobic digester metagenome | isolation source: pool of bioreactors CSTR01a, CSTR02a, and CSTR03a thermophilic anaerobic... | place: Denmark: Kgs. Lyngby | collected 2014-05-21 | reverse complement strand
CTTTACCCGGTCGTCATGACAAAGTGTTGGTATCTCAATCTTATTTGCCCGGGCCACTTCCAAAATGGTCTGTCCTGGGAAAGCGGTACATTCTTTGCCATCTATATTTAATCTGATCATTTTTACCCCTCCCCCTAGTCAACATACACCGCGGAAAACTTACACACTTCCATACAGTTACCGCACTTGGTGCAAAGGCTTTGATCGATACTATGAGCCCTTCCTTTATCCCCGCTGATGCACTGCACCGGACACTTCTGGGAACAAACGGTGCAGCCCCTGCATTTTTCCGGGTCAATCCGGTATGAAATCAGATTCCTGCACTGTTTGGCGGGACATTTCTTTTCGTTAATGTGAGCTTCGTACTCTTCACGGAAATAACTTAATGTAGTCAGGATAGGGTTTGGCGCCCCCTGTCCCAAACCGCAGAGTGAACCATCCCTCACTGTTATGCAAATTTCCTCCAATAAATCAAGGTCACCTGGACGGCCTTCTCCCCGGGAAATCCGTTCAAGAATCTCCAACATCCGTTTGGTGCCTAAACGGCACTGGACGCATTTGCCGCAGGATTCTTTCTGGGTAAAATCAAGGAAATAACGGGCGATATCAACCATACAGGTACTTTCATCCATTACCACCATGCCGCCGGAACCCATAATGGCTCCCAATGAAGTAATTGATTCATAATCAATAGGAGTATCCAGGTGGTGTGCAGGTATACAGCCTCCGGAAGGCCCGCCCATCTGGACTGCCTTGAACTCCCCGTCGCCCTTGATACCGCCTCCAACTTCAAAAATGATTTCCCTCAGGGTTATGCCCATGGGTACTTCAATCAGTCCACCCCGTTGAATTTTTCCGGCCAGGGCAAAAACCTTGGTACCTTTACTCCTCTCCGTTCCCATAGCGGCAAAAGCAGTGCCTCCTTCCCTGATAATCCAGGGAACGTTAACGTATGTCTCTACGTTATTAATGTTAGTAGGTTTGCCCCAGTAACCTGAGTCAGAGGGAAAGGGAGGTTTCAATCGGGGCATTCCCCGTTCACCTTCAATAGAGGCCAATAGAGCCGTTTCTTCCCCACAGACAAAAGCGCCGGCTCCCTGTTTCAAATTTATATCAAAGGAAAAATCAGTTCCGAAAATATTGCAACCCAGATAGCCCTTTTCCCTGCCTTGAGAAATGGCTGCTTCCAGGCGGCGGATGGCCAGAGGGTATTCAGCCCGGCAGTAGACAATGCCTTCCCGTGCTCCCGTCGCATATCCGGCAATTATCATTCCTTCAAGAACCCCATGGGGGTCTCCCTCCAGAATGCTGCGGTCCATAAAAGCCCCGGGGTCCCCTTCATCAGCATTGCATACGATGTACTTAACATCTCCGGAAGCCTTGCGGGTAGCGTTCCACTTAAACCAGGTAGGGAACCCGGCTCCCCCTCTCCCGCGCAGTCCGGAAGTTTTTATCTCTTCAATTACTTCCGGCGGGGTTAATTCCGTCAGACATTTTTTTAACGCCTCATAGCCGTCACGACTGATATATTCCTCGACAGATTCCGGATCTATTACTCCACAGTTTCGCAGTGCAACTTTGACCTGTCCCCTTAAGAACAGGTTGGGCTTATCCGGTGAAGCAACCAGATATTCTTCTAATGGTTTTTTTTCTGCGATGTGGCTGTCGAAAATCCTGCCCACGATTTCCGGGGTCACCATTCCATAGGTGAAGACCCTGCCATCATCTTCAATAACATCCACCAGGGGTTCATTGTGGCACATACCGATACATCCGGTCTGACAAACTTCAATATCCAAGCCCCTGGACTTGATTTCAGCCTCCACAGCCTCCTTGGCTTTAAGGGCCCCTGCAGCTATGCCGCAGCTTCCCAAACCTATCCGCAGTTTCATTGTTCCACCCCTTCCTCAGCTCCCTGCCTCTCCCCGGAATATATGTCCCTGATAATGCGGCGGGCTTTATCAGGGGTAAGGGGGCCATAAGCCTGGCCGTTGATCATCATCACCGGTGCCAGACTGCAGCAGCCCAGGCAGGCGGCATTATTCAGGGTAAAAAGTCCGTCTTCGGTAGTTTCTCCGGGCTTAATTTTCAGCTCATCGCATAAAGCAGTCTCAATCTTATCTGCTCCATTAACATGGCAGGCTGTTCCCTGGCAAAGCAAAATAATGTATTTGCCCACGGGAGTAAATCTGAATTGAGCATAAAAGGTTGCCACGCCATAGACCTTGGCCGGTTTTATGCCTAATTCAGCCGCAATATGGCGCATAACCTCTACCGGCAGATAGCCATAGATATCCTGGGCTTTCTGTAAAACCGGGATCAACATCCCCTGTTTTCCCCTGGACTCTGCGAGTATATCGTCCAAAAGTCCCAAGTTGATATTGCCGTTTGACTTCTTTTGAATACAACAGCCCCCATGGCAGTTCTCCATCTGAAACACCTCTTCCCATGCTTTAAAATAAACTCCGGATCAAACCCTAATATCTGCATTTTATCTGTATATCTTAACAGAAGAAAGCTGATTCAGCTAGGTTCGTGGGAACAATTCTCTGCGGAAAAATAGCGAAGGTCAGCAAAAAATCCGGGAGGAGTTGAAGCCACAACAGGAGCGCAGGCAGGACACCCTTTTCGGGGACAAAAAAAAACGTGCAGATCCCTCAGATAACGTTTTACCTTCAAGGCCAAAGGAGCTGCACAGGTGTTAATTTTTATAAATATCCCAGGGTCTCCGCCTCACGAAGCACTTTTTTATCAACTTTTCCAGTTGAAGTCCTGGGCAAAGCTTCCACAATAACTACTTCTTTGGGTACCTTATAGTTTGCCAGTTTCTCCTTGCAGTGCAGGATAATTTCCCTTGGTTCAACGGACTCCCCTTCCTTTAACACAACATAGGCCTTGGCAACTTCGCCACGGAGGTGGTCCTGTTTTCCAATTACCGCAGCATCAGCTACTTTGGGATGCTGGTAAATTATTTCCTCTACTTCTCTGGGATAGACATTAAGCCCCCCTACGATGATCATATCTTTTTTCCTATCCACAATATAGATATAGCCGTCTTCATCCATCCTACCCAGGTCCCCGGTATGGAACCAGCCGCCTTTCAAAGCCTCTGCAGTTGCCTCAGGTTGATTAAGGTAGCCTTTCATAACATTCCGTCCCTGGACACAAATTTCACCAATCTCCCCCCGGGGCACTTGATTGTCATTGTCGTCCACTATTTTTACGAATACCCCGGGAATAGGGATACCTACTGAACCAGGTTTGCGCAAACCATAACGGGGATTACAGTAAGAAACGGGAGAAGTTTCGGTAGGCCCGTTCCCCTCAATAATTACTACAGAGTATTCCTCCTCAAAGGCCTTCATGAGTTCCATAGGCATTGGAGCACCACCGGAAAAACAAAGTTTCAAAGAAGAAAGGTCATAGGATTTGATCTTTTTGATAACACTCAAAAAGGCACCATACATGGCAGGAACGCCGGCAAAAATAGTTACCTTCTTATCGGCAATTTCTTTTAATACCGTATCCGGACGGAACTGCTCTATGAGAGTAATGCTTGCCCCGGAAAAAATCGGAACCAGCATACAAACCGTCTGCCCAAAAGAGTGAAACAGGGGCAGAACACAGGAATAATTTTCATCATCTTTCACCTGGATATGTTCAATAACTGAATAGGCATCAAATATCAGGTTGTCATGGGTAAGCAGGGCACCTTTTGGACGACCTGTGGTCCCTGATGTGTAAAGGCAGGCAGCTACACTGTCCAGCTCAACCTCTACATCACAATCAACAGGCTCCATGGAAGATATAATGTCTTCGTAAGCTATCGTATCCCCGTTGCTCTCTCCTCCTACCACCACTGCTTTCTCCAGTGAAGGAACATATTTCCAAATGCTTTCAATCATCGGCAAATAAGCCTGATTGGTAATAATCATGGAAACCTGGGAATCATTAAGAATATACTTTACTTCCTCACCTTTAAAAAGTGGGTTAATAGTAACAGCAATACCTCCACAGCGCAAAATGGCAAAATAGCTTTCAATGAATTCAGGACGGTTTGGAAGGAGAACAGCTGCTCTGTCCTGGAACGAAAGACCGGCTTTCTGCAAATAGGCTGACACCTTACTTACGTTTTGGTCCAGCATCTGATAGGAAATAGTTTTATCCTCAAAATAACAGACGGTTTTTTCAGGATACTTGGCAGCACTTTCTCGCAGTAGTCTGGAAATGGACATTAGACCACCCCTTTTTTAAAGGAGGTTTTCTATTATAATCTCATATTATGACCAGGTAATACAACCCCTAAATTGGAAAAATTAAAAAAAGACCCTGACCCTAATGGCCAAGGTCTTCCGTTACCGTTCACTCCAGTGCTGCCAGCAACTTTTTTTTATACTCCACAAATTCCGGGCTGGTTACTACCCGGGGCCGGGGTAGGTCCACAACCAATTCCAAACCCACTTCGGCAGGCCGTTCCGTAAGTACATAGACTTTGTCCGAAAGGTAAAGAGCTTCTTCAATGTCATGGGTAATAAACAATACAGACCGCTGAAAACGCTCCCAAATGTTTAACAGCCACGCCTGCATATTTCTTCGAGTCATTGCATCCAGGCCCCCAAATGATTCGTCCAGGAGCATAATGGGTTTTTCACAGAGAACAGTCCTCATTAATGCTGCTCTCTGGCGCATACCTCCGGAAAGAGTGGCGGGATAGCTGTTTTCAAAGCCCTCCAGCCCAAAAACACCAAAAAGTTCCCGAGCACGTTTTTTTGACTCCTCTACCGGCCGCCCTTCAATCAGAGAACCAATTACCACGTTGTCAATAATTGTCCTCCAGGGAAAAAGGAGGTCTTTCTGGGGCATATAACTGACTACTCCACGCTGCCCGGTCACGTTTTTACCTTCAATGACAACGCTGCCTGTATCAGGAGTAATCAGCCCGCAGATGATGTTAAACAGTGTGCTCTTCCCGCAACCGCTGGGCCCGATAATACTAACAAAGGAACCTTTTTCGATAGACATATTAATTTCCCGCAGGGTAGGCAGTATTCCCTCAGGACCCTTAAAGGATTTGCTGATTCCATTTATTTCAATCAAAGGCTCCGGCAAAAAACCTTCCCCCAATCCTATTACGGTAGAAAATCATTGGTAAATGCCGCATCTACATTGATCATTTCCTCAATTAGCTGGTGGTCATAGAGCCACTGGGCGTAATTTTCCCAGACTTCTCTCTTTTGAATTCCCCACTGGGAAGCTTCAGCCTGGTACTGCCCACTTAAATATTCCTGGCTGGCTTTTACAAGCTCGGCATCCAGTTCCGGTGCTGCCGCCAGCAGAATCTCGGCACTTTCTTCCGGATTGGCGATACAATATTCATATCCCTTGGAAACCGCTTCCAGAAAAGCTTTAACTGTATCGGGGTTTTCTTTAATCATGTCTTCATTGGTAATCAGCACCGGGGTATAATAGTCAAGTGCCGGATCCTCTTTGGCTAATTCAATATAGTTAATGTCCAGTCCCCGAAGTTCGGCTTCAATACCGGTCCACCCGTAGAAAATCCAGGTAAAATCAACTTCCTTCCCGATGATACTAAACCAGTCTGCATCTCCCACATTGACAAAATCGACTGTGCTGTAGTCAGCATCATATTTTGCCATTAAAGATTGGAGGACGTCTTCCTCCGCCGGAGTAGCTCCGCCCCCATAACGCTTGTTTTCAAAGTCCTTAGGTGAAACGATATTGTCTTCCTTTAAGGAAGCAAAACCTGAAGTGTTGTGCTGGATAACGGCAGCTATGGATACGATGGGGACACCTGTTGACCGGGCCATAGTTACTTCTTCCTGGTAACTGACACCAAAGGGTACTTCCCCTGAAGCAACCATCTGGGCAGCCCCTGCCTGAGAAGCATTCACAATTTCAACGTTTAAGCCTTTTTCCTCAAACCAGCCCTTTTCTTTGGCTACATAGAGGCCAGTATGGTTGGTGTTGGGGACCCAATCCAGCATTACCGTAATATCTTTCAGGCCCTGGGACTCCCCGGCACTCTCAGTACCCCCGCAGGAGGAAACGATAAGGGTGCCAGCCACAAGAATAAACAATAAGATAATTAAACTACCCTTCCTCTTCATTGACAACCTTCCTTTCTCTTTTTTGATCCACAAAGATATCTTCACCGTCACCTTTTGAGTAATACCACGGCATTAGCAGCCTCTGTAGAAGCTCCATGGCTCCAAAAAGGAGGAGACTGGCAGCAGTAATGACGGCAATTGCAGCCAGCATCTGATCAGTACGAAAAGATTTTTGGACAAGAATCATAAACAGGCCGAGACCATATCTTGCTCCAACCCATTCACCAATTACGGCACCCATGACACTGTAAGCAGCTGCAATTTTTATACCGGAGAAAATGGATACAAGAGCAGCAGGGAACCTTACCAGGCGAAAAATTTGCCAGTTTGAGGCATCCATTACCCGTAAAAGGTCCACCATATCCTTGTCTGCAGCTTGCAGCCCCTCTACCATGCTGATTACAATTGGGAAAAAACACATCAGGGCTACGACAATTACTTTCGGCAGGATCCCAAAACCGAAGAGAACAATAAATAATGGAGCAATGGCGACTATGGGTACTGTTTGGGAAATTACCAGCAGGGGATAAATTGCCTGTTTTAACAGTTTGAAATGGTCTATTAACAAAGCCAAAAACACAGAAACGAGGAACGCAAGCAAAAACCCCATGGCGGCTTCAATTAACGTATATTTGGCATGAAAAAACAGCAACTCTCTGGTTTCAACAAATGCATTGATTATTCGACTGGGAGGAGGAAGGAGCCTGTTCTCGCCGAATACAACCCCGTACGCCTCCCAGGCAAAAAGGATAACTATAATAAATGAAAAAGGCATTATTATGTTTTTTATAAAGCGAAATCTCCAATTTCTGAGGGGCTTGTTTATTGTTTGAGGCTCTTTTTCTTTGTCCTGGTTCATTGTACACCTCTATTTTCCAGTTGACCGTCCACTGAAACTCCATGGCTGTTTCCATGGACCCTCCACACAAAGTACCTTATTCAGGGCAACCTTAATGCTGTCCTGATGAAATTACGGCATGCCCAAAAACTTAAAAAATTCAATCAACTGCGGCCATTTTCACCTCCTCAAAAATTAAAAGCCACTAACCTGTTCCGGTTAATGGCATAAAAAACAAAATATCAACAATCCCTACGCTGGCATTACCCAGATCAGGTTCAATGGGTTGGTATCATTAGCGGGATACCTCTCAGCAGGGCTCACCCTGCTCCCCAAGTTTTTATGCATTTTTTACAATATTCTTGGTTCCAATTACAGAATATCACAGGGAATTGTATAAAGCAATAAAAGCCTTTACTTCCACATAATATTTGATCCCCTTCTAGTAATTCTCTTAGGGGTTTTCTTAATTCTTTCCACAGAATTTTTCCAATCTCCCAGAAGGATACAAAGTGTTGATTTAGAACTATACCCATTTACGTTGGTTTTCTTTTGCCACTTAATCATTCGGAGGTTTGGCAACTCATCCTTCTTTAATTAAATACATGCGTTAATTATACTCATACTCTCTTTTCTATCCCCTTGACAACGGGCTTTTCCCATGGTATATTTGTATCTGCGCTAAAAAATATGCGGCAGTGGCGGAATTGGCAGACGCGCTAGGTTCAGGACCTAGTGGGCATTGCGCTCGTGGAGGTTCAAGTCCTCTCTGCCGCACCAGGCATACAAGGCTTCCGGGTAAAAATCTCGGGAGTTTTTTTTGCCGGATTTGACGGAAATTAATGTGATTTTACTCTTGCCCCCTACCCTCACAAGAATTATCTACATCTCCTACCAATCCATTAAGTGTCTTTGCGGCAACTTCTTGAAACCCCAAGGGTTAAATGGCTATATAAATCAAGTGCTTGGCGAATAATGCTTGGAATGGACGAACCATCTTGGTGGAATCCGCTTTTCCATCTATTCTGCCTTTCTGCAATATGTCGTTGTAAAAAGACTTAATCGTTGTAGCTTGTAGTTTGGACATTAGTATAGGCCTATCCCCCCATGATATGGGCCTTAATCATATTTTCGTAATATTAATATGTTCCGGTTTTGGCTGTGTTTTTTGCAAAATAGAAAAGGACATGCAAAAAACAAAGGCCCTCGCTTAGCATAGGGGAAATGTTTTTCAAAAGTAAAAACTGTTTTAATATTACATAAAATGTAATATAATATATCAAAGGATGTAATATTGGAGGTTCGAATGAATGCCCACCAAATTTTTTCCTTTAGGCGGTCCCGTACCGGGAGAAGATATTGTTGGAAGAGATGATTTATTGATGAGCCTTGAAATGCGACTCTCGGAAGGGCAAAGTGTTATGCTTGCCAGTCCAAGGCGAACCGGAAAAACATCGATCGCACACGAAATCATCAGGAGGTTTAAAAGCAAAAACTACTATACGATTTTTATAGATGTTTTCCAACCGGCAACTAAAAAGGAACTGACAACTCTATTGATTGATTCTTGTTTAGAAAACAGAACAGGAATAAAGAAAACGACTGATACTCTAAAAAAAGGTATAAAGTCTTTAGCAACAAGCGCAAAGCTGACATTTAGATTAAAAGACCTGGAGCTTGATATATTGCTTGACCTTGACCGGGAAGGGAAAGAAGAAGTTTTATTAAGCTATGCTTTGGAATTACCTGAAAAATTGGGACGATTGGATAATAAAAAAGTTCTCGTAGTTTTTGATGAGTTTCAGGACTTTCAAAAGTTTAACGGGGATAATATTTTTAAAACTTTAAGGTCACATTTCCAAAATCATCAATATGTAACATATCTCTTTCTTGGATCTAAAAAAGGAACCCTCGAAAACCTTTTCAGTCACAGCAAAGAAGCTTTTTTTCGTTTTGCAACGATAGTACCGATGCCGGAAATTCCAGAAGAAAAATGGATTGAGTATATCCAGAAAAAATTTTCCACCAAGAAAATAGCAGCTCCCGAAACCGCCGTAAAAGAAATTATCCGGTTCACAGGAGGCCATCCGCAGGACACTATGGCTGTATGTTCTGAAATATATTACATTTTGCTTGAATCAAACATTCAGATGCTTTCAACTGATGTTGTCAGAATAGGATTTGAAAGAGCAAAGAGTTCGCTAATATTTGTATTCGATAACATTCTGGATGATATTGGGAAAAATGTACATACCCGAAAGATACTAAAAAAAATCGCTATTGGAGACATGGTGTATCAAGGCGAGGAAAACCCTGCTGAAGTAAAACGGGCTATTGATTTGCTTTTAACAGCGGGAATTATTGAAAAAACAGCCCGGGGTAAATACGAGTTTTATGAACCCATGTTTAAGGAATACTTGCTGGATAATACATTTTAATTAATCGCTAACAAAAAGTAAAACAACCCGAACATTCCCAAAGTAGCAGGATTTGTTGGTATTTTGGATAAGTTAAAATTGAAAGGAGAGCCGAAAAATGAACAAACAACGGATTGATCGCATTACAGAAAACATGAAAAAAGCGGGACTTGAACAAATCATTGTATCTTCTACTGCCTCCCTTTATTACTTAACAGGTTACTGGGTCGAACCTCATGAACGCATGATTGCACTATATCTTGATACGTCAAGCAGAGCCATACTTTTTGGCAACGAAATTTTCGGCCTTAACAGTAGTCCTGATTTACCGCTCATCTGCCACCGGGACAGTGACAATCCGGTGAAAGACCTGGCAGAGGCTGTCAGACCGGGAGAACTTGGAATTGATAAATTCTGGTACAGCAAGTTCCTGATCGGGCTCATGAAGCTCCGAAATGATATTGTACCTGTACAAGGCTCTGGACCTGTGGACCTGGCAAGACAGATGAAAGACTCTGACGAAATTAAGCTGATGCGCAATAATTCCCGCATCAACGATCAGGTTATGGGGGTAATTATTGACATGCTCCAGGAGGATGTGGCGGAGAACTATCTTGCTTCTGAGGTAAACAAGCATTTTCTCCAAAAGGGTGCCGATTGTGAAGGTGCACAGCTTGTCTGCTTTGGAGCAAATGGCGCAGACCCCCACCACAACAGTGACAGCACAGTTTTGAAGGCTGGCGACAGCGTCATTTTTGATATCTTCACACCCATAAACCGTTATTGGTGTGATATGACAAGAACAGTCTTCTATAAAACTGTCACAGAGGAGCAGCGCCAAGTTTACGAACTTGTGAAACTGGCCAACGAAACAGCAATTTCCAGAATAAAACCTGGAGTATTGATTTCGGAAATAGACAAAACGGCAAGAGAAATCATTACCCAGGGCGGCTACGGTGAGTATTTTACCCATCGACTGGGACATGGTATAGGCCTGGAATGTCACGAACCCCCTGATGTAAGCCTGGCTTCAGACATTCCCCTTGAAGTTGGAATGATTTTTTCTGTTGAACCGGGAATTTACCTGCCAGGAAAGTTTGGTGTTCGGATTGAGGATTTAGTGCTGGTTACCGAGGAGGGCTGTGAGGTCCTCAATCAATACCCGAAAGAATTGCAGGTAGTAGGTTGATGAGTTTAATCCTTCTATGATGTGTTTATTTTATATAAAAAGTTTAGGGCTGCCGCAGTGCAACTCACTATACTGGGCAGCCCCTTTTTGATTCAATATTTGGAACGGAACGAAAGAAATACTATTTTCTTTCAATAAGCATCCATACTACTTCCACATTTCCATCACTGTCATTGATAGTACTGTGCTCTTCTCCTGCAGGAATNNGCTGTAATGATTTGATCTCCAATTTTGCACTTGATGGTCCCGGACAGAATATAACTGTATTCATCGCCGCTGTGAGCAGCAGGCGGAACCACAGCACCCGGAGGGAAAACCGCATGCCCCATGGTTACACCTTCACCCGCCTTTACAGCACCACCGAATAAATCCCGCATAGTAACGCCGTCATCGCGGACTATTCCTTCAAGTTCGTTTATATTTCTTACAAACATATCAGTTTTCTTCCCTTCTTACAGCCTGAAAAGTCACCGGATCAACATCAACGCCATAGTCCTTTTTGGCTTGTTCCAGGGTAATGTATCCATTGCGGACATCCTCAGCAACCCGTTTAACATCCCTTTGATAAGGGTCCCCATACCCGCCGCCGGTGGCCGTAATCATGTTAACTACGTCATTCTTGTTTAATACCGTGCGGGCTGTAATGGCCATTGGCCCTTCCACAGTACCATCTGCTCTTATAATTTCAAAATAGTTATATGAGCCATCTGCGCCGCCGTTGGTACCCCAGGCAGGATATTTGTTACGTCCGAAGGAAGCGGTGAATAACTGGCCATCAGACATCGCCCGGTATTTCCGTACACAACCGCTGCCGCCGCGGAACATACCCGCCCCGGCCCCGTCGGTATGCAGGCTGTATTCATCTACCATAATGCCGTAACGGGTTTCCGCCATTTCAACAGGTACGTTATATGTTTCACCATCACCGACACAGAATTGGCCAACCTCACCGTCTTTTTCAGAGCTGGCACCCCAGCCCCCGCCGGTAGGTTCAACAATGAGGAAGGGTGCGCCGGTATCCTGGTGAGTACCTGAAAGTACGACAGAACATACAGAGAGCATGTGCCCTGCCCCCAGATACTTTGGGAATACGGGAGCAAGAGCCTTCCAGAGAACATCAGTGGCATAAAGCATACTCTCAAAATAGCAGGAAGTAGGTGCCGGAGACTGGCACTGCAAAACAGAACCCGGCTCAGCAATAACACGCAGAGGCCGGAAAACCCCGTCATTGATTACAAGGTCCGGATCAACAATAGACATAAATACAATTTTGGCCCCGGCACAAAGTGATGTGTAACCGGTATTGATGGGACTAAAAACCTGCGGACTGCTTCCTGTATAATCGACAATAAATTCATCGTCGGTAATAGTAACCTTGACTTTTATCAGAACAGGGTTTCCATGGCCGTCATCGTCCATATATTCTTCCATTTCCCAGGACCCTTTGGGAAATTCGGAAAGGCGTTTCCGGGCTATGATCTCGCCCTGATCCAGGAGACGGGTCATGGATTCACGGACAACAACTTCCCCGTATTTTTCACAAAGGTCGATAATCCTCTTGTTTCCTGTACGGAGAGATGCAATCTGTCCCCACATGTCCCCTTCTGCGGCTTCGGGGAAACGAACATTGGATTTGATCATATCCACTAATGTCTGACTGATTTCTCCGCCATCAACTAATTTCACTGCGGGGAAACGCAGACCTTCCTGAAATACCTCGGTAGAGTCGGTAGTGAAAGAACCTGCCGCCATTCCGCCCACATCGGACCAATGAGCTTTATTTCCCAGGAAAGCTATTATTTCCCCATTATAAAATACCGGCATTACCATACCAATATCGGACAGGTGAGACCCACCGCCCATATAGGGGTCGTTGATGATATAAACGTCTCCCTCTCTAATGTTTTCCTTTCCAAATTTTTCAATAACAGCCTGTATCATTGGGGAAATCAGCCCGATGAAACCACAGGCGCCGTTTCCCTGGGTAAGGAGGTGTCCTTCGCTGTCGGCAATTCCGCAGGCATAGTCCAGGGTCTCATAAATGATGGGACTCATGGAAGTCTGGGCAAAGGAATAAAATACTTCATTGCCGATGGCAATTAAGGAATCCTTTACAATGTCAAGAGTTACCGAATCTATATTTTTCGTCATTTTATTCTCCCTCCTCAGTTATAATTAAGTTCCCGTATTTATCGACGCAGACATTTTGTCCAGGATAGACAACAGTTGAAGAGGTTTTTTCTTCAATGACAACAGGACCGGAGAATTGTGCACCGGCGCCCAGCTTTAATCGATCATATACAGGAGTATCCAGCCATCCAACTTCATTGAAACAAACGGGACGGGTGGATATCCTTGCTTCTTCCACATCCCCTGTCTGTGGAGCTATTTCCTGCAACTTCGGAGGAGTCAGACCGCCATTTCCTACCAAATGGTAATTCACGATCTCAGCAGGAGCATTAGGCAGCCGGAAAGTATACGCCTGCTCATGAGCTTCATGGAAGCGCTCCTTAATGATGTCTTTATCTTCTTCCTTAAGGGGAACTGCAGGTATGGGAACTTTAACAGTGTGTTCCTGCCCTAAATAACGCATGTCCACGTAATACTGGCAGACCATTTGGGAAGCAGTAATCCCGTCATCGATGAACTGCTTCTCTGCCTGTTCCTGCATTTCTTTCCAGATGTCATTGATCTGCTCCACCGGGGTCTCTGCCAAAGGTGAAATGTGAGTCCTGATATAGTCATGACGAAGATCTGTCATCAGCATTCCCCAGGCTGCAAATACCGAGGCAGCAACAGGGATAACCATCTTCTTTATATTAAGTTCTCTTGCCAGGGAAGCACAGTGCATCGGCCCGCCGCCGCCGAAGGCTACCAAAGTGAATTCCCTCGGGTCATAACCACGACGGACGGAGACAAGTTTTAATGCATTGTACATATTGGATTCTGCTACTCGAATAATTCCCATGGCTGCATCATCTGCATTTAACCCCAGGGGTTCTCCTATCTTTTTAACAATGGCACTTTTCACAGCTTCCATATCCACCGGATTGTCAAAATTACCTGGGGAAAGGCGTCCCGTCAGCAGACAGGCATCAGTAGTCGTTGGTTCCGTTCCGCCAATTCCATAAGCAACGGGCCCAGGAACAGCGCCGGCTGACTGGGGACCCACACGGAGAGAACCTGCCTCATCTATCCAGGCTATGGAGCCACCGCCATTACCAATTTCAACGATATCAACAACAGGAGCCATAATTGGGTATCCCGCATAATTGTCCGTTCTCCCAATTCGATATTCGGTAGTAACCTTAACTTCCCCATTGTCAATGAGAGAACATTTTGCCGTAGTACCGCCAACATCGAAGGCAATCAGGTTGCTTTCTCCTATGATTTGGCCAAGAATAGCTGAACCATATACACCGGCTACAGGTCCGGATTCCACCATATTGATTGGTGCCTCTTTGGCCTGGTCAAAAGTTGTGGTACCTCCATTTGACTGCATGATATAGCTTTTGCCTTTGAACCCGATACTCTCCAGTTTTTTCGATAAATTGTTCAAATAGGAAGAAGCGGTTGGCATAACATAAGAATTTAAAGCAACAGTAGACGTACGCTCATATTCTCTCCACTCACGGGTAACAGTTGAGGAGGTTGTAATGAAAACCTCAGGCCATAGAGACCTGATAATTTCGGCAGTTTTTTGTTCATGTTGATCATTTGCGTAAGAATTTATATAACAGATACCAATGGATTCAACTTCCTGTTCCTTAAAATATTTTACTGCTGATTTGACATCCTCTTCGTTAAGGGGCTGAATTACCTCTCCTTTATAGTTCATTCTTTCCGCAACTTCCTGACGAAGATAACGGGGAATAAAAGGCTCAGGCTTGGAAAACACAAGATTAAACAGATCCGGACGATTGCATCTGGCAATTTCAAGAACATCACGGAATCCCTTTGTCGTAATTAACCCGGTTTTGCCCCCCTTACGTTCAGTAAGAGCGTTAATAATGGTAGTTGTTCCATGAATAAAAGTATCTATACTCTCGGGAGATAGACCGCTTTTCTTGATTACATCCAGGACACCCTGTTCAAAGTTCGGCGGAGTTGTATGACTCTTTTCAGCCACCATTCGACAATTTTCTTCATCAATGCATACCAAGTCAGTAAAAGTCCCCCCAATATCGGTTGCTATTCGCACAACTACTTTCCCCCTTTTCTCTATTAAACACTTTTATTATACATGAAAGTACCTGGGTTTTGTATCAAATAAAGCAGTGAAGTCAGTTATTACATGTTTTTTCCCCTCCGGGAACAATCATTATTCAAAAAAAAGTGCCGCCTTTTGGCGGCTAATGGGCTTACTTAACTTTAACACCTAATTTTCTCAAGCTGGAATATCGAATTTTGTGGAAATCAATAATTTAAGAAAAGGAATTTCTTTTCTGAAACTTTTTTTGAAGCTCATCAATTGGACTATTCATCTTTCAGAACTACCGTATCAGCTATTTTCCAGCTGTCTCCATCCCTAGCCAACTCAACCTGACATAACATCTTTACTTCCACTTCTCTCATAGTCTCTTTCTTTTCCCCAACAGTCACATAGTCCCCTCTATATTCCGAACTCACCAGTAAAACAGCTAAGGAAGCATTGTGGTCAAGAACTTCAATTGAGTTATATTTGATTGATTTAATTTTTAAACACAATCCCTTGGATTTTAATTCCTTATAATAATTTAAGGCTTTCTCCAACTGGGAGCCGCAGTAAATTTCCTCCGCCAGAATTTCAATTTCTTCTTCAGTGTTTTGGGAACTCTGAAGCCTAAAATCCTTTTTGTCCAGCTCCTTATATGCCTCAATAATGTCAGCCTTTGATTGGGCTTCAATAAAAAAACCTGTTCCTCCAAGAAAAACTGCCAAAACTAAAAATATTAAAATCAGCTTGTGATTTGATTTATGGCGCATTTTTTCACCTCCATACAGCCCTTAATAAAGTTATTCTTCATATCCTGAAATTATGATAATTCTTCCAAGGAGACCAGTGATTACATGTTTGTAATCAATAGTTTTGATGTATAATAACGAAATGCAAAAGGAGGTCAGATTATGAGAAAATTTTTGGCCGGATTGCTAATAGTATCCAGCATCATTACAGCGCCCAGTTGAACTTCTCAGGCACAAGCCGCGTTCGTGCCTGTAAATGCCACCGAAACAGATGTTGAAACAGCGTATGCTCTGGCAAGTTTTCAACTGACGGGATTTGTTTTAGGCAAGGAACTGAGGCTTGATGCCACCGCTTACGATGCGTGTATACTATGCTGCGGCAAAACGGACGGAATTACTCGGACTGGCACTAAAGCCAGAGCAGGCCAAACGATTGCAGTTGACCCCTCCGTTATTCCCCTTGGGTCAAAAGTCTATATCCCTGAATTAGGGCGTGTATTTACAGCAGAAGATACAGGAGGAAAAATAAAAGGAAACAGAATAGACATTTATATGGATAATCATGAAGAAGCTGCGGAGTTTGGAATTCAAAGAAACTTACAGGCTTATCTTCTTGAAGAGCCGGAAATAAAATAGAGGGTCAAGGCCCTCTGTTTTATTTTTTTATTTTTT
>LFRM01127091.1_pt1 | contig 16204 bp, 16 predicted proteins | sample 618341 | NCBI WGS metagenome assembly LFRM01 (sample SAMN03654438, study PRJNA283298) | anaerobic digester metagenome | isolation source: pool of bioreactors CSTR01a, CSTR02a, and CSTR03a thermophilic anaerobic... | place: Denmark: Kgs. Lyngby | collected 2014-05-21 | reverse complement strand
GGCGAAGCCTGGCCCCAGTGTTAACAATCGTTTAGCATAAAGGAACGCTTGTTTTTCTTCCCCTGCTCCAATTTGGTTTCCAATCATAATACCTGATGCATTTCCCATTCCTTGAAATAGTACCATACCTACGCTTGTGATGGTGCTGGCAATATTCACAGCAGCTACAGCGTCTGTACCAATGCGACCGTAAATAATAGAATACACGGATACACCTAGAGCCCAAATGGATTCATTTAGAATTACTGGAATGGCTGTACGGTAAAATCGGATAACAAAGGCTTTTGACCAATCAAACATTTCCTTTAAGCGAGCAGCGGGAACAAATTTACCAGTATACACAACTATCAGCATCAGTACAAACTCTACTACCCGTGCAATCATTGTGGCCAAAGCAGCACCCTCTACTCCCATTTCTGGCAAGCCCATCTTCCCAAATATTAAGGCATAGTTTAAAATAACATTCGTAATAAGAGCTATAATGCTTAGAACCATAGGAATTTTGGCTTGTTCCGTACTTCTTAATACTGAAGAATAAGAAAAGCTTATGGCACTTACAATATAACTTAAACCAACAATGCGCAAATACTTAACACCTGAATCAATAACAAGTGGATCACTTGAGTAAATCATCATAACTTGCCTTGGAAAAAATACAGCTAATACAGTAAAGATAAGTGCACTAGCACAAGCAGTCATCAGACCTAGCCCTAGTACTCTTCTTATATTCTTGACATCTCTCACACCCCAGTATTGGGCCGTGAAAATAGCGGTTCCACTACTAACACCAAAGAGTGTTAGAGCAAATAAAAAAAACAGCTGATTGGCTTGACCAACCGCTGCAATTTCGGTTTCTCCCAATTGTCCAATCATTACTGTGTCCACCATGTTGACAGCAGATGCTACAAAGTTCTGAGCTGCTATGGGTATAGCCAGCTTCAACAATGTGCGATAAAACTTTTTGTCATGAAATAAATAGTCCAGCATGAGAAACCTCCGGTAGGGAATATGACATTCCGTATTAAAACACAAGACATATTATAGATGCTTACCGGGGTTATAGCAAGAGAATTAATTGAAGAGTCAATTCAAAGGATTTTTTAGTCGATAAGTCCCTGTTCTTTCAAGAATTCATTGGCTACCAGCCTTGGCTGCTTCTGAAGCTCATCTACCTGATAGTTTAGATCTACCATGATATCATTGGTCAGTACTTCTCCCAATTCATCCAAAACACCCTCAATTTCAGGATATTCATCGAGCAAACCACTTTTTAGAAGCGGTACCGCATAGTATGGTGGAAAGAAGTTCTTGTCGTCTTCTAGCTGTATCAGACCAAACTTTTTTAATAGGCCATCTGTGGAGAAAGCATCTGTTACATCGGTCTCTTTATTGTCAATGGCAAGATACTTATTTGCCCCGTTTATTCCAATTTCGTTTCCAAATGAAAAGTCATAATGTTTTACAAGTCCAATGATACCATCTTCTCTATTCAAAAATTCTAACGAGGATCCTATTGTCAATTTGTTTGCAACGAGTGCCAGATCAGAAACACTAGACAGATTATATTGCTTGGCTGTTTCTGGTCTTACTGCCAATACATAGGTATTGTTAAAATTAAATTGCTTTAGCAAATCAATATCAAATTGTTCCTTCAGGTCTGACTTACTCATGTTATATACCTCTACCATATCGCTATTGGGAGGATATCCAAGGGTATCACCGTAGATAGTGCCTGTATATTCCAAATATAGGTCAATGTCACCGGTTTTCACTGCATTAAACAACACCTGGGTACCGCCAAGGTTATCTTTCCGATCCACTTTTATGTCCGTCCGATCTTCGATGATGTCTGCTAATAAATGTACCACGACATACTGTTCTGTATAATCCTTACCACCAATGGTGATAGTCTTGTCGGATCTATCAAGGGTTCCAATCCAGTTGGATACAAACATGACTATTAAAAGTGTTGCCGTTGTTCCCAGTATTATCTTCTGGGTTTTTCTGGACTTCTTCAATTTTTTCTTGGAACTGTTAGCTGTACTTTGTAGACTGATTGGTGTCACTATCTTTTCAACCAATCCAAACACATAGTCTACAATGAGAGCTAGAATAGCTGACGGGATAGCTCCGGCAAGTATTTGCCCATTATTGGTAGTGCTGATTCCAGAAAATATTAAGAATCCAAGGCCACCTGCGCCTATAAAGGCAGCCATAGTCATGAGACCTACCGCAGTAACGGAGGATATTCTCACTCCGGCCATAATAATCGGTAATGCGAGAGGTATCCGTATTTTAGTTAGAATTTGTAATTTAGTAAGACCGATAGCTCTAGAGGACTCCAGAGTATCCTTATCGATGCTAGAAATGCCTGTATAAGTGTTCTTAATGATAGGCAAGAGAGAATAGAGAATAACGATTACTACAGCAGGCGTCGAACCAATACCAAGAAAAGGTATTGCAAGTCCCAACAATGCCATCGATGGAATCGCCTGTATAACATTGGCCCCACCTATAACTGCATCACTAGCTTTGCGAAAGTAGCTAATAAGGATTCCAATGGGAACTCCTATTAATACTGCAAGACCTACAGCGATGGTCGTTAGCATGATATGCTCTTTTGTCAGCGACATGACCTGTTCAAAATTGGTTATGATATATTCAAATATATTCAATTATATCATCTCCTCTTCCAGATATTGCTCACTCAGTGTTATAATGAGAGTATTCTTTGTTATGAGACCCAAGAGCTTGTCCTGGTTGTCAATGACTGGTATTTCGGATATATTATTTTCGTCTATAACCTTTAGGATGTCAACAACGGAGTCTTCAGGAGATGCAAACTCAAATTCCTTAATCATGATATCCCCTACTTCTATCGTTCTGTCTTTGATCTTGGAGATCTGACTAGGTTTTACCAATCCTTCCATATTTCCTTTTTCCTTGTCCATAACCATCAAACTGTTAACTTTGTTAGAACGCATCATTTCAAGTGCTCTGGATAGCGTCAAATCTCTTGAACAGGTTATTACCTCTTCAATCATGATATCCTTGGCTCGGATGTATTCAGGTGATTCCCAAATGCGGTTTCTGCCAACAAATTCGGTGACAAAATCATTTGCGGGATACTTAAGAATATTTTCCGGCGTATCATATTGTACGATTTGGCCCTTGTGCATAATGCAAATCTTATCAGCGATTTTGATGGCTTCACTCATATCATGGGTTACGAAGACGATGGTTTTTTTGACTTTTGCTTGAAGGTTAACCAGCTCTTCCTGTAAAGATGCTCTTGTGATTGGATCGAGAGCAGAAAACGGCTCATCCATCAAAATGATTTCAGGATCCAGGGAAAAAGCTCTGGCTACGCCGACTCTCTGCTGTTGTCCACCAGACAACTCATTGGGATAACGATCGAGAAACGATTCATTCATACCGACCATATCCATCAATTCTGCTGTGCGACTGGTGATTTGTTCCGGTGGCCTTTGTTCAACTCGTGCAATAACTTCAATGTTTTCACGTATGGTCATATGTGGAAAAAGCCCAGTCTGCTGAATGACATATCCGATGTTTCTTCTCAGCTTGATCTTGTTTTTCTTTGAAATATCCTCCCCATTGATAGTAATGGTACCAGATGTGGTGTTGATTAACCTGTTAATCATTTTTAATGTAGTTGTCTTACCGCAACCGCTTAAACCAATAAGGACAACCAAATTACCTTTATCGATATTAAAAGATATATCTTTTAATACAGTAATATCTTTGAATTTTTTTCTTACATGCTTAAATTCAATCATTAAATTCCTCCTTGCATTTTTTGATAAGTGTCTATTATACATGGAGATAGCCAGTATTACAAATTAGAGAACGAAAAAGCGTCCCTTTCGTTACCTACTATAATGAATTAATATTCCCAGTTTCTTATTTTTATATTTCCAACTAATCATCCCGTATTAAAAAATTGAAACATACAATAGAAAGCATTTACGATATTGAATATAATGTCGTGAAACCCGCCAAATGGTGAAATTCCTATAAATTTAACCCTCCAAACATAATGATAAAAGCTATAATTTCAAGAAGAAATACATACTTAGGAATATAAGAATACTTCCAGCCAGCACAAAGAGATGCCATACAAAATGGTGATATTTAAACCAGTGAAAAACATAAAATAGAACCCCTATACTATAGGCTAACCCTCCAGCCAGAAGCAAATAGAATCCTGCAGAAGACAAAGATTGAAAAATACTGTGTACGAAAAAAATAATCAACCATCCCATTGCCAAATAGATAAAGACATGGAGTTTCACAAACCGGTCAATCCAAATTGCCTTGAACAAAATCCCGACAATTGCTAATGCCCATTGAATGCAGCAAATGATGATCCCCCTTATTCCACCGATTGCTATGAGACATAAAGGAGTATAGCTGCCTGCGATCAAAATATAGATCGATAAATGATCAAATCTCTCAAATACATTCTTTGCTTTTCCTTCCCTAAAAGCATGGTACAACATAGAACTTGTATATAATAAAACCGTAGATACGGAATAAACCATCATACTCACTAGATATAGAGCATTTCTATCTTTCGCGCCCTTCACGGCGAACAGTACCAGGGCAGCGACCCCTAACAGTGCTCCGAAGCAATGTGTTACTGCATTTGCAATCTCTTCTCCCCTGGAAAAGTTCTTTCTTATGTTGGACTCCGAATTCTTCAATTTGCTAAATTCCTCTCATATCCATTGCACAACCTACACCTTTATTGCCCACCTTAATTTAGCAGAACGGGCTCGGCTATTGGTATTGCATTCTTGTGCTGATGGTCGGATAGGACCAGGAGCAATTTCACGATAGATGCCTTCACGAAAGAAATACTGGAATGACTTTTTCACTAGTCTATCCTCACCAGAATGGAAAGATATGATTGCCACACGCCCGCCTGGAGCAAGGGCATCCGGAAGCTTCTCCAGAAATTCGAACAAGACTTCAAACTCACTATTGACATGGATTCGCAACGCCTGGAAGCATCGCTGACAGGATTTTCTAATTTCTTCCTTCCTTGCTTTTTCTGGAATGAAATGCAATGCATCCGCGATAATCTGTCTGAGTAACGTTGTAGACGAAATGTCTACTCCTCTCCTGTTTGCAGCAACAATGGCACGAGCAATTACTTCAGCATGGGGTTCATCTGCGTTTTCTATAAACATACCTTCCAGCTCACTCTGACTCATGGTTTTTAGACATTCTGCTGCTGGTATCCCTTTTTCGGGATCAAGCCGCAAGTCCAATGGCCCTTCACTCCTAAAAGAGAATCCTCTTTCAGGGTTGTCGATCTGCATAGAAGAGACACCAAGATCCGCCAGCACAAAGTTCAGTGGCCCAGAATCTAAAGCTATGAGGTCGATATCAGAAAAGTTCATTTGCCTGAACGATATGATTTCCGGTCCAAAACCTAAACTCGAAAGACGCTCCTGGGTTCGAGGTAATTCAATAGGATCTACATCCAGAGCAAATAGATGACCCTTCATATCCAGACATTTTAGCATCTCTAGCGTATGCCCGCCATAACCTAAAGTTGCATCCAGCCCAATTTGTCCGGGTGTAATTTGTAAAAACTCCAATATTTCCTTAACACAGATGGAGCGATGCATCCCTGCTGGTGTGCTACCTTTCTGGATGACCTTTGCAACAGTCTCAGAATACTTGTCCGGTTGCAGCTCCTTGTATTTCTCTGCGAAAGACTTTGGATGAGTTCCTTTATATCTAGTTCGTCTTTGATGTTTTGGTTCCTTATTATCTATATTCTTCATTTTTTTGTGAAGTAGCTTTGTCATTATCAATTCGAAAACAAAAGCTTTGTCATACGAATCATGGAGCTCTTCTTTTTCCTCCTACTAAGAAACTATTTTAGGTAAAATTATTGTATTAGTTAATAATACAAGTTGCTTATAATCCGCAACACTGGTATTTACTTACCCAACTTTTCAACTACAATGGTGATTTGCTCTGTGGTTGGAATTTCCTCGAAACTTATGTTAACAATCCGATTGCCCCAGCAGAGGATGTATTCATTCATACCCTCACCTTGATAATACAGTTGATAAACTGCATCAGCCTGCCACGCGGGGTCATCCGTTATCTGAAAATAACTTTTAAAATCTTCCGGTTCATCCCAGTCATAATCATATTTGTCTAAATAATCATTCAGGCAAATGTCAAATAATACGGCTAGCTTTACCTCCACAATCTCATATCTTAATTCGGGAGCATGCTGGCCGTCAGGAAAAGGTTTCTGCCAGCCAACAAAATGGCCTAGTAGAACGGTTTCACTTGCCGTCCACTCATACGAGTAGTGATTATAATCTACACTCTGCAAATCCTCAACCTTCAAAGGCAACGGGTTATGATAAATATCCCATGTATAAGTGCTACCGTCTGGTTGTGTTATAGTATAGGTTTCATTCGGTTTATTGTCAAACCAGCCGGCATTCACTCCCCGGACGATGCCCCAAGCCATAGCACCAGTCAGTGCAAAGGACAGAATTGCGCATGAAATTATAGTGACTGTTAAATTGATCCTTCTGGAAACCCCTGTTCCTTTGAGTGTGTTCTTAATCGCGAGTACTAGGACAATAGTAACTGATACATCTATGATTCCCAAACCCCCAACCCAGCCAAATTGCTGTGATGACATCATAAACACTGTTAAGGCTAATGCAATTCCTAATAGAATCCACATGAAATAGTATACTTTCTTATATCCACTGCTGCTCTCAATGCAAGTCCCTCCCGTACTAATAGCTTTCTTTGATCTATAATACCAAACTGCATATCCAATTAAGTTTGTAAGCATATTGATAGTAATGATATTCCAAATCACGATTAAGGGAAGAGTTGTGACGTTTACCAGTGAGGAAACCGGGCTACGCATAATTGTGCTAAACTGCAAAACAATCTGAAACAAAGACAGCAACAGCATCAACATACTACTGGGCAAGAAGTTTTTCTTCATAGATCTATGTATTGCTTTCAACTTAACCGACTCCTCGGTTTCAATTGGTGTAGGATTTGCTTGCTCCGAGCAGAAAATTTGCATTTGTGCTTGTTCTGCTACCAGTTGCCACCCAGCGCCCTTGCAGTATTCATGGAAAGTCTGCTGATTATCTGTAGGATAAGGATTGAATTCCGAAGCTTCAGAGAAGTAGGAAACCGCATAGGTCAGCTTCTGAGGCTCTTTTTTGCAATATTCCCAATAAAAACGTTTGATCTTATGGATCTGCCAACCTTTCATAGCCATTTTTTCGAGATGAGCTTTAATTCCTGTATAGTCATAAAACAGAAACTGTTCAAATCTACGCTTTGTTGTTTTCATCAAAAATGCCTCCTTTATCTATCCTATATTGCCGATAGTCAGCTGCCAATATTATTAAGCGCTGATACTCAATTTCAAGTGCATCCATGCCTTCATCGGTGATTAAATAGCTTCGTCTACGGCCTTCGACTTTCGTTTCGTAAATCATGCCTGCTTTTTCAAAACTATCCAGAAGGTTATAGAGAGTACCGGGGCCGATAATAATACGTTCGCTCGTCATTGTCTTCACCTTTTCCATTATGTCCATTCCATAGCATTCCGACTGTAAACAAAGTAGGATGTAAAACATTTGCTCGGTCAATGTTTGGAACTTTTCTCTTGCCACTTCCAAGCCTCCTTTTGTTCATTATCGATTATCGTTAACTCTTTTTATATGATACTATCGAATATCGATAATGTCAACAAAATAATACCCCCCACAGAAGTATATTAATACAGATTATCTTTTACATAAAAAAGCTATATTCTTATTGTACGAATATAGCTCTGTAATTTACATATTAACTTCTGTTTCGCTCAAATCCTAAATAGCGTGTACCTTGAAAGGTTACCTTGCCCATGTCATCTTCTGCAAGCATTCCATACTCTGTATCACTGACTTTGAATTCTATACGATCGCCGCTAGATACTTCAAATGTAGCATAATATGTAGTCGATGATGACATATCATGATGCATATTGTTCATTCCTGTGTTGTGATGGTAAGTATGAGTATCTCCCCGTTTTGCTACCACAGTTGCATCCACTGTGAGAACAGGTGATTCATTGTTACGTTGCCACTGTTTTGCACCTTGTACTGAACGCATAATAATTGTGCCAAACACAAATGCAAAACCAATAATTACAATTACAGGTACGATACTGAACATAATGTCACCAAACCCGCCAAATGGTGAAAACCCCATAAACTTAACCCTCCAAATACAATAATACTGGACTTTTCTATTTATATTTACTTTCCGATGTTTCTGAGCCGCTTCTGTTACTTGATAGCCCTGAATTGAAAGCTACCCTGATAGAATTATATTGTCGATTTTCTCTTTGACATCTAAGAGGTGCTCATTTTTGTCTAAGATAATCTTTGCACCATATGCGTCTTGTCGCAAAGATTTCATAAAGTTATCCCAGCCACCGATAAAAACTTCTATAAATTCCTTGGTGTTTCCTCTTTGTAGATATCTTTTTCTATATTCTTCTTTTGACTTACGTTCAGGAAAGCATAGGATATATGGTATGTCCTTATCTTCTAAGCTTGCAAGGACGCGCTTGTCAGAAGGAATAACGAGATATTTATATTTCTCCATATTTTCTAGAATCGCATTTATGTAGTTATAAGGATATTCTGGATTAATTTCAAGATTAAAGTCAGCTTTTACTTTTCCGTGTTCCACTTTGTCCCTATCTGTTTCGGGTAAAAAGTATTTATAGGGCATGCAGACAAAATCCTTTGAGCCTGCTACATGATTGCAGAAATAAGTTTTGCCAGTGCCAGCAAAAGCAGCGATTATCATTATGCTATCAACTCCGTACTAACTAATTTTACATAACAAATTGAGGCTTTGCAGCGACGGTTCTATTATAATTCAAGTTCTTTCTATATCCATATGTCATGTGCTCCCGATATGTTTATTGTATCTTATAAAGATACAATAAACATAACACACAATATACATTATATTCAATCATTTATTTGCTTCTTCGACTTATTTTAAAATTCAAAGTTTTTATCTGAATATTTAATCACCTTACTGAGATGAATTTGCTCTTTTTTGAGTAATACAAACATTCAGAATCTAACTAATCATAATGTCAATTATTTATCCCCTGAAATGATATAGGTATAAATCCTCAAGATTTGGAGAAATGTTTACTGCACTTTCTGAAGGCCGGTCTTCCGAAACTATTCGAAGGTCCACATATTCACCACTATGTTTTAAATTGCTCACAATATACTTGCCAGTATAGATGTCTACATCCTTAGGCTCTACCTGTAAACTCCATACATAATCTTTTATTGAATCGCATATACGATCCGAGGTGGATTCCTGAGAAATTTGTCCATCCTTCATAATCATAATTCTATCTGCAATATATTCAACATCAGAGACAATATGTGTTGAGAGCACGATGATCTTTCCTGTAGAGAGCCCGCTGATGATGTTGCGAAATTTTGCTCGTTCTTTCGGATCAAGACCTACTGTAGGTTCATCTAAAATGAGTATTTTAGGATCATTGATCAAAGCCTGGGCAATTCCTAAACGTTGCCGCATGCCGCCCGAATAAGTTTTAATTTTTTTCTTCCTTACCTCATAAAGTCCTACTGCACCTAGTAATTCCTTGCACCTGTCCTCAGCTGTCATCCTGGGCAGCCCTTTTAATGATGATAAATAAATCATAAAATTCCAAGCTGAAAAATCAGGATAGTAACCGAAGTTTTGTGGCAAATACCCTAAGATCTCACGGTAATCTTCTCCCAACATTGATATGCTGACGCCATCTAATAATACTTCTCCAGATGTGGGGTGTAGTATATCACACATCATCCGCATTAAAGTGGTTTTGCCTGAACCATTTGCACCCAACAAACCATTTATTCCTTCACAAAATCTAGCAGAAAGACGATCCACTGCTAATTTGTTTCCATATTGTTTTGTTATATTTGTTATTTTTAGTTCCATTGAATCAATACCTCCCTGGTTACGTTCTTGATAAAATAATAAAGTTCTGCTAGTAAAAATATTGTAGATACTATGGATATGATGATCCACATGGTCTCGGTTATGGCTACAAAAATTCTAAGCTCTGTAAACATCATCATTAATGCAACCAAACAAAATGAAATACCGGTAAGTTTAATAGTAGAACGGATATTTAAAAAAGTTAAAACTAGAAGATTAATCCCGTTTACAATGTTAATTGGTACGAGACCATAAAGAATAAGTTGAATAAAAGGCATTTGGTATTGGATTGAAAGAAAGGCGATCATTATAGTCAAGGCAACAATGTTGACACCTCCAATAATCAATAACCGGGCCACTAGAATCTTCGGCATGCTATATTTACAGGTATGCTCCAGCTCAGCCATGTCGTAAATCATACTTTTAATTAGTTCTGGTACTGCAAAGAAAGCAAGTATAGGTGATAATGTAAACAATATCCTTGGTATCTCAATGTATGGGTTTATTAAATTTATGGTTAAAACTATTGTCATAACAATAGTTATGAACTGAGTCACCCAAAGATAGGGGGAAATATATTTAGCCTGGCACTTTAGAAGCACACTAAAGGCTATATTAGAAGGTATCATTCGACCTACAACATTTTGTCCTATTTGAATAGTTCTAACAATATCTTCTTCCTTACCATCGGAAACATGATATCGTTGAAGTAAATCTTTAAATTGATCCCTACCTTTCATAGTAATCCTCCTCACTTAACAATTTTCTTAACTTATCCTTTCCTTGTTTCAATCTGGATTTTGTTGTAGGTAAACTTGCACCCATAATTTTTGCAATATCTTTTACCTTCTTGTCGTGATAGTAATAAAGAATAATGGCATCTTTTTGAATGTCTGGGAGAGTGTCAATCTTTTCCTTGATAGACCTTGATACCTCATTTTTGATAACACTCTCTATAGGTTCAGGTTTATTGTCACATTTCTGTAAGTTCTCAATATTTTCATATATGTGCTGGGGTTTTTTACTATAATCGTTGCAGGTATTAACGGCTATTGTAAATAAAAAGTTTGTAAACTTTCCGGAAAAACGATAATTATTAATAGACTTTACCAACTTCAAGAAAACATCCTGTGTTAAATCGGCGGCCACCACTTGATTACCTGTTCTTCTGATACAATAGCTATAAATATTTTGATAATGCTTTCTTACCAAGGTATCAAATGCCTGTTTATCACCTTCTTTTATTCGCCTTATTAGCATATTCAATGATGAACTCCTTCTTTCGGTTCAAGTGCCCTATTACAGACATCCGTAGACGCATATTCCATCGCTATATTTGTTGTCTTCTACCTTTATACAAAATCACGGTTATGCTTAAACCGGCTGTTAGAGTTAACCATAATACAAGAAAGAAAGGATAATGTAATAGGTTTCCCAGGATATTAACTGGACTATAATCGATGAAGCTATTATAAAAACTATTAACTATATTTCTAAGACTAAGATTACTGATAAAAGGAATTCTTGCAGTCTCAGCAATCATAATAATTATCACCATAACCAGCATTGTGTTTAATGTCTTCTTTACAATTAATGATACCGCCAACGTAAATAAAGACAAGCATAAAGCTGCAAACAAAGTAAAGAAAAAGAAAACAAAAAGTAGTGCAATAGGCGTCTGATTAGGCATATAAATAAAATTTAAAAGAGATACTCTTCCCTGATATCCATTTGCTCCATGCAACCAAAGTTTTGTAAAAAGTTCTGCTACAAAAAAGATAGTCATAAGTATAGTTCCAAAAAGAGTTGATGCAATAACTCTTGCTTTAATAAGCTTCGTTTTGCCATGCTTAGAGCTTAATGTTAATGAAGCAACATTGCTACTATGGTCCTCTCCAAAAACCGACGCCATGGATATTATTATAATTACCATCAAAAACAAAAGGATATTCTGTTGAAAAATATAATCCCAGCCCATAATATAGAAGCTATCCTTATTAATTTTCCCAACCAAGTCCAAATAATCACTAAGTTCAATATAAGCTGAAGAATTAGTTTGATTCGCTACTTCATAATTCTGTAATTCATTTATGAGATCCAACCTATTTTCAAACACTTTATCTTTATATTGTAACGGAAAGGGGCTATATTCTACATAATCCATATAATCACTATAAAGGAATCGCTTTACATTAAGCTCATGCCCTTCTTTTTCACTAGTAGCTTGATCCCGCTCCGCTTCTATACTTTGGAGTTTTTGTTCTACTAACCTTGTTTTTTCCTCAGTTATTTCCCCTTCCACTACTACTATAGCATCGCTCACATTTTCCTCGAAGTGCCTGAAAGTAAGGTAATTATCATACTCATAATTCACAATGTAGAGATTAAGTACAACTAATAGTATAGTCATAGCCAAAATATATTTCTTATTGAGAAATCGTTCAAATTCACCTTTTACTAATTGTATCATGCCAGCCATATTCCCCTTTCATAACGATGAATGTGTCCCTTCCAGTAATACCCCTATACTTATATTAACGAGTATAGCGTATAAAAGGATTTAAATCGTATAGAATATAGTCGGATTTATTTGGCTTGGAACAAAGATTAATTTGCTTTTCTTATATTCAATATAGCAGGCAAAAAATTGAATGTCAATCCACCACGAAAGATAGAAAAACTGTATGAAAGTGCTATCTATAACGGGTATGAAAAATGTGCAAAACACATGTCCGGTTCTGGAATAAGAATAACAATATTTCTTAGTAGAACTGTAGCAACTGCTAAGATAAGTGTTTACAGCAAATTAATCAAAAGTCCTTGCAACAAGCCTATTACTCCCCCTAAAATGCCTCCTAGGTATTCAATGTACTTCAATTCACGACTGGCAATTTCCAAGGTCAGTCGTTCCACTTCCTCTAGTTCCAGATCCTTGATTCTTTCCTCGACCAAATTGCTTATATCAATCTTTTGCACTGATTGCTCAATCATCTCACCCATAGAGTGGTCTACAAAGTTTTCAATTTCCTGTGTTAATACATCACGAACTCTAGAAAGAATGGCCTGTTTAATGCCAGAAGGTACCAATGAAGGGATTTTATCATCGATGATGCTTAGAATCTTCACTCGAATACTAAGAATCAGTTCTGTCCTGTTTTCCCCCTCTATCAGTCTGCTAATCAACTCTTTTACGTTAATCAACTGTTCTTCAACTGTCTTACCTATGGTTACAGCGATTTCTTCCCTACGTTTGGGAATCAACCCTTGTATTTCTATTTTTGTTAGCGGAATTCGCCAAGGCTGTAGCGGCCTAAATAACATTTTCACTGCAAGAAAATTTGTAAACCATCCGATTAATGCCCCAACCAATGTCATAATAATAATGTCCATAAAGCAATTTCACCCCGTCTGAACTCTAGTTTTCATTACCATTGTAAACCATTACGGGGATTAAGAAAAGGCTCAGATTTTGTCAAAAAAACAAGCACCGGAATAATCAACTTATTTCCGATGCCCTCTTCGTACCTATTTGCATGCATGACCTGTGTAAATAAGATGTCAATTCTACATCTGAGGCATTATGCCTTCTCTAGATAAAATTACCTTACCATTAAACACCTTGTTAATGGTGTTCAGCAGCTCCTTGTTTTGAATCTGCTCAAATTGATGAATTGTAATTTTTTGTGGTGCAATGGTAATCAGTGAGCTAATCAGCAAATCGTCATGGCTGATTTCTTTTTCGCTGATTTCCTTGGCCAAGTCCTCTAGCATATCGTTATTGATGATATGAAGGTCCGAATCCAGCAAAGTGAACTTCTTATCCTCTCCCATAAGAACGTGGACCTCTTCCGCCTTAGGCTCTTGTACTTCTACAAAATAGCGTAGGAGCTTAATAAACTCACTATATTCTTTTTCAATTAGCAAGTCGTCCACTGCCCGGTCTACGGCTTCCTCCAGCTCAAGGTTGAAGTCCTTTAAGCGGAATCGTATAAAACCTTCCAACACAAGCTCATCGTTATTTTCCAGATATTCCATAACTCTCTTCCATACTCTGCTTTTCCATTGACTGCGAATTACCTCGCTGCGAACCATTGGATTACCACCCCACATAATAGCGATGGCATCCCTTAGAATTTTATTTCGCTCATCCCGACCAAAGTAAAAGTATTCATCCTGAATGATCTTTTCTACCATATGGGATTGCAGATCACCCAAAATAATCTCTGATACGGTTTCGGCGATATATTGATGCAGTTTTTCTCGGGTTTCCTCTACAGAGCGGCTCTCATAATCCTGATTGCTGATATAGTTAAGGAACAGCAAGTTTCCTGCATTCTTTTCCTCAATTTCCAATCCATCCGGTTTTCTGGTGTGAACTTTACGGACTAGCGCTTCCTTGATGTCAGTATCTCGTTCTTCAACCCCGATGGAAAAAACCTGCATGTCAACACTCCCTTTCCATCCTCCTCATTCCTCTTTCTTCTGTGAACTATCCATCTACTACTATTACTACTATTACGGAGGGTAAAGTCACAAATTCCTGCTACATTATATGCTTGAAGTTTTGGATAGTTTCCCTCGATGCTAGTATTCCCCGAGAAGATTTCAAAGCAATGATGTATTAATTGGATTTTTTCTTCAATAATAGTTTGTGGAATTTTGTCCGAATTTCTCATAGTAAATTTTGCAAACAAAGAAAAACCGCTATAACAGTCAAGAATTCATCTTATTTATAACGTGAAAGTCGCAGGATTTAAAATCCTGCGACTCAAAAATTAACTGAAATACAATATTATTCTTTTTTATTTTCATCCAATTTCTGTTCTTTTTGTAAAGTCGAAGCTTTTTTTCTTTCAGCTGGTGTAGTTTTCCTTATCATCCTGACTAGTCGTATTATGCCCAGCAAGATTAGTAAAACAATTCCCAGCAGTAGCAGGAATGGTATTGCACCAATTGAGAAGAGTAACATACCCTCTGCAATTTCTCCAACGCTTTCTATTGAATTTCTGAAAATGTTGACCATCTTTTCCCATAGGGTAACTGGATCTTCTTCTATTTCCTTAATCTCTTTAACCTCACGTATATCCATCTCCAAGGTGGAATAAGCTACCAAATTATCATATTTCCGCAATGTACCAGTCAAGTTTTCAATTTCATAGCGTATACTGGATAGTTCCCTCTCAAGTTCGATAATATCTTTTAGCTCCTCTGCCTTAGATAGAATCGTAAGCAGGCGTTCTTCTTGTATCGTTAAGGATTTTAGTCTAGCTTCAGTATCAAAATATTGGGAAGATACATCCTCTCCCCAGCTTTCATTGCGAGTAATATTGCCAAGCTCCCCAGCATCGGTAATAAATTGCTCAAACTTTCCACTGGGAATACGCATCTTGTAGTGGGCTTGGCGCATAGGCTTGTTTTTTACATCTGCCCTAGACCAACCTTGAATGTTGGAAGATGCGATAAAGCCCCCTGCTTGTTGAACCTTACGAATGATTTCAGAAGTAGCCTCTTCAAAATCAAGTGTTTCCATTGCAAGATATCCGTATTTGATAATTTTGGAACCCATTTCGGATACCAATTCATTTGTCTTATCGCCAAGTTCTTCTCGAGCTTGTGTATTCCAGCCGCTACTTGTGTTTCCGTCTCCTGGCGCATCAGCTTCACCTGCTGGCTTTTCAGCTGGTGCAGGAGCTGCACCTTCACCACTTGTACCTCCATAGTGATCTTGTGCTGATTCATTTCTCGAGCTACTGGAGCAGCCAACAATAAGTGCTACAATAAGCAACATAGAAACTAAAAACAAGAATCGTTTTTTCAAAGTAATCCCTCCAATTCACTTACCATAATAGCAAAGTTAATACTCTTACATCCCACGCTAGCATATATTCCATGAATTTCTAATTATATAGACGCTGTTGGTAGTCTTTAGTTCCAAATTATTTTTCTAATGCTTAATTAGAACTATTAGGGAAGGATGAATTAATTTTATCTTCTAGAACGCTTGCTGGATCTTCGCTTTCTACTATCAATAATAAGAATAATAATCATAGAAAGAGCAAGAACAGCAAGAACTATAATACCTATTTTAATTACCTGACCAAATCTTTGGGATATGCCCTGCTTAGGCTCTTCTTCAATTTTGTAT
>LFRM01197244.1_pt1 | contig 16223 bp, 13 predicted proteins | sample 618341 | NCBI WGS metagenome assembly LFRM01 (sample SAMN03654438, study PRJNA283298) | anaerobic digester metagenome | isolation source: pool of bioreactors CSTR01a, CSTR02a, and CSTR03a thermophilic anaerobic... | place: Denmark: Kgs. Lyngby | collected 2014-05-21 | reverse complement strand
GAGACTCGCTTGGAGATAGATTCTCTTAAATATATATTCTCTATTCCCAACATTTATGAATATTCTGGATTTAAAGTACATACAATGGATTTGTTCTTTGAGTGCAGGATAGATGATTTCAGCAATATGAAAGCACAAGATGATGTGGTGGAATTGATATTTATACCCAAACAGGAATTAAACCCAGAAGACTTCGGTCTTACATCAATTAGAAAAGGAATTGAAAAACTACAAACATTAGCTATATGAAAAAAATTATTTTGTTGTTGAGTGTAATCGGACTATTTTCGTTTGCAAATGCACAAAGAGCAACTACACAGGGAACATCCCAAGAGTTATTCGTTCAAGGTAAAGAGATGTTTTATGAAGAGAATTATACAGGCTCTCACGACCTGCTCTCGGAATATATAAAACATGCTACTGATGCCGACCAATTGGAGCAAGCTGAATATTTTATGGCAGCATCTGCTTTCTATCGAAACTCGCCCAATAGTGGTGACATTATGAAAGAGTATTTGAGTAACTATCCAGAAACTTTGCATCACAATCAGTTGAAGTTTCTTATTGGGTCGTTTCATTTTAACGAGAAAGATTGGAAGAAAGCAATCTTCTGGTTTGACCAAGCAAACTTGGATTACTTGACGCTGGAGGAGCAAGAAGATTTTAGTTTCCGAATGGCTTATGCAGATTTGCAATCGGGAAACAAAGATCAAGCTGCACAACTTTTTGGATTGCTTGCACAAAACAGCAGTAAATATAGAGATGCAGGTAATTTCTACTACGGATATGTTGAATATACCAACGGAAATTATGATAATGCACTCAGTCGCTTTCAGCGAGTAGCCAACAATCCTGAATTTAGTAGAGATGTAGCATTTTATACTGCACAATCTACTTTCTTAAACGAGAACTTAGAAGAGGCTATAAGATTATCGGATGCTTTTGTGAGCAGATACTCCGAAAGCGAACATGCAGTAGAAATGTACCGTATATTGGGAAACAGCAACTACCGCTTGGGCCGTGCATCGCGCGCTATACCCTACTATGAAAGATACCAACAAAGAGTGGCAGAGCCATTAAGAGGGGATGCTTACTTTCTTGGACTCTCTTATTTGGAAGCAAACAAGCTGAATGAAGCAGTTAAAATGTTTCAGTATGCTACAGGCGAAAGTGATGCTTTGGCACAGAATGCACACCTTTATTTAGGACAGACCTATTTGAAAATGAATGATAAGCCAAAGGCTCAAATGTCATTTGCATCTGCATCGCGTACTAACTTTGATGAGAAAGCAAGAGAGACAGCCATGTTTAACTACGCTTTGCTTACACATCAAACCAACTTTTCGGTTTTCAGTGAATCGATTACTTTGTTTGAAAACTTCTTGCGCGAATATCCCAATTCGCAATATGCCAACCAAGTGAACGACATACTGGCCGAAACATTCCTTACAACAAAAGATTACAATGCAGCGCTTGCATCAATCAACAGGATTGACAAACCTGCCCGTCGTATATTGGAAGCCAAACAGATGGTGTTGTTTCAATTAGGAACACAACAATTTGTGAATGGTAATACGAGCCAAGCAATTGATTTCTTTGACAAATCAATTAATATGGGCAACTATGATAAGAAAGCTCGCACCAATGCCTACTTCTGGCGAGGTGAAACGAAATATAGAATCAATAACTTTTCTGCTGCCGCAGCAGACTTCCAGTCATTCACGCAGGAAGCAACAAAGAGTGACGAAAACTATGCACTTGGATTCTACAATTTAGGTTACGCGCGATTTAAACAAAATCAATATGGTGCAGCACGCACTGCTTTTCAGAATTATGTAGCAGCACAAAACAACAAAGATGTGCCCGAGTATGCAGATGCTCACAACCGCATTGGCGATACTTACTATTTTAGCAGAAACTTTGCTGAAGCTGAAAACTACTACAACGCTTCGGCCAAATTAAACCCTGCAGCCGCAGACTATGCAGCCTATCAACGTGCTTTTGTGATGGGATTGCAACGCAACTATCAAGGCAAAATAAGTGCTCTGGACGAGTTGATGCGTGCTTACCCAAATTCGCATTACTATGACGATGCACTGTTTGAGAAAAGTCGTTCGTTGGTAATGCTGAATAGAGAAAATGAAGCAGTGAATGTGCTCAATAAACTCATTAGTGAGTTTCCACAAAGTCCTCTTGCCAGACAAGGTGGCGTGCAGTTGGGACAATTACACTACAATGCCAGCCGTTATGACCAAGCAGCCGCATCCTATAAAACTGTGATACAAAACTTCCCTGGATCTGAAGATGCACGATCGGCATTGCAGGCATTAGAGACTGTATATAAAGATATGAACAACATTGATGCATATGTGAAATATGCCAATGCATTGCCAGGTGGAATGCGCATTACGCCATTGCGTCAGGACTCATTGACCTACATGGCAGCGGAAAGCTTGTATATGAGAGGATCAAAAAAAGAGGCTGAAAGTTCACTGAACAAATACTTGCAAAGCTATCCGAATGGCGCATATGCAAGCGATGCTCATTACTACATGGGTGTGATAGCCGATGAAAACAACGACAAAGCAAAAGCAATGAATCACTTCAAACAAGTGATAGATGCTAACAATGGTAAGTTTCTTGAAAACACTTTAGTGTATGTGGCACAAGCTGAATATAATGCAGGTAACTTCCAAGAAGCTCTTGCACATTATGCACGACTAAACAATGCTGCGCAATCTTTGGCTCACAAACAAACTGCCCAATTGGGTATGGCTCGAGCAAACACAAGACTGAACAACTATCACGAAGTGACACGTGCGATAGATCTGTTGTTGGACAACAAAAACCTATCGCCTGAAACTACAACTGAAGCTCACTATCTGCGAGGAAAAGCTTTTCAACAAGTGAGAGAAGTGGACAAAGCAATGAGCGACTTTGCAGCTATTGCAAAAGACACAAGAAGTATATATGGAGCAGAAGCTCAGTATCTAATGGCGCAATCTTACTACAATTGGAAATCGTATGACAAAGCAGAAGCTCAAGTGAAAGAGTTTATGCAAATGACAACGCCTCACCAATATTGGTTGGCTCGAGCTCTTATTGTATTGTCGGACACCTATTTCGCTAAAGATGATAAGTTTCAAGCTCGTCAATACGTAGAGAGTCTTAAAGCTAATTACAAAGGAAACGAATCGGACATTCAACAAATGATTGATGAAAGACTCAATAGACAATAGAAAATTGACAAATCAATTCGATTCGATAGAAACCACTCAAAAGATAAAAACAAACAAGAATAGAATATGAAAAAAAATATATTCACTGTAATAGTAGGATTGTTATCAATCTTCGGCATGCAAGCTCAATCTCTTCAAGACACAACTTTGACAAGGCAGTTGGAATTACAACGCGAGTTTAACCCTACATTGCAGGATGCAAATAAGATAAACAGCTTGCCTGCAGTGCGCGAGCCACAGGTGACAAAAGCCAACACAGACTATGCAACTTGGAATATGCGCGCCACTCCACCCATTGAGATTGCTCTGCCACAACCTGGTAAAATAATGACAGACATTCCTTTTAGTTTACAAAAAGGATATGTGAAACTGAATGCTGGCAATTATGCCAACATTGATGGTGCGCTTGGCTATAGATTTTTGGATAGCGAAACTGATAAGTTGAACTTTATGTTTCTGCACAACTCTACTAATGGCAACCTCGACTACAATCAGGATGTGACTACCAAGAAGATAAAAATGAAACAGATGGACAACTTTGCAAAGTTGAACTTCAAACACATTTTTGAGGGTTCGGAGTTTGATATCTATGGGTCGTTTTTGCACTCTCAGTTTAACTACTATGGTAATAACTTTGACGCCATAAAAAGAATGCACGAAGGCAACAATCAAACATTGAGCGTTTTCAATTTGGGGGCTGCTTTGCACAACACACAACCACAACCCATCAACTACCGTGGATCATTTAGCTACAACTACTTCACTACTAAATATGGAAGAACGCTATCAGATGAAAGCATGGGTGGTAGCCAAGTAGAAGCTAAGGTAGATTTGTACCAAACGTTTTTGGGTGGCGACAACTTGCTGGGAATTAAAGGAGACTTCACAGGTGTTTTTTACGATGAGATAACCACATTGCCTGAAGTAGAAGAGATTTCAAATTTCATTATGGTGGCCGCTAATCCATACATCCACTTTGAAGGGTATAATTGGAAAATGAGATTGGGTGCAAACTTGGACTTTGTTTTTGCTGAAGAAAACAAGTTTTATGTATCTCCCAATGTTGCTCTCTCTGTGATGTTGACAGAAAACTCATCACTCTATCTAAATGTTATAGGTAATGTTGATAAAAACACCTATTTGGATATGTACAGAGAGTCGCGCTACCTACTACCCAATACAATAGTGAAACACTCTGATACACCCTTTGCAATTGATGGTGGCACAAAGATTGGAGAAATGGATGGTTTCCGCATTGACATCTTTGGAGGGTACAAGAAAACTAAGAATGAGCATTTCTTAGTTCTACAATCCGATTATCCGTTTGGAAGTACCTATCCCAATCCAGTTTGGACTTACCAAGAATTTCTTCAACCCGTATTTGGAGATTTAACTCACTCGCACATTGGTGCAAGAGTTCATAGCAACATTTGGTCGCCATTGGATGTATCACTAAAGGTGCAAAAGAACTTCTACTCTGTGAGTAATGTGAAAGGTTTAGATTTTGAGCCAACAGTTTTGGAAGCTTGGAACAAACCCGGACTTGAAGTTGATCTTAATGCCACATTTGCAGTTACTAATGATGTGAAAGTAATGCTTGGCTACTACTTTGCCAACGAAAGATGGAGCCTTGCAGAAGGGCAAACTGTAGAGATGGACAACATCAATAACTTGAGCGCAGGAGCTTTGTATAACATCAACAAGATGTTTTCAATAAATTTGAAGGCCAACAACCTGCTCAATCAATCTTATGACATCTGGTATGGTCATCCTGCACAAGGCATCAATGTGATGGGTGGATTTACATTTAAATTTTAATTGATTCTCACAAACTGACACAAAAATAGAAATAACAAAAGCGAGGAGAAATCTTCGCTTTTGTTATCTTTGTCCACAGCAGACTGGATAATATTGCGCAAACGATGTCAATCACTGCGCGCTGGTGGGCAAAACACACAAAAAAGCTATCAAGGTGAACACGTTATATGCTTTTTCTCTTGAAAAAGGGCTAAACGCCCTCAAGTTATATGCTTTTTCTCGAGGAAAAAGGCTAAATGTACGCGCGTTTTATGCTTTTTCTCGTGAAAAAGCACTAAATGTGATCGCATATTGTGCTTTTCCTTGTGTTTTTGCAATAAATGGGAAAAAGATCAACACGACATTATATAAAACATGCCCCCTTTCTTGTAAACATACTGTTTACAAAAATGTTAAAGACTACAGAATACTTGAACGTAAAGAATGAATAACGAAAAAATAAAATTGGAGCTTACCGAAGATAAGAAAGCCAAACTATTTGCCGTGCTCGCCCCCTACAAATGGAGCGTAGTACTGCTTGTGATATTGGCCATGGCGGCGAGTAGTATCAATTTGATAATTCCTCAACTTATAGCTTCGGCTATTGATGCCTTTACTACCAATAGCTTTGATGCTGGCCGAGTAGCAACGCAGTTTTTGATGGCTGCAGGTGGTATCTTTATTTTCACGCTGCTGCAAGGTGTATTGCAAACTTTTACGGCAGAGAGAGTGGCGCACGATTTGCGTGAGAAGATTGTGAATAAATTATCCATTCAGAGCTTTTCGTTCATACAAAAGGCCAACCCTTCAAGATTGTTGACAAACCTTACTTCCGACATGTATTCTGTAAAGGTTTTTGTAGCGCAAGCATTTGTTGCTATCATTTCATCGCTCTTCATTATTGTGGGCGTTACAGTGTTGATGATTATGATAAACTGGAAACTGGCTCTTGCAGTGCTGGGCATAGTTCCCATTATAGGAACTGCTTTTTTTATTGTGTTCAGAAAGGCGAGGGTTATTTTCAAGAAAAGCCGCGAAGTGATTGATGTCCTCAATAAAGTTATCAATGAAAGCATATTGGGCGCAGCCCTCATAAGGGTGTTGAATTCTCAACAACCCGAGAATCAAAAGTTTCTTGAAAAAAACTTAGAGTCGCGCCGTTTGGGATTGTCTATTGTACGTCTATTTTCGGTGCTTGTTCCGAGCATTATGTTTATTTCTAACCTGGCAGTTGTCGTTATTTTAGCATTGGGAGGACACTATGTGGTGATGGACACACTTACCATTGGTAACTTTGCAGCATTCAACAGCTATGTGGTTATGCTTATTTTTCCGGTGATGACAATTGGATTTATGAGCAGTTTAATTGCATCGGCTACAGCTTCTAACGATAGAATACAGGGCATACTCTCTACACCTCCTCCACGCGAAACGGGTACAATAGAATCTGAGATTGAAGGAAATATTGTGTTGAAGAATGTTTCACTTACGTATGAAGATAAACCTATCCTGAAGGATGTTTCCTTTTCGGTGAAAGCAGGTAGCAAAACTGCCATTATTGGTCCAACAGCGTCTGGCAAGAGTCAACTGCTCTATTTGCTTACCAATCTGATTGAGGCAGATGCAGGAACAGTAGAAGTGGATGGTGTACCCATTAATAAATATACGAGCGAAACATTGTACAAAGATGTGGCTCTGGTGTTTCAAGACAGTGTGATTTTCAATTTAAGCTTAAGAGAGAACATAGGTTTTAGCGAGACGGTCACCGATGAATCTCTGCAAAAAGCAATAGAGACAGCAGAGCTATCCAATTATATTGATGCACTTCCAGATAAATTAGAAACCATGGTTTCTGAAAGAGGAAGCAGTCTTTCGGGTGGTCAAAAACAAAGAATTATGTTGGCAAGAGCACTCACCTTGAATCCACGTATACTCCTACTGGACGATTTCACAGCAAGGGTAGATCAGAAAACGGAAGATAAGATTCTCTCTAATATTCAAAAAAACTATCCCGATTTGACACTTATATCCATTACCCAAAAGATAGAACCTGTAAAAGATTTTGATCAGATATTACTCCTTATGAGTGGAGAGATATTAGCTTCGGGACAACACAAAGAGCTGATGAAAACATCTCCCGAATATATTCAGATATATAAATCACAACAAAGCACTGAGCAATATGAATTATAATCTGAACGAAACAACAAAAGAAGTAAAGAAGAAGCGAGATTTTCTGTCCTCACTTCGCAAACTGCTAAGCATCATTGGCACTGAGCGACGCAAGTTGACCATTGCTTTTGGGGCTATTCTGCTGAATGTAGCGTTGAGCCTTTTGGGTCCGTATCTTTTGGGATACACTATAGACACGCATGTACAAACCAAAAACTATCAGGGTGTACTCATCTTTGCCGGCATACTGTTGAGCATTTACATAACTGCATATGTTGTGAATTATGTGCAAATACGCATGATGGGTAGCATTGGGCAACGATTGCTTTATCGACTGCGCAACTCTGTATTTGAAAAACTACAAGAGCTTCCCCTCGATTTCTTCAATCAAAACAAAGCGGGCGATCTCATATCGCGTATCAATAATGACACCGATAAGTTGAATCAGTTTTTCTCTCAATCGCTCATGCAATTCATTAGCAGTCTTATCATGATGATTGGAGCGGCAATATTCCTTGTGGCAATTAATCTACCATTAGGTTTGGCAACCCTTTCTCCTACCCTTCTGCTGTTAATATTCACAGTAATTATTTCTCCATGGATTAGGAGAAAGAATGAGGCTACTCTAAAGAGCATTGGCAATCTGTCGGCAGAGATTCAAGAAGGACTCGCCAACTTCAAGGTGATAGTAGCATTTAACAGGCGCGACTATTTTCGTAAACGATTGGCAATTGCAAACAAAAAGAACTACAGAAAATCTGTACTTGCCGGAATTGCCAACAACTTGTTGAGCCCCGTCTATACTTTTGCATCCAATATTGGGCAACTCATTGTGCTTTCGTTGGGTATATGGCTCATTATTCAAGGGCGTTTTTCGGTGGGTTTGTTGATAAGTTTCATTGCTTACGTTTCTAATTTCTACCATCCATTGCGACAAATGGCCAACCTTTGGGCCAGTTTTCAACTTACACTTGCTGCATGGGATAGAATATCGCACTTGCTCTCCCTTAAAAGTAATTTGCCCATTGTTGAAAATATTGATTTTCCCGCCAGCAGTTCATTCATACATTTCGACAATGTATCATTTAGCTATCCAAGTGGAAAAGAGGTGCTCAAGAATATCAATTTTGAATTGCAAAGAGGAAAGACATATGCTTTTGTTGGGCCAACAGGAGGAGGCAAAACAACCACAGCATCATTGACCAGTCGTCTTTACGATGCTACAAAAGGTACAATATTATTGGATGGCAAAGATATAAGATCATACACTTCTTGCGAAAGAGCTTCTAAAATTGGTTTTATACTGCAAGACCCAATTCTCTTTTCGGGCACTGTGCGCGACAACATACTCTATGGAAATAGTGAATGCGGCGCACTCACAAATGAAGAGCTTGAAAGTGCACTTAATGATGCACAACTTTCGAACTTACTGAAAGGTTTTGAGAATGGCCTTGACACACTTATAGAGATGACTGGTGATAGCGTGAGTTTGGGCCAGAAACAAATAATTGCTTTCATGAGAGCTATCTTGCGCAAACCCGAGCTGCTGATTTTGGATGAAGCAACTGCTAATATTGACACTGTAACCGAAAAGCAATTGGAGATAATTCTCAAAAACCTACCCCAATCTACTACCAAAGTTATTATTGCACATCGACTCAATACTATTGAGAATGCTGATGAGATATTCTTTGTAAATTCTCAGAGGATTATTGCAGCCGGTTCATTTGATGAAGCACTCAATTTATTGATGCAGGAGAAAGGGGAGAGTTAAAAGAGAAAGGTCATGATTATTAAATCCTTTTAGGACTGAATCTGGAATATAAAGGTCTCTTATTTGAACATCCCAATCGAAAATCTACTTGTATTAAAGGTGATTTTTACTTGAATTTAAATAGCTGAATATTGTTTCAATTTGTAAACAATTGTTTAAATTACAAGTCGTATATTTAGCAGTCTTACCGTATATCTTTTTCAAAACATTTTGCAGACCTACAAAATGCTTTAAACTGTTGAAACTTGCATCCACGACGGGGGAAATGCTTTCCAACACATTATTTTCTTTTTGTTGCCCTAATTTGCGCCATTCTTCACCTAAAAATTCAATTCCCGTCAAAGAATTTTCTTTTCATCGGTTGACTTTTCAATATTTGGTCGCTTTTTGATATTACACGGCATTCTTCTTCAATATCTGTTGACAAAAGCATCATTTTAGCGAAACAAAACATTTCCACAATCGTGGATTCAATTTTCATGACATAAACGTCCAATCCACGACCGTGGAATTGATTTCCACCTATTATACGTCCCATCTTAGATTGAAATGTAAATAATGAGGCCATATTATTTTCAAATTGAAACTTGTTCGTTGGCAGAAATAATGTGAGTTTAAGAATTTGTTCCTCGTAATAGACGAAAACACAATTCTAAGAGAAGACTTTAGTTTGAATTTGATTGTTAGACTATAAAATAGAAGGTGATTAAAAGCTGTATCCAAACTACTTTATTAGCAACCATTAACACAATAGTTGAACCCATTTTGTTGCATTAAAAAAAGAGGCTACCAACTAAAATTTAGTTGGAGCCTCTTTTATATATTCAATGTAGCAATATCTTAAGAGAAGGCTATTCTACAATACCAGCAATTTCTGGGTCAACCATAATTCTACCGCAATATTCGCATACAATTATTTTCTTCCCCATTTTAATATCCATTTGTCTTTGTGGTGGTATTTTATTGAAGCATCCGCCACAAGCACCACGCTGAATTGGAACAATACCTAAACCATTGCGTGCATTTTTACGAATACGTCTGAATGCAGTAACCAAGCGAGGTTCTATAGAAGCTTCCACCTTTTTGGCTTTGTCTCTTATCTTTTCTTCTTTCGCTTTTGTTTCAGAAACAATGTCATCGAGTTCTTTTTGTTTGTGATCCAAATCGAATTTCTTTTCTTTCAATTGATTATTTGCCTCTTGAATTTGTACTGCCAGAGCTTTTTTCTTTTCTGCAAATTCCTTCGAACGCTTTTCGGCCAATTCAATCTCAAGAGTTTCAAACTCAACTTCTTTGGTCAAATGATCAAACTCTTTGTTGTTTCGCACATTTTCCAACTGCGTATTGTATCTTTCAATTTTTGCTTTGCTGGTTTCAATCTTCATTTTCTGTTGCGTAATATCTGAATCAATTTCTGAAGAGTCTAATTCAAATTTACTAATGCGTGTTCCAAGACCTGCAATTTCATCATCAAGGTCGGCAACTTCCAATGGCAATTCGCCACGTAGCGTTTTGATACGGTCAATATCAGAAAGATACATTTGCAGTTTATACAACGTGCGCAGTTTATCTTCTACTGAAATCTCTTTCTCCTTTTTAGTACTTTTTTTAGTAGCCATAATATATCAATATTTAGTTTTTTGAGACAAAAAAATGCAGTAATCAATAATAGGGAGTTTAAAATCCGCTTTTATATTGCTTACTACATCATTTGCAAGAAGCGGGAACAGTGTGTCAACCGCCTATGTTTACAAATAGTTTACCGGATTAGAATCGAATCCCGATAAATGCATTACAAAGTTAGGATATTTTCTGGATATAACATCATAGAATATCTCTTTTGTGCAAATTTCAGACTCGTAATGTCCTATGACTGCAAGCAATAACTTATCTTCAACATCGTAGAAATCGTTATATTTAGCCTCGCCTGTTATAAATACATCTGCTCCAAAATCAATAGCAGGATTAATCAAAAATGCACCGCTGCCACCACAAATAGCAACTTCACGAATCTCTTTGCCTCTTAGTCGAGAATAATTGACGTGATGCAACTTGAAAACATCTTTGAGCATGTAAAGAAAATCTTGCTCTTGCATGGGTTCGGGCAAGACGCCTGTGATGCCACTTCCACTTTGAGTCCATTCATTTAGGATTGGATATAAATCAAAAACAGGTTCTTCGTAAGGATGCACAGCTATGAGAGCACGAATGACTTCGTTTTTCTTCATGGCAGGGATTACTGTCTCTATGCGAACTTCGGGTTCAAAGTGTAGTTTATCTATCTCGCCCACATGTGGGTTTGCTCCGGCTTTAGCCCTGAAAGTGCCTTCTCCTTCTAAATTATAGCTGCAACTATCATAATCACCAATATTGCCTGCTCCTGCATTGAATATTGCATTGCGAACACTCTCTGCATAATCGTGTGGGACAGTTGTTGTAAATTTGAGCAACGCATTCTTCATGGGTGTCAAAATTCTCACATTTTCAAGACCCAACATACTTGCCAACTTAAAATTGACTCCACCACTGGCCTTGTCAAGATTGGTATGCGCAGCATAAAGTGTGATATCGTTTTTGATGGCTTTAATCATACAACGCTCAACATAGTTTTTGCCGGTCAACGATTTGAAGGAATTGAATGCTATGGGATGGTGAGATATGATTAGATTGCACTTCAGCGATATAGCTTCATCTATCACATCTTCGGTAACATCAATACAAAACAGTGCTCCAGTGGCTTCGCGGTTGGTATCGCCAACTTGGATTCCGCTATTGTCGTATTTTTCTTGTAAAGGGAGAGGAGCTAAAGTTTCTATTACTTGAAGTATCTCTTTTATGCGCATAGTTTTTAAATTGAATGGTTTACTTAGTCATTGCAAGCCGAGGCTAACAAAAGCTTTTATATCAGTTGTGACCTTAAAAGCAGGAGTTTTCTTACAAACTATACAAATATAAACTATTTTCTTTACTTTTGTAACAAACAACAAATGCGATTCGTTGATAAGAGAATAAAACTCAGCCTTTTTTCTTTTATTCTACCTTTGCGTTATAAACACCCTATACTGAAATGATAAATAAAAAGACATTATTTGTATGCATTGCTCTGTGTGCAGCATATATTTTAAATGCACAAGACAGTAACGTTAAAGTTCAAAATGTTTTTTCGAAAACATCCATCAACTTCGATCCATCTACACATCCAGATGGACTGAACGAAACAGATAGCATTATCTATATCGCTAACGGACGAATTGCATTGAAGAAAGTGAAGTTGCCACACTTTACACACAACACACAGCTGACTGCTAAAATAACCCTTGTTTCCAATGGTGATCCATGGGATAAATCGGGTTCGTGCTTTATTATCCCCAATGAATCGGCAATAAATATGATGCACATTGCACAAAACAAAGAGAAGTATCCTGCAGTTGACTCTACTCTGCATGAAAATCTGACAGGAATTGTGCAAGGCCACAGATACATGCCAACTGTTGAGATTATGCGTTTTATGACTCCATTTGGAGTGGGACATTTTAGTGCAGATGACAATGAACTCTCAGCCAAGCGTAAACCAGTATATATTGACGGATGGGCAAAAGATGTAGTTTGGGAAGAAGACATATCAGATTTGCTACCCCTCTTTGAAAACGAAGTGTATGTAGGAGTTTACATTGACACATGGACTAAAGATGGATATGTAGTTGATTTAGACATATCATACAAGGAAAGCAATCTATCATGCGACACAAAGATTGCAAAACAAGTGGAGCCTCTTATAAACACAGTATACTACATTGGACAGAAACATCCTGATATTTTTGCTCGCAAAAATGTAGATGTCTCTTTTACCATTCCTGAAGGAGCAAAAAATATACGCCTAAAGTATATTACAACAGGCCATGGAGGTCACTCAAACGGAGATGAGTTTCGACCCCAAGAAAACATTTTGAGCATAAACGGAGAAGAAGTTTATAGTTTCACGCCTTGGCGAACAGATTGTGCATCGTTCAGAAGATTTAATCCTTCTACTGGTGTGTGGTTAAGAAAAAGAATCGTAGCCTATATAGGACGAGAAGGTAGAGCAGAAAAAGAAATTGAAGAACCCATAGCATCATCAGATTTATCACGTTCCAATTGGTGTCCTGGAAGCCACGTAACACCAGAGATCATTGCATTGACTGATATTAAACCAGGAAATCATACTCTTACTATAAGCATACCTGATTCCAAAGAAATCGATGATGACAAACTAAATCATTGGTTGGTTTCGGCCTATTTGGTTTGGGAAAAGTAATATTAATATTTATGAGCTCTTTCAGTCAATCGTTTTTCATTGACTGAAAGAACTTTTAAAGACTTTTTATTTGAAAATGAATATTCTCTTCATAGTATCTGCAAATATTGCTGCCATGCGTTGTTGTATATACTTATCCTGCCCATTTACAGGATGCCAACCATAAGTTTTGCCACCTGTTTCCTGCTTGTCATTTGTAAACAGTCTGCTTATTTGTTCGCCTGTAACAGGGTGTGTAGCGTCTTTTGAGAATCCTATATATTTGTCAAACTCTACAACGGGGAATCCCCACTTATCTGCCAGTTTACGAACAGATGCATTGTAAACAACACGTGCGTCATGCCAATGTGTGCAAAGCAGTATTACAGCCGGTTTACCACTAAGAGAGTTATAGTATTTTGAACCCTCGTCAAATTTCAGGTTATAACACTCAGTCAAATACCGTTTTATTACATAGTCATATGCTGTAGCATAGCTATCATAGGCAAAAGGTGTTTCATAATCCTTATAGTCGGTCTTTAATTGAGATTCATCAAACACATCTTGTTCATGAACTTGCATTATTACGAGTGCAGCCATATCTTCAAATTCCTCGGGGCTATAGAGTGTGCCTTCAATCATTCTATTTGCAGTAGATGCAATAGACTCTCCGCCAATTGCTCTATTTATAGGCGTTGCTCCTATAGATTCACATCCTAACTCGAACCAACCATTGTTTGGTGAAGCAAAAGAAGCTCCTGTAAGTAAAAAGGTAGGTTTTGGCTGTTCTAAATCTAATTGAGCAAAGGATATTGTGAAGAGTATCGAAAAGAGAACTATAAATTGGAAACGTTTCATGTTGTAAATTCTAATTGGTTTTTGATTACCTCAAAGATACAACAATTTGATTGTCCAATTAATTAGTTTCTGAAATATTCTTTTCGTCATCTATAAGTATGAGACGAAGTGAGCTGTTTTTGGTAATATAATTCCAGGCCCAATTGATGAAAATAACCAATTTGTTGCGAACGCTCAGAATAAGCATTAAGTGGAGAAACATCCAAATTAACCATGCAAACCGTCCTTTAAATTTCGCAAAAGGCAAATCGACAAGAGCCTTGTTACGACCAACAGTTGCCATGGTTCCTAAATTGCGATATTCATAACTCTTCAATTGATAAGATTCATTTTTCTGCATTGAATTTATATTCTTCGCTAAAATCTTAGCCTGACCAATTGCCACATTTGCAACTTGAGGATGACCTTTAGGATATTTATCTGTTTCCATGTGAGCCACATCGCCAATGGCAAATACATCTTGCAATGATTCTACTCTATTATGTCGGTCAACCTTTATTCTATTTGTTTTCTGTAATAAATTCTCTGGAATACCCCCGATTGGATTTCCCTTAACACCAGCAGACCATATTACATTCTTTGAGTTGATTGTATCGCCATTACTCAAAACAACAGTATTGCCATCATATTGATTTACGAATACACCTGTTTTTACAATTACACCCATTTTTCTCAAATACTTTTCTGAATACTTCTGAGCATAGGAACTCATAGCTGATAGGGTATTATTACTACCTTCTAATAGATAAACATTCACATTGTGAGCTAAAATATTAGGATAATCTTTGGGTAAAACCTCTTTTTTCATCTCTGCATAAGCTCCAGCTAATTCTACACCAGTAGCTCCACCACCCACTATTACAATATTGTAAAGGCCATCTTTATCTTCTTCATACAATATCTTCTCAAAATTCAAAAGCGTTTTATTGCGGATAGACATGGCTTTATAGGTAGTTTTTAAACTTAGGCTGTTATTTTCAATCTCTGCATTGCCAAAATAATTCGTAACTGCACCAGTTGCTATTATCAAATAATCATATCTGAACTTACCAATTGAGGTTTCAATTGTTTTATCTTCATTGTTTAAGACTTCTACTGTTGCCAATCGTATACGAACATCTTTTCTCTTTTGGAAGATCTTGCGCAAAGGAAATGAAATAGTGGCAGGTTCTATTTGTGAGGCTGCTACTTGATAAAACAAAGGTTGGAATTGATGGTGATTTACTTTATCTATAATTAGAATATCATAGGTATTCTTCTTTAAGTGTTTCACTAACTGAAGCCCACCAAAACCACAACCAATTACAATTATCTTTTTCCTTTTCATCATCTTACAGCACTTTTACGAAAATTAATATGTAAGTATAACGCAATCATTATCACCTTTGTTGCAGAGTATATATAAAAAAAACGTTGCAAAAATAATTTGCAACGTTTTTTAAAAGTGATTTAAAAGATGTTTAGTCTTTATTCCTTATCTGTTTTGGGCTCATCATTTGTAGCTTGTTGATCACTTGAAGCTTTTGACTCTTCAACTTTTACATCATTAGAAACATCTTTTTCTGGAGTTTCTACTACTTCGGTAGTTGTTGTAGAAGTTGCTACTGTATCAGTAGTAGATCTTCTGCGTGAACGACGTGTTCTTGTCTTCTGAGCAGTTGTGCTTTCTTTAAGCATGTTTTCGTTGTAGTCAACTAATTCTATAAAACACATAGAAGCGTTGTCTCCTAAGCGATGTCCAGTTCTAATTATACGAGTATAACCTCCGGGACGATCACCAACTTTTTGAGATACATTTTGAAACAACTCTGTTAAAGCTTCTTTACTTTGTAAAGTTTTAAAAACAAGTCTTCTTGAATGAGTAGTATCCTCTTTTGACTTAGTTATGATTGGCTCAACAACTTTTCTTAATGCTTTTGCTTTTGGCACAGTAGTGAAAATACGCTTATGCATAATCAATGATACTGCCATATTAGAAAGCATCGCTCCACGGTGAGCAGAAGTTCGCCCTAAGTGATTTATCTTTTTATTATGTCTCATTTATAATTTAATCTTTATCTAATTTATATTTGGAAATATCCATAGCGAAGGTTAGATTCAATCCTTCAAG
>LFRM01058128.1_pt1 | contig 16225 bp, 11 predicted proteins | sample 618341 | NCBI WGS metagenome assembly LFRM01 (sample SAMN03654438, study PRJNA283298) | anaerobic digester metagenome | isolation source: pool of bioreactors CSTR01a, CSTR02a, and CSTR03a thermophilic anaerobic... | place: Denmark: Kgs. Lyngby | collected 2014-05-21 | reverse complement strand
TTCTCAGACGAAGGTATGGTATAGATAGTCTACCAGTCAGGGGACTTTTGCGCTCAAAAACTTGGTTGGCTTTCAAAGCTATGGCAATAAATGTAAAAAGGCTACTAAGTAGCATGGAAAAGGGCATGGAAATGGCCTAAAACTAGCCAAGATTTCTTGTTATCTTTTTTTGAAAGACTCTTTTTAGGAACTAAAGACTTTTTATGCCATCCTTCACTTTACGGATGTAGCTTTTGACACTATAACCAACTATGTATTATTAAATTACCACAGACATGGGAATGTGATTACAAACAATATAAGTGATTTCATTTACGAAGTGGGTGTATATGATCTTTAAAGATAAGCTTGGGCGTAGTATAAAATCATCTGTATAACATTGCACTGATATAAAGTAGTTAAATTATATCGCATCAATTGAATTGCAACGATGTAAGGATTATCGTTTCATTTTGCAACGAGAAATGCAACGAGATAGATATCGTTGCACAAGAATCAATAAGATGATAATATATATTTAAGGAGGGTGGCCTTATGTATATAGAAGAGAAATTTGATTTAGAATTTAAGGAGAAAATATCTAAAACCTTTTTAAAGACTGTGAGTGCTTTTTCTAATTATAACGATGGGAAAATAATTTTTGGTATTAATAATCTAGGGGAAGTGGTAGGAATTGAGGCTTCGGATAACCAGCGACTAAAAATAGAAAATATGATAAATGACTCAGTTGATCCTGTACCTAAATATAAGATAGAAATAAGAGAAATAGAAGGTAAGACTATAATAGAAATACAAATATATAAAGGTGATAACACTCCCTACTATTATAGGGGGAAAACATATAAGAGGTCCGATACTTCTACTGTTGAAGTTGACAGGTTTGAACTAAACAGATTAATTCTACAAGGTTTAAATATAGACTATGAGGAAAGAGAGTCTTTAGAGGAAAAGTTGGAATTTACTTATTTAGAACAATACTTGAGAAAGGAGGTTGGAGTAGATAGGTTAAATTTAGATATTTTAAAAACTTTAAAGCTCTACAATAAAGATGGCTATTATAATATTGCTGGAGAATTATTATCAGATAAAAATAACATAAGGTTTTCTGGTATAGATATAGTTCGATTTGGGGAAAGTATCAATCAAATTTTAGACAGGGAAACTCTAACTGGTAATTCTATTTTGTGGCATTATGATAAAGCGATAGAAATATTTGAACGCTATTATCAATTTGAAGAAATTGAGGGGTTTAACCGAGTAAAGAAGGAACTCATTCCTAGAGAAGCCTTTAGAGAGGCTATAGCTAATGCAATAGTCCACAGAAACTGGGATATTAATTCTTATATTCAAATATCAATGTACGAAGATAGAATTGAGATTACCTCACCTGGAGGTTTGCCAACAGGTATATCTAAAGAAGACTATATAAGCAAGAATATATCTATTTTAATAAATCCTATTATAGCCGGAGTGTTTTACAGACTAAATCTAATTGAACAATTTGGAACAGGAATAAAAAGAATAATTAAAGAGTATGAAGACAGTTTTGCTAAGCCAAAATTCGATATCAGCCAAAATTATATAACTATAATATTACCAATACTACAGGATAATGTAGACTTAACTCAAGATGAAAAAACAATTTATAATATCATAAAGGAAAATGTTGAGATTTTTAGGAAAGAGCTGGATGATGAGTCGGGATTTAACAAATCAAAGACTCTTAGGGTAATTAACAGTTTATTAGATAAAGATCTAATTGTAAAACAAGGGAAAGGTATAAACACCAGATATCTTAGAAGTTAGATGCAGGTAGGAATTTGGGAGGTCAACACACCGTACCTAATCTTATGGTATATTGCAGATGATAAAATAATGATATAGTCATTTCTAATAAGCCTATAATCTGCCATACACTTATTATTGACAGGAGTTCTGAATGCATAGGGATAGGGCCAGCTTAATTAAAAAGATAAAAGTTTTAGAAGAAGAGAATTGTCGCCTTAAGTTGGAAGTTGAGGCTTTAAGAGCTCTAATGTATACCCATGAGAAGCTTCCTGTAGAATCTCAGGTTGAAGATTCTGTTAAGGGTGAGCTACCTACAGTGACAATGAACAGTTCTTCCGAAGAAAAAATTCAACTTTATATGTCACTGTTTAGAGGTAGGGAGGATGTATGTGCTAAGAGATGGCAAAACAAACCAGGGTATTCTCCCTTTTGTTATAATGACTTTAAACCTGGAGTCTGTGAAAAACCAAGAGAAAAATGTATCTCTTGTAAGAAATCAGCCTTTGCTCCACTTGATAAGACCAGTGTGGAAGGTCACCTTCTAGGTAAATATGTTTTAGGTCTTTATCCCCTTACTCAAAATGATAGCTGCTACCTACTTGCTATGGACTTTGATGGCGAGGATTGGGAGAGTGATATCAGAACAATTCAGGAAATCTGTAAAAATAACAGCATACCAGTCTATCCAGAACGCTCAAGGTCAGGGAAGGGGGTTCACCTCTGGTTTTTCTTTGAAGAAGAAACTAGGGCTTCTCTTGCAAGAGCTTTCGGTGCTAGGGTTTTAGACCTAGCCATGGCTAGAAATTCAAACATTAAATTTGCCTCCTATGATAGACTCTTTCCGAGTCAAGACATGCTTCAAAAGGGTGGATTCGGTAATTTAATTGCACTACCACTGCAAAAAGAAGCTAGAGTAAAAGGAAACACAGTCTTTCTTGATGAAGAACTTAATGAAGCGAAAGATCAATGGGCATATCTATCTTTAGTCAGAAAAATTTCTTCTACTCAGATTTCTAAGCTCTTAGAAGCTATAAAGAGTTCAACAAGGGAAGGTTCTGATGTAGGGAAATCAGTGTTTAAGGTAAACATAAGTAAGGAAGATTTTCCCGATACAGTAAATATTGAAAAATCAGCAGGCCTAAAAATATGTAAAGATGGTCTTTCAGCAAGAGGAATTCTTTTTTTAAGGAGCCTAGCCTCATATAGCAATCCTGAATTTTACTCAAAACAGGCAATGAGACTCTCCACCTTTGGTACACCTAGAGTTACAGAAGTTTTTGAAGAAGATGAGTATACAATCACTCTTCCGAGAGGTGCCGAGGAGGAGCTTCTTGAAAAACTAAAAAGCAAGAATATCATATATAAACTTGAAGACAGACGGTTTACTGGAAGAAAGCTACAAATCAGCTTCACAGGGAAGTTAAGGAAAGACCAGCAGAAGGCCTTTAGGAAACTCGAGGGACATGATGAGGGAGTATTATCCGCAACAACTGGTTTTGGTAAAACCGTAATAGGTGCTGCTATAATAGCCAAGAAAAAACTTCCGACACTAATTCTAGTCCATACAAGAGAACTAGCCCTGCAGTGGCAGGAAAGGCTTGAAGAGTTTCTCGATATAGATGAGGTAGTAGAGACTAGAAAAAGAAATAAGTCTCCTATAGGACAATTAGGAGGGGGCCAGAATAGGATTACAGGCATAATTGATATTGTATTAATGCAATCTATGTTCAATAAAGATAAGAGTGTAAAGAACCTAATAAATAATTACGGATTGATAATAGTAGATGAATGCCACCATATTTCTGCTTCAAGCTTTACAAGAATAATTAGCAGTGCACCAGCTAAATATATATATGGCCTAACCGCAACACCATATAGGAAGGATGGCCATCATCCTATTATTTTTATGCAGTGCGGCCCAATTAGATTTAAAGTAGATGCCAAAAAAGAAGCAGAGCTTAAAAGTTTTGAACATTACATAATACCGAGGTTTACTTCAACTAGAATGCCACCTAAAAAAGATGGAGAACCCCATCATATTTCTAATATTTATAAGCAGGTAAGTGAGAGTCAGTTACGAAACAACTTAATTATAAATGATGTTCTAACGGCCCTAGATGAGGGCAAGACACCTCTGGTCTTAACAGAAAGAAAGGCCCATATTGAGGAGCTGGCTAGACTACTTGAAGGTAGCGACTTTGAGGTCATTATTCTATCAGGTAGCCTCACAGATAAAAAGAGAAAAGAGGCTCTTACAAGATTAAGAGAGATAGACGATAAAGAAAGCTTTGTTTTAATAGCTACCTCAAGTCTAATAGGAGAGGGTTTTGACCTTGCAAGACTTGATACCCTCTTTCTGACTATGCCCCTGTCTTGGAGGGCCAGGACTATCCAATATGCCGGAAGACTCCACAGAGATTATGTAGGAAAAGAAGAAGTAGTAATCTACGACTATGTAGATATTCATATTCCTCAGCTTGAAGCTATGTACCACAAAAGACTAAGGGCGTATAGGTCAATTGGCTATGATTTTAGAGAGGATAAACAGGGCCTTGATGAGTTGGGTAGAGTTTTTAGCAGTTCAAACTATCTGGAAGCCCTGTTAAAAGATATAGGCTCAGCTAAAAAAGAAATTCTGATTTCTAGTCCCTCGCTCCAGCTTAAAATGTTAAATTTAATAGGAAAGCAACTTATAGACAAGTACAGATCTGGAGCAAGTGTTACACTAGTAACTAAGGATTATGAAAATTCAAATAACAAGTTTTCTGTGGAGATTAATAGTTACCTAAAAGGTCTAGAAGAAGAGGGAATTTATATTATTGCCTCAAATGATAGTTTTCTAAAATTTACAATCATTGATAACTCAATAGTCTGGTATGGCAGCATTGATCCCTTTGGTAGAAACTACAAAGAGGGTTCAATGATAAAAACTAGCGATGAAATATTAGTCAGTGAACTCTATGGAGAAACAAAAAGAATTTTAAAGAAATAATCAATGCGTTGATAGTGTAAGCATTGAAGGAATAATGAAATAGCAGAAGATATGATTGTTATGGTCGACCTATGTACTAAGTTTTGAAAATAAAAAATCTGTGAAATTGAGCTTTCAATGAGCATGATTCTCTAGAGGGCTCTTTTTAATCAAGAAAGCTTGAAACAATATGGAAAGTTTTTACTAAATAAGGTAGATTAAATGACAAAATATCAAAAAATCTGCTTGATAATTGAAGTAGTTATAATTTCTGCTGTAATTAGGAGCAAGGAATGAAAAATCAGATTGGTGTTCATCCAAATGATAATACTGCAACTGTGTGGATAAGCCCTCGAGACTTAGAAGCTCTTATAAGGAAAAAAGGGAATAAGTTTTCCTAGATGTATAAGGTAAGTTGACGTCCGGACACATTTGTATTACAATTGTAGCACAAAGAAGAAAGGAGAGTTGCAATGAGTAAAACAATTAGTATTAGGCTCAATGAAGAAGAAAGAGCAATCCTCGATGAAATTGCCCAGATTTATGATTGTGGTATTTCATCGATGATTAAAAAGTTGATTTTTGAAAAACTTGAAGATGATTTTGATATGCAACTTATTAGTGAGTATGAAGATAAAAAATCAAAAGGAGAGCTGGAGCTCTATAATCATGATGAGGTTTGGAGTAAGCTAGACCTATGACTAAATATAAATTGAAATACGAAGCTAAAATCCTTAGACAGCTAAGAAAATTGGATCCTAGCGTACAAAAACTAATTAAAGCTTGGATAGAAAAAAACCTTCTTGACACTAGTGAGCCTAGGATTCAAGGTCAAGCTCTGCGTGGAAGTCTAGATGGCTACTGGAGATATAGGATTGGTGACTACAGGATGATTGTTGAAATTGAAGACGACAATCTACTTATTATTGCAATTTCTATTGCCCATAGAAGGGAAGTTTATAGAGGTTAATTTTCTAACTTTGAGGATTTGTAAATCAATATTTTTAGCCCTTGGGGGAAAAAACCCTGAGGGCTTTTTTAACTATATGTGCCCAAATTTACCGTAATATGGGTACGAAAGTAAAGTTTTTTTGTTGCCTATGCGTTGCCTATATGTTGCCTACTAGCACTTTCAGAGAGCGAATGAGACTACTTGAGACCATAAATTAGAAGAAAACAAAACAAATAAAAAGGCTTAGAATCATTGAAATTCTAGGCCTTTTAGTGGTCGGAGTGACAGGAATCGAACCTGGGACTAGAGAACCCCATTTGACTACTGAAACCGCTGAGTTGCAAGATTTATAACTTGCTATGTAGACTATGTGTAGTCAACGACTACGCAATTGTGCAATACTCTATTTGGTAGTTTGATCTGCAACTTTAGAATCTTTCTAAAATATAGCCTTATGTTTTACGTATGTAATAAAAAATGATGATTGCATACCAACTCTTTATTGGCTTAGAAAATTGACCAGGATGTTTGTTATAATTGAATAAGCAAATGATAATTTTGAAAACTTGAGTATCACTTGGTATAGGTGTCTATCAATTAGGCTAGTTGAGATAGATCTTGAGTGGAATTTTTATAGGGGAGTTTATTAATGTGTAAAGAATATGGGGAGTTGAGTACAAAGTTTTATGAGATTACCAAGCCTGTAGGCTATTCCATTGAAGGAGATATAGAATACTACTTAGAAAAACTAGAGGGTACAGCTGGTCGTATTCTAGAAGCAGGAGTTGGTACGGGGCGGATGTTAATTCCTTTAAGCAAAAAAGGCCTAGATGTAGACGGGGTTGATTCATCGCCTGAAATGCTTAAGCAGTGCAAAGCTAATTTGCAAAAACATGGAACCCGGGCAGATCTTTATAAACAAGATTTGGTAGAGTTATCCTTACCTGAAAGATATGAAGCTATAATAATGCCAGCAGGTAGTTTTTGCCTGTTAGATAGGAAGAGAGCTCAAGAGACATTATTTAGATTTTACAATCACCTAGAGGAAAAGGGGAAAATAATAATTGATTTAGAAATGCCAATAGATTTTAAGGAAGGGGAGCTATCCATTAGTCAGATTGAATTACCAGATAATTATGAAATTCTATTAAGCTCCCATAGCAAGAAGATAGATTGGCTAGAGCAAAAAGTTACTTATCTTAACGAATATAAGCTAACGAAAAACAGGCAGCTCATTAGAACTGAAAAATCAGACTTCATTCTCTATTGGTACGGTATTGAAGAATTTGAAATGAAATTAGAACAGATTGGATTTAGAGATATAAGTTATGAAATCGCCTATGGAAAAGCTGAGCAAGGAGCTATAACTTTCATCGCCTTTAAATAAATAATTGGCAGGTCAACACTTTGTAAAAAGACTCTCTTATATATTTCAACATAAATTATAAGTACTTCTCTAGCTCAATTTGAAATTTTTATTTATAAAACAAGAAATTGATTACTTTATAAATTGCTTCAATTGCTAATTTTTGCTAGCTAAGTAAGGTCTAGACTTTAAATTAATTGCGCAGATTTTAAGCTTGTTGCAAATTTTCAGAAAAATTGAAAATTTGTTAATGCTATTTTCTTGAAAAATATCATCTTCTAAAGTATACTTATATAGCAGTCAATTTTTTTGGCTGCAGGACAATCTTTTATTTATTCTATGCTGACCAGAAAACTGGAGGCACAAGGAAAATAATCATTCACTTATAATGGATGACTTATTTCTTTGTGTCTTTTTTGTTTTAAAAATGTCTTTTAAGAAAGAGAATGATTGGTGTCAAATAAGCGACTAATTGAGCTGATAAAGAAGTTATTTATAGTGGCCCTAATAATCGGATTGGTTCTATGGATTGTTCCACAAGAAAGGGTAGAGCCTAATAATCCTCTTTCTTTTGCTGCGGATAATCTTCAACTGCAATTGCTCGAATCCGGAACTTCAAATTTTCAGGAAGATGAGGCTTCACTTGAAGAGGAAGAGACTAAGCCTGAAGAGGAGGAAGAGGAAGAGTTTAAGCCTGAAGAGGAGGAAGAGAAGGAAGAAGATTCCTTAAATAGAAAGGAAGAAGACAAGGGAGATGATGATTTAGATCAAGATAAAGATAATTTGTTTCCCGAAGAGAGTCAAAAGAATGATCAGTCTCAAACAAGCGATAATCAGTTGGAAGCTGATGATGGAGATATATCAAAACCAGGCGGTAACGGAATTGGAGAAAGTGATAATCCAGGTCAAGGTGGAGAAGAGGATTTGGAAGGGCCATTGATTGGCGATGAACCTGGGGAAGATGAAGCTGGTCTTGTTACTGACCTATTCAATGGTATTATTTTGACCTCAGAAATAGATAGTGACATTTTAAACTTCTACGCCTATTATTCAGACCCTAGAGTCGATGCCAATCTTAGGGTTAATTATAAGCATAGAGATGATAGTGGCAATGGCCTCTTCCTAACTCCTAACGGTAAGGACTACCAGTCTAAGTTAAAGCTAGGCTTAAATTACCTTACTGTCTATTATAACGATTCTGATGGTGTTAGGCGTTATACAAGGTTTGCTATTAATTATCAGGCTAAAAAAGCAGATGAAGATGAAACCGAAGTAGGAGAAAACCCACCTATTATTTCCACAAACCTTGATACTTGGGAAGGTCCTATCAGTCAGGCTGAATTTATTTTCACAGTAGATGTCAAAACCTGGGAAAACAAAAGAATCTATTCCGATAGTATCCAAGTCAGGATGGATGGAAAACTTTTAACTAACCCAACAGGCAGTGGGGTTTACGAGTATGAACTAAATTTTCCTATCCCCAATGAAGGAGAAAAGAGTCACCATATAGTAAGCGTACTGGCCTGGGACAAAGAAGGCAACTCCAGGTATCAGATTTACAGGGTAGAATACCAATTTTACGATGATGGCCAGCAAATCGGAAATGTTCGAATAATTATTGATGCAACCACCGTCAGCCTAGGGATTATTGATGTGGGAACAGTTGAACTTATTCAAGGTGAGACAGTGGCCCATGCCGTGACAAAAATGCTAGATGATTATGGCTACACCTTTACTTATGGGGGAAGTCTCACTAATGGGTTTTATTTACGCTCTATAAGTAGGGGAGACTCCTTTTTGGGGTCCTACATAGATGGCAGATTAAAAACCTTATTAGAAAGGGATGGAGTCACCTTTACCAGTAGCGGCACTAGGGATAAACTAGGTGAATTTGATTTTACTAGGGACTCAGGATGGATGTATAGCGTTAATGGCTCTCTTTATCCGGGCAGGTCTATGTCGGCATGGAAACTAAACAATGGAGATGTAGTTACTCTGAGGTTTACACTAGCTCAAGGCAAAGATATAGGAGGCAGCGGGAATTCTGAAGGTAATCTCAGTAGTTATTGTGGTATCTGGATAGATGGTGGCTTTATTGCATTATCTCACAATTATATTGAAACAGATAGGTTAGAGCCCACAGGTAGTACAGCGGGTTATATTGAGTATACCTGCAGCAAGTGTGGTGATATCAAGATAGAAGAACTAGAGGCTACGGGGGAAGAAGATGATGAAGAAGAAACTCCTCCAGTAGACCCTCCTGAGGATGACCCAGTTGATCCTCCTGATAAAGAGGATGAGGTGGAGCCAGTGGATCCCCCTGATGAAGAGCCAGTGGATCCCCCTGATGAAGAGCCAGTAGATCCCCCTGATGAAGAGCCAGTAGATCCCTCTGATGAAGAGCCAGTAGAGCCTCCAGAAGAAGATAAGGATGAACTAGAATTACCTCCCGAGGAAGACATGGAAGAGGGTGACTAGATGAAGAACAGTAAATTTAGGACCAGCCTAATAATTATACTATCCCTCTTAACAATGATAGTAGGGCAAGCATCTTTTTCTCTTAGTGGGGAAACTAGCCTTAAAGAACAAATAGACCAGACTGCCAGAAGTCTGGGAAAGATTACTGAATCTAGAAATAGGATTTTAAAGGACCAGGAGAACTACCCTGCTGGTTCTTCTCAGGGAGACTGGACAGCCATAGTACTGGCCCTCTCGGGTAAGGATGATGACTATGCTTCTTATTTAAAAAGGCTTGAGGACTATGTTTCTAATAGCTATCAGGAGCAGGGTTATTTAGATAGTTTTAGGGCAACCGAATACCATAGGATAGCCCTAACAGTCTTGGCTCTTGGGGGGAATCCACAGGAATTCGGACTTGACAAAGAAGGCAATCTAATCGATTTAATTGCAGATGGAACCTATTCTTTCCATGGAGAATCCCTTGGCCAGCAGGGAAGCAATGGCTTGATTTATGGCTTATTAGCCCTAAATTCCAAGGACTATAATATTCCTTCTGAATCAAAATTTACTTTTGAGGAAATGCTAGATGAGTTGCTATCTTCTTATAGTCCTGAAGGAGGGCTGAGTCTAGGACGGGGTGTCTCTCCAGCCCAGGATCTGACCGCTATGAGTATCCAAGCTCTTGCACCCTATAGGGATAGGGCCCAGGTAGATGGTGCAATAAGTGAATCCCTAAAGTGGCTTTCCCTCCAGTTAAGTGAAAGAGCCAGTCTAGGTTTTGGAGATAGGGATAGCTGTGAATCAACAGCTCAGTTAGTTCTGGCCCTTTGTGCCCTTGGGATTGATCCTGAAGAAAGTGAAGAGTTTAGAGTAGGTGATCTCAGTGTTTTGGATGGGCTAAATTCCTTTAGAAACCAAGATGGTACCTATAGTCACAATATAGGTGATGATGAGGGAGACCTGATGGCCAGCCAGCAGGCCCTTTTAGCCCTAGAGGCACTTAATAGCCTAAGGGAAGAAGATAGATGGATTTTTGATTTTAGGGATTATAGCTTTGAGACAAAGACTGGCAGCCAGGCCTTGGTATTAATCATGGGGCCTGTCCTTGTAGGTCTGGTCCTAGTACTTACATTTGCAAATATAAAAAGGAAAAGTAGAGGTAGATAGATTATGTATGAACTTACTAAAGATATTGAGTCCCAGGTTTCCAAGGTAATTGTTGGAAAGGATCAGGTAATTAGAAAGGTACTGATTGCTATTCTGGCCCAGGGCCATGTTTTGCTAGAAGATGTTCCGGGAGTTGGCAAGACAACCCTGGCAACGGCCTTTGCCAAGACTTTGGGTTTAGATTTTAAGAGGATCCAGTTTACCTCGGACACTATGCCTTCTGATATTGTGGGTTTTTCCGTCTATGACATGAAGACTGGAAATCTGGAATATAAACCAGGATCTATTATGACCAACCTACTACTAGCCGATGAGATAAACAGGACTTCTAGCAAGACCCAGTCAGCCCTATTAGAAGCCATGGAGGAAAACCAAGTAACAGTTGACGGATTTACTAGGGAGCTCAGCAGTCCCTTTGTAGTTTTAGCAACGCAAAACCCTGTAGGCTCCGCAGGAACCCAGCTCCTACCCACAGCCCAATTGGACAGATTTTTAATGAGACTATCTATGGGTTATCCCGATAGAGATAGTCAGATGGAAATTATGAGGGATCGCCATCTATCTAATCCCTTAGATGAGCTTGAGGCAGTAACTGACAAAAATATCTTAAATAAAATAATCCAAGAAGTTAACCAAGTCCACATATCCGAGCCAATCTATGGTTATGTATCGGACTTAATGGAAGAAACTAGGGACAACCTCCATATTGACTTAGGAATTAGTCCTAGGGGAGGTCTGGCCCTTTGCAGGGCAGCCAAGGCAGCAGCCTTTCTAGAAGCTAGGGATTATGTTATTCCTGAAGATGTAGAATCGGTCTTTGTGGATGTTGGAGCCCATAGGCTAATACTTAACTCCAAGGCCAGGCTTCACGACTTATCAGCTGAAGAGCTTTTAGAAGAAGTTTTAAAAGGAGTTGAAAAACCCTATATTAAGGAGTCATTAATCCAATGATTAGAAATCGCTTTAAGGCCTTTAGCCTATGGTTGGGAGCTCTACTTATAATAATAGGTTTGTCAAAGGGAAACTATAGTAGTGGTTTGCTTCTAGTACTTTTTACCTGGCTTTGCCTTCCTTTTTTATCCTGGATTTATAATTATCTTTATGGGCAAAAGGAAATTTCCTTGGATCTACTAATGCCTATAACAGCCTCTAAAGAAGAGAAGGTAGGAATAGTGGTTTTAAATAAAACTAACAGCCTTTTTTTGCCATTATCTATCTATCTAAAACTGGAGATTGCAAATAAGCTTACGGGAGAACGATCTCAGAGCTGGACATACTTGTCGGGACTTGATAGGGGAGCAGAGTCTGAGCTTGTAAGCTTTAAATCAAGCCATTGCGGTTATCTTGAGGCCAGAATAGATGAGGCACTCATGATGGATTGGTTTGGTTTTTTGGCAGTTAGGAAAAAACTTGATTTGCTGGCTAAAGGGTCTATTTTGCCTGATAGTTTTCTTATTAATCTAGATCTTAATCTTGCCATGATAGAGGATAGTAGCTCCGAAGACTGGTCGCAAAATAAAAAAGGAAATGACCTTAGCAGTGTATTTGAACTTAGGGATTATAGACCAGGAGATAGCTTAAAGCAGATTCACTGGAAGTTATCCTCTAAAAGAAATGAGCTGATTGTTAAGGAAGGAAGCCTTCCAACACAGAAGTCTCTACTACTTTTTTGGGATAAGAATTCAGGTGACTCTAGTCCCCAAGAGATAGATCTTGCAGCAGAAGTCCTTACCTCTCTAGCTCAGGCTTTAGAAGCACAGGGCAGAGACTATGTACTTGCTTGGACCCAGGGGCATAGGCTGATGGCAGAAGAAGTCAAGGCGGGAGATAGGCTGCCCTCCCTGATACCCAGAGTTATTAAAGTGGGCCCAGCTAAAGACCAAGATCTGGTTTTCGAATCAGAAACTAGACTAGGTAAATTTGGAAAGATCATTTATTTGGCCAAGGAAGAACCCGTAAATCTTGTTTTTAAAGACTTTGGTCATCTGACCTATATCCTGGCGGAAAAGAACACTAGTAATAGATGGAGGACTATCAATTATGGCCTCCATAGCTTTGAAGAAGATCTACAGTGGATTGAAGTATAGAAAGGAAAGAACTTGGAAGGACTGAAGATAAGCATTTCTGAAAATAAGACAACAGAAAATAGGGGTAGTTTTCTTATATTTTTAGAATCCAGTCTATTTGCCTTCTCTTGGATTTGGCTTTTGATGCCCAGATTCCCCTTTTGGGAAAAAAGTTGGCCCCTACTATTTTTACTCAGTATTTTCTTTATTGGCCTATTAGAGATAGCTAAGGCCGTTGACAAGGAGAGACTGCTTTTTTCAGTTTTAGCATTTTTGGGCCTGGGACTTATCATCTTTAATTTTACAGCTATAAAAAACGGGCTTTTCTTGCATATTAATACCCTTTTAGAATTTTTGGTAGGTTTTAAGGGAAGGATTTATTTGGACTTTCCTGCCACTCAAGGTCAGGGCCTGGAAATTTTTGTTCTTTCTTTGATTTTATTTTTATCGCTACTTATAAGCCGGCAAGGGATTTTCCCTCTTATCCTGCTATTTAGCCCCTTAGTTGTGGCTTATATGATGGGCTTTATCCAAAATGGTTTTGCTTGGTTAGTGTTTTTTCTAGGTCTAGCCCTAAGGCTAGCTGGAGGATTAGAAAAGCCTCAGGTTCTATTTAAAGCTCTGGGCTTTCTAAGCTTGAGTGTTTTATTGGTGGCTTTAATTGGCCTACCTCTGAGTTCAGAGGTTGAAAAGATTTTAGCAAAATCAGATTTAATTAGTTCAAACCCGCATGAGGGCCTTATGCCCCAGGGCCAGCTAAAGAATTTAAAGCCCTTGGGCAAGGATGAGACCCCCAGCTTAGAAATAAAAGCGGACACCTATGAAAAACTTTATCTTCCTAAGTTCATAGGCCAAGTTTATAGTGGAAATTCCTGGGAAGATTATGACCATGAGACTAGGATAGAGTCTGAGAACCTTTTTTACTGGCTTCATAAGTCTGGTTTCTACAGCCGATCTTCTATGGCAGGACTTCTTGAAATTTTAGGAGGCCATGAGGCCTATAGTATGGGGATTAAAAATTTAGGTCAGAATAGTCAATACCAAGCCCTTCCCCAGGGGGCAAAAATTGATAGCTATCTTGACACCAGACAGATAGGAGGAGGCAGTGAGTTTATAAAGGAAAAAGAACTGAACTTTTCTCGTTATAAAGGAAGCCTACCTGATTGGTATGGTGGCCTCGTGGAATTAGTTCAAAGACAGGATGAAAAAGGGTTGGTGGACTATCTTAATCTAGAAAAATCTTACAGAGATTTTGTTTATGAAAATAATCTTCAGCTAAACAACGCCGCACTGGGGGTTTCTAGAAGACTTCTAGGTGAGGGAAGTCAGTCTAAAAGCCTTGTTGAAATCCAGCAATTAATCTTGGATATCCTAGAAGAAAAGCTTGACTATAAGGACTTTGTGACCACCAGGAATGGGAATGGTGATTTCTACCAATTTACCATGGAGCAGCTTAGGCAGGGCTATAGTGTCCACTATGCAACTGCAGCCACTCTTATGTTTCGCTATTTGGGGGTGCCATCCAGGTATGTAGAGGGTTACTACCTGTCTGCAGATGAGGCCAGTCTTTTGGAGGATGCAGACTCAGTAATTATAAATGAAAACCACAGCCATGCCTGGGCAGAGTACTACCTTGATGGTCTGGGTTGGATACCCTTTGAAGTGACACCTGGATATATTGATGAGGAAGAAATACAGGCCCTGGCTAAAGAGGTTGAAGAGACCCAGTTAGATGGCCAGATTGGATCGGGGAATTATGAACAAAACCAATTAGAATACAAACCTCCCAAGGAGCTGGAGTCTGAAGATGAACTTGATAACTTAGATAGCCTTTTTTCCTTTTCTGCTAAGTTTTTTATTAATCTGTTAGCTATTTTATTGTTACTATTTGTAGCCTATGGCTTATTAAGGATTTATAGAAGAAGAAAAAAACTTTTGGACACTCTGGCCTATATTAGGTCTTTGCCCAACAAAGAGGCAATAGAGGAGCTAGTAGCTTACGCATTAATGCTGACTACTATGGTGGGACTAGAAGAACCTGAAGGTTTAGGTGAAATCAAGGAAATTAATAGACTGGCTCGTTTTAGTAATTATGATATGGAAGACGAGGACCGTAATAAGGCTGAATCCTTCCTAGATGTAGTTAGGGATGAAGCAAGAGCCAAACTTAAGATTTGGCAAAGAATTTGGTATAAATATATTCTTTGGCTTTATGTCTAGGATATAAAAATATAAATTATACAAAAATATAAGGGGGAAGAGATGGTAAAAACTAGATTTAATAGCATTCTGTCAATTTTACTTACTGTCCTACTGGTTTTTTCAAGTATTACTCCAGTCTATGCTCAAAATACAAATATTGAGCTTATGGATGTACTTGAAGAAGTCATGGATACTTCAGAAGAGCTATCACCTGAAGATGAAACAGGCTTGATAGAAGAGGAGGCGACTACAGATCCAGGTGACCTTGAGGAAGACCTGGACTCAGAGCCTCCATTACTTCAAAGTCAATTCGCAGAAGTAGAGAGCTTCTCTGAAGATGGTGATCCCACAGAAGAGGAGATAAAGAGCTTTTATCTTAGTGCAGTTGATAAGAAGGAAGTCATTATTGAGCCAGTCAAGCTTGAATATGTGGTTGGCCAGACCGTAAAAGAAGCTTTAGCTGCCAGTAAGTACAGTTTTGGGGGTCTTGAGGCTGGCTTTATTCAAAGCATTGAAGGCAAGTCAGGTGGCTTCTCTATTTACATGGATGATGCTGGTTGGGATATTAATAGACCAGCTACAGAAGTTGAGGTTATGGCTTTTTATGAGGGAGACTTTTATTCTTCTGGAATGATATCCTTAATAAAGGCCATGGGCGGGCTTAATGAGAGAGGGGATGGAGCCAAGAATTTTCCCGCTGTTAAGACTGCTTATGAAGCTGCACTAAAGGGACTTACAAAGGCGGGTAATGATGAGGCTTTAGAGCTTCTAAGCAAGCTCAATACGGCCTTAGATAGCTATGATGAATATCTTTCAACAGGTAGGCTTAGTCTTGAAATCAAGGCCTATCAGGCAGGCAGTCCCTTAGATGCGGTTTATTCTAACTTTACCGACATCTATGGTAATGTTACCTCTTCAGACACCTCAAATATTTCTCTAATACCTGGTAGCTATAAGTTTGTCATCTCCGATGGAGGACAAAATCGTACCGAGGGTGATTTAGAGGTTACTGAGGCAGGAGAGCTTTCTGTTAATCTTCCTTCAGGGGACTGGTTTGGCCAGATCAAGCTACTTGATGAAAGCCAAAAACCCTATGACTATGACGATGAAAATGGAAGCTTTTTAGTAGATGATACTGCAACTTCTAGCAGTGTAAGAATCTATGCTGAAGCTGGGGCTGATGTGCCTAAAAATGGTAGCACAGTAGCAGCTTCCATATATGCAGATTACATTGGTAAAAACGGGACTAATTA
>LFRM01130168.1_pt1 | contig 16227 bp, 15 predicted proteins | sample 618341 | NCBI WGS metagenome assembly LFRM01 (sample SAMN03654438, study PRJNA283298) | anaerobic digester metagenome | isolation source: pool of bioreactors CSTR01a, CSTR02a, and CSTR03a thermophilic anaerobic... | place: Denmark: Kgs. Lyngby | collected 2014-05-21 | reverse complement strand
TAATACCTGCTAAAATATCACCCTTAAAATATTTTTTATTCTTGTTAAATGACATTAACAAAATATCCAATAAAATCTCCTCTTTTCTTTTATTGCTCAAACAAAAAACTACAACCCCTAAAACTATTTCAGGAATAGCATTTTTGTAGTTTTTAGAAAATTATTCTTGTAAAACAATCTTAGTATCATAGCATAATAACCAGTAAGATACTAGGATACCTGCCACATAGCATGTAAGTTTGATTTATCGTAAATTTATAGATTGTTTATTGGTTTTAAAAGTTTATAAGCTTAAATACGCAATTATATACCAGAGAATCATTTCATTTTTCTAAAATGTCTTTATAGGACCTTACAAACTGATCTACAGTTATTTTTTGACAAAGTTCTCCAATCAAGTCATAAGGAATATTATTCATATTTTTAAATCTAATACAGCTTTTTCCCATGTCTAGCTTTGTTTTAATATGTTTAGGATATTCTTGTTGAAACCATGCTAAAACCTCTGGAAAAACATATACTCCAGAATGATAAAGGGATATATTATTTTTTTGTGATGCCAAACTGATAAAACTAAGTGGTAGTTTCGGGTTAACATGGTGGCCATCAGGATATGTAGAAAATGGGACTACATAACTTATCATTCCATACAAGATTTGTTCTTTAAAACCTTTTGGAAGATTTTTCAAGATAGTTTGCCGAAGTTTAACAATAGGTTCTTTTCTAGACTTTGGTAATTGATTAATATAATCTTCAACAGTTGCTGCATTATATTTCATTTTAAGCGCTCCTTTAAAAGTATAATCAACTTCTAAATTATTGTTTTTACTTACTTTGATATTTTAAATTTAATAAAGACAATAATGTAACTTTAACTTTGAGACAAGATTGCTTCAATCTTTTTGCCCTGTGCAAGCTCATCAATCAACTTGTCTAGGTAGCGAATTTCTTGCATCAAAGGGGCTGTAATATTCTCAACTCTAATACCACAAATAAGCCCAGTAATCAGTTTTATTGATGGGTTCAATTTAGGCGCTTGGCTGAAAAATGTTTCTAAATCTACATCCAATTCTACTTGAGTCTTCAACTGTGAACTAGTATATCCAGTTAACCATAAAATTACTTGGTCAACCTCAGCCTTGCGCCGGTTCTTTCTCTCCATTTTTTTTATATATATAGAGGATAAACTTTAGAAAAACTAATTGTGTATAGTTTATGTTTTGCCATAATAATGTCCTCTGCTTTCTTTAAATAGATTTTTATCGAGTTTTTAAATTAATATTTAATCTTTGAATGTTAATTTATATGTATATTATAATCTTTAAAACTAATTTCTTTGTAAATGTCACCCTTTTAATCAAAAACATCAACTCTATTACTACAACTTAAACTAAAGTTTGTGAATAAGGCATGTTACTAGACAATATTATTACTGTTTGGTATTATATTTACATAAGCTTCAACAAAGAAGAAAACCACTATCTAGTAAAACACAAAGATCGTTGAAGCAGTGTTGTTAAATCTAAAGTGGTTAAAAAACAGGAGGAAATAGAATGACGAAAATTGGAATAATTATTGGAAGTACAAGACCAGGTAGAAATGGATTACAGGTCTCTGAATGGATTTATGAACAATCTAAAAAACATACAGATGTAGAGTTTGAATTAATTGATATCTCAGACTATGATTTACCATTATTAGATGAACCATATCCAGCAGGAATGCAAAGGTATACTAAGGATCATACTAAAAAATGGTCTGAAAAAATAAATGAATTTGATGGCTATGTTGTAGTAACACCAGAATACAACCACAGTACATCAGGTGCGCTTAAAAACGCTATTGACTACTTAAATGCTGAGTGGGCAAATAAGGCTATTGGCTTTGTTAGTTATGGTAGTGCCAGTGGCGTACGTGCCGTTGAACACTTAAGAAACATATTTGCTGAATTAAGAGTTGCAACTGTTCGTACACAAGTTATGTTCTCACTATTTACTGACTTTAAAGATATGAGTGAATTTACACCAGATCCACGTCACATTGCTGAAGTTGACGCATTATTTGAAGATGTTAAGTCTTGGAGTAACGCTTTAAAAACAATCCGTAAATAAGCATAAAATATAAATAATCAAAAAGACCTAATTTAAACAAACTTATTGTTTAGATTAGGTCTTTTTTACTTTTTTTAGATAATGATGTTTAATCGTAATCTGCTTAAAACCAGCAGTAATCTACTTGGATTACTGCTGGTGGGGGGGATTATTTAAGAAATAAGCCGCTAGCTTTAATTTCTTGAAAGTTATCAACCAATCTTACTTGATTGTTTTCTACTAAGTATATTTTATCATATAATTTTATATTTTCATCAAAAATGATATGACTTACGTTAATTATTGTTTTATTTATCAAAAGTATTTGTCTTTCTATTGCTTGACCGACATCTTTATCTAAACTAGCGAAGATTTCATCACAAATTATTAAACTTGTATCTAAGTATAAAGCTCTCGCCAAAAGTAGCCGAGCGCGCTGGCCCCCGGAAATATTTGAGCCATTATTTTTTAATTTGTAATCTAAATTTAAGTCAAACAAACCAACTGATTTTAAGATTTCATTGAGGTTTGTATAATCGTCATCTTTGTAGAGCGTTATATTGTCTTTAAGACTACCATTAAAGATAAATCCAATTTGATCTACTACTGATAATTGACGATAGTATGAATTAGCGGTAATCGTGTTTAAATCTAAATTGTTAATCAAAATACTACCACCATGTAATGGTAACTGTCTTCTAAGAGTTTTTAATACCGTACTTTTTCCGGCTCCACTGCTGCCTACGATTAAAACTTTTTCATTTTCATTTATTTCAATATTAATATTCTTTAAGATGATTTCATCTTTATAGCCAAGACTTGCTTCTTTGAAACGTATTGTCTCAATAGTTTTAATTTCTTGGCTAGCCATACTTGGCTTTTCATCTAAATGTTTCTCAAATTCTTTTAAAACAACCGATATTCCAGCCATCTGTGAGATGTAAGGCGTTATCCTTTGCATTGGCCAGATAGACTGGGAAAAGGCTGTACCTGCAAGTAGTGTAGTCCCTAAAGACATGCCTGCTTTTTTGGCAAAGTATAAGCCTGCAAAGACCAGGGTAAAGATAATTAGTGTTTGGATAAAACTATTTAAGGCATCAATTTGGGTAGCTTTTTTATCGACTTCGTAGTTGTCTTTTTGAACTTGTTGAGCTAAATTTTTAAATTTTTTAATCCGAGTCTTTTCTAAATTATTTTGTTTTATAACAAAAAAGCCTTGTAGGGTCTCACTTATATAGTTAGTGTATTTTTGTAGTGATGCTGATTTAATTTCTTCTTTTTTAGCAACTGGCTTACTAGTTTTTTTAGATATAAGTACAAAGAAAATCAATAAAGCAATTGCCAAAAATAATAACGTGTTGTTGATTGTTGCTAAAAGATACATTGAGACAAATATTTGAGTAGCAACTTCAATCAATTCAACTAACTTTAAATAAAACCTCTCTTCATAGCGATCCATGTCATTGCTTAAATGTGACAAATACTTATCTTCATCAGTTTGACTTAAATTCTTTATGTCTAAAATAAATAATCTTTCCACATAACCATTTCTTAAGTTTTGCATACTATTTTTCATATACACAGATTTCAAGTATGACCCCGTCATATTAACAATTAGTTCAAAGATAATAACAATTAATAGTATTTTTGATATTTCAACTAATTTTGTAACATTACCGGCGACTGCATAATCAGTTATAAAACTCAAAGCATATATCGATATTCCACCAATTGCGGCACTCATAAGCAAAAAGCCACTTAAAAGGACTAGTGCTTTTTTATCACCATAGCGATACTTATGCATTAATCACACCCCCTTGTTCACTTAAGTCAATTGTTTGATCAAAGTGGTCTGATAGATAATCTAGATGACGGTGTGAAATAACAAGCACTGTTTTATCTAATTCTTTTATTGTTTGGTATATAAGCGTTGAAGTATAATCATCTAAACTAGAACTTGGCTCATCAAAAACCATGACCTCTTTATCTTGGTATAACTCTCTTGCAATATTTACCCGTTGTCTTTGGCCACCTGAAATATTACTACCATTATTTAATAGTATATGATCAGCTTTAAGTTCTAGATTACTTATCCAGTCCAATAAAGCTGTCTGTTTTAAGACTTTTTCAAACTTGATCTGATCATACTCTTTATCTAAAACTATATTATTTTTAAGACTGTCATCAAAGATAAAATGCTCTTGTCTAACATAGCTTACCTTATCATTAAAGGATTGCGAATCAATTGATTTTAACAAAATCCCATCATATAAGATATCACCTTGATAGTCGTTTAAATTTTGTGTCAAAGTGTTTACCAAGGTAGTCTTACCCGTTCCTGATGGACCAAAAATTAAGATCTTATCTTTACTGTTTATTATTAAATTGACATTATTTAAAACCTTTTTATTCTTGTAACTATATCCTAAGTTTTTTACGACTAATTTATCATTAAAATGAAATTTTGTATCTAAACCAGTGGGTTTTGAATATTGGGTGATAGCATAAAAAATCTTAACCGAAGTTCTAAGCCGGTTGATCATACTAAAACTATTATTCATACCCCAAATCAGTTGACCAGTTAGATTAAAGACTACTACTAAAGAACTTAACTCTATTTGACCAATAGAAAATAAATAGGCAGCATAAATTACTGTGAAAACTTGAAAACTCCCAGAAAGCCATGCCATTAAATTTTTTTGAAGTAAATTAATTTTAAGACTAGCCTCTTTATGTTTCTCTAGTTCATATATATCATTAGAGAATGTTTTTTTAAACCGATCGGTAACTTGGTACAATTTAATAGTTTCAAGACCACGCAAGACATTACTCAAACTTTCATGAAACCTAGCATTTTCCTTTAAAACTAATTCCTTTTTAAAAATTGTTGGTTTTTCAAAGATCTTAGTTAAGGCATAAAGTAACAGTGAGATAATTGTTGTGGCAAGGGCGAAGATAGGCGAAATGTATAATAAGACGATAATTCCAAGTACAAAGTTTCCAAAACCATAAATGATGTTTAAAATCGATAAGAAAAAATCATTTTCGAAAAGATTTATATCGGAAACTAATTGAGCTTGATACGATTCCATTGAATCATTTTTAAACTCATTAGGACTTTTATTTAAAAGTTTTTTATATGATAACATTCTTACTTGGACTAAAACATCTCGCATAAAACCAATTCTTAGAAAGCGCGAAACTACCTGTAGTAAAATCGGTGAAAAGCCTAGTGAAAAACTAAATATTATAATTTTAATTATATCATCTGATGTACTTGCTTCAAACAAGTTAAAAGCATTCGCAAGCGCAAAGGTAAACATTATGTTTGATGGTGTTATGATTAATACACCCAGCACATAATAAATAAACTGTTTTTTGTTTTGAGTAAACAAGGTTTTGATATCCATCTTATTACCTCCTTACTATACTTTAATCAATATTAATTATTTGTCGATATTATTTATGTAAGTAGCCACTTTAAAGCTTTAAGTGGTTGTTTATTTAAAGTTTAGAATGTTTCTATTTAATTATACTAGTTGTGTGTATTATTACAATATAAAAAAATCTCAACTCCAGTGATTTATGAAGCAAAGACGTTTATTCTTATGATTAAGCTTTTAAAAATAGAGGGTTGTGGTAAGCCTGGTATCGGTAGATTTTACATTGTAGACTTTTTTACTGTATTCTCTGTCTTCAATTAAATAGCTAAGCTACCATTTATTATGTCGTTATAACTAAACAATTATAATCTAATCCATCAGACAGTAATTATATATTACGCTACATTGATTTTGTTGAGTAGTAATCTACCAACTAACCACAACTCCTCCTCTTACAATTACACTATAGCAAATTTTTTTATAAATGCTAGTATAATTATCAAATAATTGAATTTACTATATTTGATAATTATTTCAAATAAAAAAGTCAATATAATTGACTAATTGTTTACAGAGGTTTTGTGATAAGTGTTAATGATAGAACCAATTCATTTTTGCATTTTAGATCTTTCTGCAAGCCTTATTATAGTAACTTCGAATTTACTTAGAAATCTTCTACCAGACATACAACCTAAACATAATTACTTTACGCAAATACTAAGATCTGTCTGGCTGCTAATGAATTGTTGATTGTTGCTCTATCCACTTATCACGCTTCCTCTTCTTGCACTAATATTATATCAAATAATTAATAATTATATTAGTTTAATAATCTATTTTTTTAAATATATTAATCTTAAGACTATAAGAATAGTGTGGCCCTAAATTAACTAGGATTCCACACTATGTTTGTTAAGTTCTTGAATTTAAAATTTACAGTAACCAAGGATCTTCAGTTGGTTCGATATAATCATTTGTATTAGTATCAATCTCAATTCCTGAATCAACTGGTTTTGTTGGAATATTTAATTCTGGATGTTTGTTATTAGCTTTGATTTGATTTTCCCTTGAAGTTTTTAATGGTAACTCTAAGTCAACCTCTTCAAGTGCAATATTCATAGCTGTTGCAACTCCAAGACCATAGGCAGTGTCTGCTTGATAGCAGTGATAAATATGACGATGTTTGATTTGAAGTGTTGAATCGCCCATGTTTCTAGCTGTGTTGTCAAATAATACTTGTTGTTGGTCTTTGGTCATTGCGTTAAACAATAGTCCAGTTTGAGTAAAATAGTCTGAGTCATCAGCTCTAAAGTCATATCTATCTACCCTTCCACCTTGTTCTGAAGGTAGATTATCTTTTGGACTATCTTTCCAATTACCATAACTGTTTGGTTCATAGTGTAATTCACTACCTAGATTTCCATCAACGCGCATAAATCCATCACGGTGAAAACTATGAGGATGAGCTACACCCTTTGGTGCATTAACTGGAATTTGATGATGGTTAACGCCAAGACGATATCTTTGTGCATCGCCATATGAGAATAAACGTCCCTGTAACATCCGGTCAGGAGAAAAGCTAATTCCTGGAACTACACTAGCCGGATTAAAGGCTGCTTGTTCAATTTCAGCAAAATAATTATCTGGATTTTTATTTAGTTCAAATTCACCAACTGGAATAAGTGGATAGTCCGCTTTTAACCACATCTTAGTTAAGTCAAAAGGATTGTTTTCCATGGCATCGGCTTGTGCTTCTGTCATAATTTGAACATAAACTTTCCATTTTGGATACATTTGTTTTTCAATTGCTTCATAAAGATCTCTTTGGTGTGATTCACGATCCATCCCAACCACAATCCCAGCTTCATGATCAGTTAAATTTTTAATTCCTTGTTGAGAGCGGAAGTGAAATTTAACCCAAACACGTTTGTTTTCATCGTTAATAAAGCTATAGGCATGTGAACTAAATCCATGCATATGGCGATATGATGATGGGATTCCTCGATCTCCCATAATGATTGTAACTTGTAATAAAGCCTCCGGCAGTGATGACCAAAAATCCCAATTAGTATTTGGGCTACGCATATTAGTGCGAGGGTCTCTTTTGACTGCATGATTTAAATCAATAAATTTCATTGGATCTCTAAAGAAAAATACTGGTGTATTATTTCCAACTAAATCCCAATTGCCCTCTTCTGTGTAAAACTTTAATGCAAAGCCTCGAATATCTCGCTCGGCATCTGCAGCTCCTCTTTCACCTGCAACAGTTGAAAAACGAGCGACCATTTCAGTTTCTTTACCTATTTCAGAAAATATTGAAGCTTTTGTATATTCTGTTATATCATGAGTTACTCTAAAGGTTCCAAAAGCCCCACTACCCTTGGCATGCATTCTGCGTTCTGGGATTACTTCTCGATCAAAATGGGCCATTTTTTCTAAAAACCAAGTGTCTTGCAAAGAGACAGGTCCCCTTTTACCCGATGTCATTGTGTCTTGGTTATCTGTTACAGGTGCACCTGCTGCCGTTTTTAACTCAGGAGTTTCGCCGATGTTTTGATTACGACTTGGAATCGAATCTCCTAAATTATTTTTGTCCATTGGATTTTTTTTATCCATAACTATCTTCCTCCTCTATTTTAAACTTCTTAAATCTATATTTAAAAAAACTCTAATAATCCGTTATTATTTGTTGTCGGTTGATTTAATATTGTTTTTGGGTGCTACTATTTATAATTATTAAGCTAGCCGCCGATACCAGTTTGTTTAAAATTGTTTGTTCTATACTTAATTATAACATATTACATGTGATTAAAATAACATCGGATTATTGATTTTAGACCAAAATTTTATTTAGGTTAAAATGGTTGTTAGCAATATAAAAATGTGTCTACCTTTTCCATCATTATGGTAAACACATTTTTTCAATTATTGCTCCTACTTTTGGGTTTTAATTAACTTGTTTGAATACCTTAGCATTAAGGGGATTGTGATGAAAATGCCGATTAAAGAACCTACATAAGTTGCAATTTCATAACCTTCAATCCCAAACTTATCATAAATATTAAAACTGCCTAACAAGGTTCCACCCAACACTAAACCGAGATAACCACCTATTAAAATTCCAAGTATCAAGCCAGCTATTGTTGAGAAAACTTTGTTTTTCATTAGTTTTTGCACTAGTCAGCACTCCTCTCTTTCACCTATATTATAACAAATTAGCTAGTGATTCAGACTTTAATACAAATTAAAAAGCAGTGACTGCTCACTGCTTCTAAATGTTTATTTGGTATGTGATAAGCGCTTTTCTAACTGACCCAAAAGCAAATCAGTTATAATTGCCATTAAAGCAGTTGGTAGGGCTCCAGCCCAAATAATCGCGCTACCATCGGAAACGTTTATTCCCCTAGTAATTATTTCGCCTAAGCCGCCTGCACCAACAAAAGTTCCAATTGTTGCAATTCCAATTGCTACTACTAAGGCATTTCTAACTCCACCTAATATCATAGAAACGGCCAGGGGTAGTTCAACTTTTAAAATTATTTGCATCTTTGTCATGCCCATTCCTTTAGCAATATCTAAAAGTTCTGCCTCTACTTGCTTTACACCAGCATAGGTATTACTAATAATTGGTAGTAGCGAATAAAGAAATATTGTCGCTACCACTGTATTTGGTCCTAAGCCTAACCCAATCATTAAAATTGATAGCATGGCCAGGGATGGGATTGTTTGTATAATGTTAGCCAAACGCATGACCCAATTAGCCAGCTTTTTATGTCTAGCAATATAAAAGCCAACTGGAATACCAATCATGCTGGCAAATAAGACTCCATAAACTGACATTAGTAAGTGGCGAATAAATTGTTCAAAAACATAGGAACCATTTACAGTATAGTATTGAATTAATTCACTATTCATTATTCATTCTCCTTACTAATTCGCTGATTTAAATCTTTCATTATTTCTTTATAGTCATCACGATCTTCAAGAGGAATAACTACCTTATTATTGAAGTAGTCATTTTTTTCTAAAAAGTTTTTAGCAATTATTTTTGCTTCAACCTTATCCTCATCTGAGATTCGATTTAATTCTTGCATATCACTACTTGAAATACTTCCTTCAATTTTTAACAAAATTTCAATAACCTCAGGATGCTCTTGTAAAAGTGCCATTGTGGCGACAGGACTTGCATCATATGGTGGAAACAATTGTAAATCATCTTCTAAAAGTTGAAGATTGTTTGCTTGAATTCTACCATCTGATGAATAGCCTAAAACGATGTCCATTTCCTTGGCTGCTACCGCTTCATATACAAGCCCTATTTGCATTGGATAGACTTTATCAAAGTCAAATTGATACAGCTTTTTAAAGTCTTCATAACCATCACCTTGGCGATCAATCCAACCGGTGTCTACACCTGCTTTTAAATCAGGTGCCATTTCTCTTAAATCACTAACCTTAGTTAAGTTGTACTCTTTGGCAAAATCTTTTCTTACCATAAAGGCATAGGTATTTTCAAAGCCATAGGTTGGAAACCAAACCATGTCATACTTTTCATAGTAACCCTTAATTACTCTACTTAAGGCAAGTTGTGGATCTTTGATTGCTTGCTGATTTAACTCTCCTGTTAATGAAGTTCCGGTATACATAGCTCCCGAAATATTTGTATCGCCACCGGTCATTGTTTGTAAAATTAAAAGCGATGACCCAAGATTATTTATTAAATCTGTTTTAACTTCAGGCAAGTGATAATTCATCATCTGAACACTAATCTGAGCAAGTATTTGTCTTTCAGAAGTACTACCGCCAGCAATTACAATATCATTTTTACTAACATTGGCTCCAAGTCCTGGTAGACTACAAGCGCTAAGGCTTAAAGTCATGATTATTATAAGTAAAATACTCTTTAACTTTTTCATGCAATACCACCTTCACTCGCTTCTTTGGCAAACTTTGGATTTAGTTTATTTTCCAACATTCCCAAAAGCCCATCAAATAAAAGTGCCATCAAGGTAATAGGAATTGTTCCGGCAATTATCATCTTAAAATTAAAGTTATTTAAACCATTAAAGATAAACTCACCTAAGCCACCGGCTCCAATATAAGCTGCCAAACTAGTCCACGCAACAACATAAATTGCAGAAAGTCTAATACCTGACATAATTACACCAACCGAAAGTGGAACTTGAACCTTTAATATTATTTGAATTGGAGTTAAGCCCATTCCTTTTGCAGCATCGACAATATCTTTATTTACTGATTCCATCCCTAAGACAGTATTTCTTAGGATTGGTAAAAGTGAGTAAATAAATAAGGCTAACACCGCCGGAAGTTTTCCAACCCCAAAAATAGGAACCATGATTGCCAACAAGGCTAAAGATGGAACTGTTTGTAATACTGAGGAGATTCCAATTGTTAAATTTGAAATCTTTTTACTTCTTGAAACAAGTAAGCCTAAAGGCACAGCAAAAAGTACTCCTAAAACTAAAGCCATCATGCTTATTGATAAATGTTCAAAAATCTTTAAAGTTAATTGCGAGAAGTTTTCAATTAGAAAGGTCATTTAGCATCTAACCCCTCTTTTTCATCACCATTACTTGAAGTCATTTCACTTGCGGATTGAACTTTATGGTCCATAACTAAATCTAGTTCTTGGTCAACTTCAGGTTCATACGCCTTCCAAAAGACATCATAAACTTCACTAACAATTGAGCTTCTTGTAACAAGTCCAATTAAGCGGCCTTTATCATCGACTACAGATAAGTTTCTATAACCAAGATCTCGAATATAATAGATACTATCACGAATACTAGTTGTATTTAAAACAAAGGTTACTTTTTTCATAATATGTTTAACTAAAGTTTGTGGATCACGATTTCTTGTTAAAGTATAAAGATCAACTCGACCTTTTAAGACCCCTTCATCATCAACAACTAAAATATCATCAACTTTAGTTTCATTCATTAATCGCGCTACTTTTTTTACTTTTTCATTTTCATTTATTTTAATTGGGTTTTTCAACATTATTTTTTCGACTGTTTCATATTCAAAACTTGATTGACTTAAACGGTCTTCACCAATTAAATGTTTGACAAAGTCATTGGCCGGATCAGTTAAAATCTCTTGTGGTGTTCCTATTTGGATAACTTTACCTTCATCCATTATAATTATCCGATCAGCTAAAAGTAAGGCTTCATCCATGTCATGTGTAACAAAGACAATGGTCTTTTTCATTTCAAACTGGAGTCGCTTGATTAAACGTTGTAGGGATTCCCTTGTAATTGGATCTAAAGCACCAAAAGGCTCATCCATTAAGACAATTTCTTGGTCAGCAGCCAGTGCTCTAATTACACCAATTCGCTGCTGCATACCTCCACTTAATTCAGCTGGATATGAATCAAGTAAATCTTCATCAAGGTCAATCCTTTTCATTAAATCAACTGCTGTTGCACGCATTTTTTCTTTTGGCCAACCTAAAAGAGTTGGAACCATTACAATATTTTCGTAAATTGTCATATGTGGCATTAAGCCTATTTGTTGAATAACATAACCGATTTCTCGTCTTAGTTCTACCTCATCTTTATCTTTTATGTTTTCTCCATCGATAAGAATATCCCCATCAGTAATTGTTTCCATGCGATTTATAAGTCGCATGCTTGTTGTTTTTCCACTCCCTGACGTACCAATAAAACAAATAAACTCGCCTTTTTCAATAGTTACATTTAAACTATCGACGGCTTTTTTACCTCTTACAAAACTTTTCGATACATTTTTAAATTCTATCATTAATAACTCCTTTCGACTCTTTTAACGTGTAAAAGAGCATTTAAATAAAATGCTTTTATTTCAATATTCATGTTAGATTAGTAAACTTACTTGTCAATTATACCAAAATAGCTAAAATATGTAAAAATTATCTTTATCTTGAAACATATATCTACTTACTTATTTAAGTTAAGTCTTAAAATGTTATAATAAATAAGAGGTGGTTAAGATGCGACATTTTACAAAAGAACTATCCATTAGTACTCCAAATGAAGATTTTATCGATATCACTAATACAGTTAATAAAGCTATTAGAGAAAGTGGCATTAAAGAAGGACATTGTACTGTTTTTATTCCTCACACAACTGCCGGTATTACAGTAAATGAAAATGCAGATCCTGATGTAATATCCGATATGTTGTTTGCATTAGATAAAACATTTCCAGATTATGCAGAGTTTCGTCACTTTGAAGGAAATTCAGCAGCTCACTTAAAATCTAGTTCACTGGGCTGTAGTCAAACCTTTATAATATATGAGGGTCAACTACTTTTAGGTATATGGCAGAGTATTTACTTTGCTGAGTTTGATGGACCAAGAAACCGTAACTATATTGTGAGTATCTTTGGAGAATAAGAAAAATTTGAGGAAATGACTAATGCCAAAACTAAAAACTAGATATTCACCCTTTATCCAACTTGCCTCTGCCTTTATAAATCTTTTGGCAGGCTTTTTGTTTATCTTCAATTACACTTTCATGTGGAGCTTTATTGTTGATGTATCTTTAGTTTTGCTCTTTTTTTATGCAATTAAGAATTTAGTCAATTTTAATTTTAAAGATTATAAGTTTAATATTTCAATATCTTTACATTTTCTATTATCCTTGGTTGGGCTCGCTTATATTTTATTTTTACCCCAAAGTTATATTAGGTTGTTTCCCTTTGTATTTGGTTGGTATATTATTTTTCAAGCAATCGCAAAAGTTTTCCAGTTTTTGGTCTTTCTCAATGACAATTTGAAGTATCGCTATTTTATTTTACTTGAGGCAATTATAACCTTTTTGTTTGGATTCTTTTTAGTAGTCAAACCTTTAACATACATAGTATACTTATCATATTATGTTGGGATATATTTTATATTTTATGGATTGAGCGACCTTTTAAAATCTTTAAACAAACTCGTTTTTGCCAATGATGCACGGTTTGCGATGCCAGTTCCTGTCTTTATTGCTGCATTATTGCCCAAAAACACTTTAAATAATATAAATAAAATTACAAATGTAGAAACAATTGATAAAAAATCAGATCTTGAAGTTTTTATTTACCTAAAAGCTGATGGATTTGGGCAGTTTGGACACATGGATTTTGCTTATAAAAACAAAACTTACTCTTATGGTTGTTTTGATCCCCATACACAGAAGTTATTTGGAGGTTTTGGAGATGGCGTTTTAGTTGTCTGTGACCGTGATAAATTTATTGTCCATGGCAATGTATTTAAAAAGGCTACTATCATTAAATTTGGACTATCTTTAAATGCTACACAAAAAGCTTTAGTTGAATCTAGAATCAAAGCTTTAATGGAACGAACTATCCCCCACTTCTCAGATGCTGAAATAGCTGAAATATCAAAAAAGGATGAAGTTTATGATAATTATCTGTCTAATCTTTACTTGAATACTAAGGCCAAAACGTATAAATTTACTAAAGGTAAGTTTAAAACTTATTTTGTCTTAACTACTAACTGTGTAAATGTCGCAGACTATATTTTGCAAATGAAGAATTTAGATCTTTTAAACATCAAAGGTATCTTAACACCTGGTACTTATCTTGAATTTTTAAATAATGAATATTTGTCTAACAGTAAGATTGTAACTAGTCGTTTTGTTTATCAAAGTGACCACACTGAAAAAAAGGAAGAGATATAATGAATAACAATTTAAAAAAACTGACACTTAGCGCTCTGATGGCTACCTTAACATTTATTATGACCCGCTATTTTGCAATTCCGACAGCAATTGGAGGTAGTATTAATGTCGGTGATTCGATAGTCTTATTAAGCGGCTTTATTTTGGGACCATTCTATGGCGCAATTACAGCTGCAGTTGGTTCTGCGCTTGCAGATCTGCTTTCACCTTATGCAATTTATACTCTTGCGACTTTTATTATAAAAGGCTTAGTTGCCTTGAGCGCGGCAATGCTATTTAAAAGTTTTAAAAAGTTGAATTTAAAAATTAATCTTTTGATCAGCGCCACACTAGCTGAAGTAATTATGGTTGTTGGCTATTTTATCTTTGAAGCCTATTTTTTAAAGTTTGGAGTTATTGTTGCCGGCTATGAAGTCTTCAACAATTTAATTCAAGCAGTCAGCAGTATTATAATTGTTTCAATAATGTATGTTTCTTTAAATAAATCCAGTATTTTAAGAAATATAAAGTAATCTATTTATCATAAGAAAAAGTCCTCATCAATTTGTTGAGGACTTTTTTAACTGCTATTGTCTTTTTAATTCTTTTAAAAATGATGTACCATGTTCAATTGAAGTATGAAAGTAGTCAGCTGCAGTTGCACCAACATCTGACATTGTGTCTCTAACACCTAAGTCAATAAGTTTTTTATTGTCTTTAACTTTTACTAACAAAGGTACTCGTTCACGGGTATGACGACTGTGGCCAATAAAAGGGTCATTACCATGGTCAGCCATTACTACTAAAATATCTTCTTTATTTAATAGGTCAATTATTTCTTTAATTTTTGGATTAGCGATGTTTATAATATCAATGTAACGGTCTGGGTCTTGAGAGTGTCCTGATAGATCAGTTTCTTGAACATTTATAAAAAATAGACCTTGATCATTTTCTTTGATATCTAAAATTGCCTTATTCATTATTTTTGTAGTATCAGCTCCTGGTTGGTAGTAATTATCAGGATTGTAAACTATATCCGCAACTTTTCCATAGAGTCGATTTTTAAAGCCAGCTTCTTTTATTTTTATTAACATTTGTTTAGATGTATCAACACCATGACCAATATGAATGACATGATAGTTGTTATCATAAACACCAGAACCCGGAGCATCAATTCCAATAAATTCACCTTTTGTTACAATATTATCTAAAATTCTTTCAATTGTAACATTTGAACCACCAAAGGCGATGACTCTTGCAACATGAACATTTCTTCTAACAATATTGCCGACCTTTTCAATCATTTCCCAACCACTATCATCTAAGGCACCAACAACATTTATTGCTTGGCCCAAATCGGTTTCCATATTGTCTCCAACACAAATCATGTTATTTATTTTTAGTAATTCATTGTTATCTTTTTTTACACGTTCTACTTTAAAGCTTTCATTTTCTAAATCTTGTTGGATGGCATCTAAGTAAGTATTGATTGCTTCCATTTTTGGTTTTTTAGGATCAGTACCTGATATTTCTTGGTGGCCAAAATATGTGTCAGCCCCAAAATGCTTTAAATTAGAGCTTCCAAAAATTCCAGTTTTAGTTTTATAAAAGTTAGGGCGTTCTGTGCCAATCGCATTCATTAAGCCCAAGTCTAAAAGGGTTTCCCAATGCTTTACTTTTTTATAATCAATAAGCTTTAAGGCCGTATTGGCACCTAAATCTTGGGGTCGAACCGCACCAACATCATCCATGGCTCCAATTCCAAAACCATCTAAAACAACAATAATAAATCTACCTGTTTTCATATGTTTGCCCCAATCCGTCATAAGCGTTAATTATCTCTGGTTTGTTTTTACTAATACCTTTAATTAAGACAACTTTACTTCTAGTTACAAACATTTGAAATCTAAAAGCCATTATTACGGTTGCACTAATTTCTTGTGGATTATCTATTTCAAAGTAGTAGTCAATACTATCATCATTAACTGGTGTTACCTTACTAATTATTTCAGTATTGTCGCTATTGACGATTAAACACTTTTCAACATGAGACCTACGGTAGTGACCCCCGCCATAACAGTAAGATTGACC
>LFRM01125094.1_pt1 | contig 16229 bp, 17 predicted proteins | sample 618341 | NCBI WGS metagenome assembly LFRM01 (sample SAMN03654438, study PRJNA283298) | anaerobic digester metagenome | isolation source: pool of bioreactors CSTR01a, CSTR02a, and CSTR03a thermophilic anaerobic... | place: Denmark: Kgs. Lyngby | collected 2014-05-21 | reverse complement strand
TTCAAATATACGTTCCATTGTAGTGTCTCCAACCTTCAAAAAATATGCATAAAAAACCTAATATGCCATAGACTTAATATACACCCTCGTTAGGGTCAACCGTTTTCATCTCAATTTTGCAAACCGTCTTGCTGGGTCGTACAGAGGCCTGAGTCCTTAGCTATCTAATGGCAATCACGGCATCTGTTGCGCGGCGTGTTTCACTCGCAAAATTTCAACGGTACGGGATTCATCGAGCACCCGGTAAAAAATAATGTAGTTCTTGTGTGCCACCAACTCCCTCAACCAGTCGGGCAAGCCAGGGCGACCTGAGCGGCCCGTGCCGGGGAACTCTGCAAGCTGTCTTGTCTTATCGCGCAGTTCCTTACCAAATTTCTTGGCATTGGCTGGACTGTCCTGAGCGATATAGTCAATGATATTGTCTAAATCGGCTTCGGCAATGGGTCGCCAGATAACGCTGTAAGGTTTTCTTGACTTCGCCATAAGTTACTCGTCTGCTGCCATGTGGCGTGCAATACGGGCGTCCATCCGGGCCATGACCTCATCATCCGGGATGCTTGGCCGAGAATCATCAATAGCTTCCTGGATCTCGACTGCCAACCACTGATTATAAGCTGCGGCTTCGTGCGCTTCGCGCATGGCGTCCGCACGGTTCTGCCTACTTCGGCTCATGTCCTTCTGATCGGGGTTCCAGTCGGTGGCGTCAATCTGGATAACGTCAATACCGACGCCGCGCAACACAATCAGTGCCGAAGTGGGATTGCCAAAGCGACGCGGTTCGGTAGTCCGCGCTTTCACTAGCATGGCGTCTTGACCGCTGCGCGTAGCGATTTCAACAAAGAAGCCTCCACCCTGTCCTTTTAGAGTTACACCTGTCACGCCTCCGGCTCCGACCGTGGCACGTAGTTGCTCTACTGTCATGCTTTGCATGATGCACCTCTTTTATCAAAAAACGTGAACACTGGTCATCAGTATGCATAACTGATAGAACACGTGCAATGTTTTTAGTATCCCAATACGGCCGTTTTATAATTTTTCAGGATAGCTAAAGAGTTACCAAGAGGTAGGGAAAGGCAGACAATGCGGTCAGCACTGCCGCTGTTTAAGAAGCTGGGATAAAAAGCCTGTACAGTTTGAACGGCTGAAGCCCTGTATCTGATTGGAATTGGAGTTTTTGTCAGCTGGCATGGCTTCATGCTCGATACCCACCTAAGTAAAAGACAGGATAAGCCCAAACAGCTAGGTAGCATGAAACCTATTGTGCGTTACTTACTTCCCGCGCTTTTTCTAATAAGCGCGTAGAGGGGTAGCCATCAGCGGGCAGGTCGTGATTGAGTTGAAACTCACGAATGGCCTTTCTGGAGTTAGCACCTATGATTCCGTCGGCTTTGCCTAGCTCTAAGCCTAACTGGTTAAGCAGGTTTTGTAATTCAATCCGCTCAGTACGCGTCAAAGGCACTTCATCCTGTGGCCAGCGGTGCAGTGAAAAAAGCTCGCCTTGCAAACTATTGGCTAACAAGCCAACTGCCAACGCATAGGAGGTAGCGTGGTTGTATTTAAGGATGCTGCGAAAGTTATCCAGTTGAATAAAGGCGGGACCGCGGTAGCCGGCGGGCAGGAAAATACTGGCACGCATGCTGAGTTCTTCCTGAGAAAGCACCTTTTCCTTACGCAGGCTAACACCAAGATTAAGCCAGTCTTGTACGGTTTTTTGTTGGTAGCCATCGGCGCTGTCATATTCAAACAGTGTGGGCAGCTTAACTTCATACCCCCACGTTTGCTCTGTTTGCCAGCCGGAGCGTTTCAGGTAATTAGCCGCTGAAGCCAAAGCATCTGCGGGGGACTGCCAAATGTCGCGGCGGCCGTCGCCATCAAAATCAACCGCATGCTCTAAGAAGGTGGTGGGCATAAACTGCGTTTGCCCCATCGCGCCCGCCCATGAGCCACGCATGGTTTCCGGTGCTATATCGCCACTTTGGATAATCCGCAGGGCAGCAATGAGTTGCTGCTCCCAAAACTCGGCGCGTCGACCTTGAAAGGCTAAAGTAGCCAGAGAGCGAACAATGTTTTTATCCCCCATTTGTTGACCGAAGTTACTTTCCAAACCCCAGATAGCCACTAAAACATGACGATCAACTGAATATTCTTTTTCAATAGCATCTAAAGTGCGTCTGTGTTCGGCCAGCAGCGCTTTACCGCGAGCAACGCGCCAAGAAGAAATAGCAGACTCTAAGTATTGCCAAACAGGGCGTACATGCTCAGGTTGGTTTTCATCTGATTTTATAATGGACAGATCGGGCGTCATCTGGCTGAAAGCACGCTCAAGGACAGGTAACGAGATGCCTTGTTTGAGGGCTTTTTTCTTAAAGTATAGCTGCCAGTCACTAAAACTGGTTTTTGCAGCACGTGTGTTTGTTTCAGCAGGAGTCGTCGCACCGGCATAGCTGGGTAACAGCTGGACGCATACACAGAGAAACAGGGATAAGAAAAAACGATGGGTCAGCATGACAGTACTCGAAAAAGAAGTCATTAAAAGTCTAGCATGTTTAAACAATGGCATGCACTTTGGGCGTAAAGCAGCTAGGTATAACGGCTAAAGGGTTTTGCTCCGTGCTAATGAAAAAAGACTCGACATAGGTGTCGAGTCTTTTGCGGGTTAGTTTGCAGTTTAGGCGTTAAGCTAGACGCTTATAGCGAACACGCTTAGGTTGCGCTGCTGCCTCGCCTAAACGCTGCTTACGATCCTCTTCAAACTCAGTGTAGTTACCGGTGAAGAATTGTACCGCGCCATCGTCCTCATAGGACAGAATATGCGTAGCAATACGGTCAAGGAACCAGCGNNGTCGTTCGATGGCTCATCGAGCAGTAAAAAGTTGCCGCCCTGTTTGAGGGTTAGCGCTAAGTGCAAACGACCCCGCTCACCACCGGACAGATCTTTGACGAACTTTTGTTGGTCCGCGCCTTTAAAGTTAAAGCGTCCAACATAACCACGCGATGAGAACTCATGGGTGCCTACGCGAATAACGTCTGCACCGTCAGAGATCTGCTCCCACACCGTTTTATTGCCATCTAAGTTATCGCGGTGTTGATCAACGCTGGCAACCTGAACTGTGTCGCCGAGAACGATTTCTCCAGAGTCTGGCTGCTCTTGGCCGGTAATCATACGGAAGAGGGTGGACTTACCCGCTCCGTTACCACCGATCACGCCAACAATAGCGCCTTTAGGCACACTGAAGGTAAGGTCGTCGATAAGAATGCGGTCGCCATAGCTTTTGCGAACGCCATTCACCTCCAGCACCTTGTCGCCTAAGCGTGGGCCTGCTGGGATATAGATCTCGTTCGTTTCACTGCGCTTTTGGAATTCTTGCGATTGCAGCTCTTCAAAACGCGCCATACGGGCTTTGGATTTGGTCTGCCGACCTTTAGCTCCTTGGCGTACCCACTCAAGTTCTGCTTTCATTGCTTTGTTGTGTGAAGCCTCGTGCTTAGACTCTTGTGCTAAACGTGCTGCTTTTGCTTCAAGCCACTGCGAGTAGTTGCCCTCAAACGGAATACCTTGGCCACGGTCAAGCTCTAAAATCCAGCCCGCCACGTTATCAAGGAAGTAACGGTCGTGCGTAATAGCTACGACAGTGCCGGGGAAATCATGCAGAAAACGCTCAAGCCAAGCCACCGAGTCCGCATCCAAGTGGTTGGTCGGCTCATCCAATAACAGCATATCTGGCGCTGATAACAAGAGACGGCACAGGGCAACACGGCGCTTCTCACCACCGGAAAGATGCTCGATTTTGGCATCCCAGGCGGGCAGGCGTAGCGCATCGGCGGCGACTTCCAGCTGGCGCTCAAGGTTGTGACCGTCAGCGGATTGCAAAATAGCTTCTAGTTTGGCTTGTTCGGTCGCCAGCGCATCAAAGTCAGCGTCAGGCTCAGCGTAGGCGGCATAGACTTCATCAAGACGTTGCTGCGCATCGGTGATTTCTTGCACAGCTTCTTCAACGATATCGCGGACGGTTTTTTGTGGATCGAGCTGTGGCTCTTGCGGCAAATAACCGATTTTAATCCCCGGCATGGGGCGGGCTTCACCGTTAAACTCTGTATCCACACCGGCCATAATACGCAACAAGGTGGATTTCCCCGCGCCATTAAGACCCAGTACGCCAATCTTTGCGCCCGGAAAAAACGACAGGGAAATATCTTTTAAAATTTCACGCTTTGGTGGAACTACTTTGCCAAGGCGATGCATGGTAAACACGTACTGGGACATAAATAACCTGACAGTTAAGAAGAGAACAGCGGGAAAGCTTCCCGCCAGCATGTTGCGCTGTATTGTAATCAAAAAAAGGGGGAAATGCAGTGGCGCTTGATTGAATGTTAATGTGTGGAGCGGCTGTTTGCGCTGGATTAGCCAAGTAACGCTTCTAAGTCATCGATTGGAATAGGGCGGCTATACAGATAACCCTGATAAAAATAGCAGCCGTGTTTGAGTAAAAATTCTTGTTGCTCTTGGGTTTCAACACCTTCGGCAATGACTTCTAATTCCAGCGCCTGACCCATGGCGATAATGGTTTGTACTATGGCGGCATCGTTTTTATCGGTGGTGATATCCCGCGCAAAGGATTGTTCAATTTTTAGCTGGTCTAATGGCAGGCGTTTAAGGTATTTCAGCGATGAATAACCCGTGCCGAAATCATCAATCGAGAAGCGTATACCAAGCTTACGCAGGTCTTCCATTTTTAAAATGGTGCTTTCCACATCCTCTAGTACCATGCTTTCTGTTAACTCAAGCTTAAGCCGTTTGGGATTGGCACTAGTGGTGGTCAAAGCTCTGCGTACCTGTTCGACAAAGTTAGTTTGGCGAAACTGTTTGGCACTGACGTTCACCGCAACACTCAGCAGCGCACGTGCTGGATTTTGTTCCCACGAATGTAGTTGATGGCAGGCGGTTTCCAGCACCCATTGTCCTATAGGTAAAATTAAGTCGGAGGCTTCGGCTAACGGAATAAACTCCGCTGGAGAAACCATGCCGCGAGCGGGATGATGCCAGCGTAACAAGGCTTCTACACCCACAGGTTGCGCTTGTGCATCAACTTGCAGCTGGTAATACAGTTGCAATTGTTGATTGGCTAGCGCTTGGCGTAAATCAGTTTCCAGCTGGAGGCGTTCCTGTTGCTGTGCCTGTACTTGCGCATTGTAATAGCGCAGCTGGCCACGCCCTGATGCTTTAGCGCGATACATTGCCGCTTCGGCTTCTTGTAGTGGGGCGGCTAAGTCTTGCAAGCTTTTGTCAAAAAACGTTACACCCACACTAGCAGTTAGAAAATAGACTTGCTCATTAATAAGTAGCAACTTGGCCAGATTGTCTTTAATTATTTCATATAGCAGGGTGATTTTTCTGGCAGCTTGATCGGGGTTGCTACTGATACCCGGCAATAAAATAGCAAACGCATTGCTGCCAATACGCGCCACAGTATCTGCATCTGTAATCAGCTCACTTAAACGCTCGCCGGCCGTTAGCAGTACTTGGTCGCCCACGTCATAACCTTGGATTTCGTTGATGTTTTTAAAGTCATCAATATCTAAAACCAATAACGCGGCGTTTTGTTGATAGCGTTTACAGCTATTTAGGGCTTGTTGCAGGCGCTCATTGAGTAATCGGCGATTGGGTAGATTGGTTAGCGGGTCATAAAAAGCTAACTGAAAAGCTTGCTCTTCAGCGGCGTGCTGACGCTCCAGTGCATGACGAAAGTCCAGTAATTTGGCGGCAATTTGCTGGATATCTCCGCGTGCGGTGCGTTGCAAAGCTTCAATACGGGGCAGCGGGATGTTGCTTTCTTTACTGCGTGCTAGGGTAGTTAAACCTTTAGCAATATCCAATAAATCACGGCTAGCACGGCGTGATAAATACTGAGTAAAGCCAAACAATAAGAGCAGTGCACCCAGGCTTAAAATGAACAAGCGTGTAGCGAGTAGGCTAAAGGTTTCTGCTTGTTCTTTGTTACGTAGCTGCGCACGTTCGGCCAGTAAGAACTCAATGCGGCTGGTGAAAATTGAAAAATCCAAGTAATGACGCTGTGCTTGTTGCAAGAAGCTGTTGGCGATTTGTGGGTCAACGGCCAAAACGTCAGTGGACATAATGACAAAGCGTTGATATTCGGCAAATGCATTTTGCAAACCTTGGGCGCTGCCATGATTGGCATCTAAAACCAACTCAGAGGTTGAGAGCTGTTTGAGCACATGGGACAGGCTATCGAGTTCGTTGACGATGGTGCTGTGAATGCGATAGAGCTGCAGCTCGTTAAGCTCTGCGCTAATCGCGCCGTCCATCGCTACGTTCATGCGTTTTTGTATGATGCCAAGACGACGGGAAAACTCAGCCGCATCAGCAATCACGCCTAAATCATGGTGCTGTTCTAAATCAGCTCGGTCATGCTGGCGTTCAAGTCTAGAAAGACTGGTATAGAGCACTGCTACCGCGACTATCAGTATGAGAGTTAGCGGCAGTAAAAATAATAGTTTAAGACTACTAATGGCTTTCATTCGAGCTCGAGTTCTTGTAGTAGCGCGGGCCAATGGTTGGGTTCAATGCTGGCGATGTAGGCAAAGCCTTGTGCGCCTAAGGGACGGAAAATAATCATAGTACTCTCTGGGGGCAGGTAGTCCATGATTTCCGCAATATTAGGACCATGGGCAACCACGATACGATTATAACCCTGCTCCTCTACGGGCTTGGATATCCATTTAAGCGTGCGCTCTACGGCGGGTTGCTTTTCCGCATCTGGCATGGCGGCGGTATAGCGCAAAGCTATATCTACCTTAATGTGCTCGCCAAACACACGTTTGGCACTTTCTTTTGCGCGACAGAAGGGACTACTGATTACGGTACGGTAAGGAATCTGTAATTTGGCAAAGCTTATTCCTATCTGATCCAATAACTGGCGACCTGCATCCGATAGGGGACGCTGGCTGTCACAGTCATCTAGGTTAACCGGAATCATGTCAGGAAAACGCGGGTCGGTGCGTCCATGGCGCATATAAATTACCAGTCCGCCTTGTTTCAGTAGTTGTATGTGTGCGGCTGTGGCTGCTACCGCATGAAAGCTCGATGGCGCGGGAATATCGGTTTCTGCTGCGGCTAAGCTAGAGGCAATGATGCAGCTAACAAAGAAAGTTTTAATTCGAAAGACAGCACATTGGTTGAATATGAGTTTCATTTTTATTTATTCCGCGAGCAAGTAAGGAGATAGTATAGGTGTCAGTATAATATGATGTAAAAATAATGGCATGCCATAAGTGGGCTTTTTTCCTGCTTAACATAAGGCCTCGCCTAGGCCAGTTAATCCAGTATAGGACGGTCAGTCGGCGCAATACATAACTGCAAGCCCTGTGACCTTAATGTATGCTATTGCATTGTTTTTTATTGTGCTTTGGAGTGGTGAATGTTGATTTCAAAAACACCTCTAGCAGTGGCTGCCACGCGGCTTAGGCGTGACATCTGCAGCATGGGCGGCATCCGACAGTTCCCAATTACCCGTAATGGTGGTTTCAGCCACCGGCTACCAGCAAGAAGTCTTGCGTGCACCGGCTTCTATTACTGTAGTGGAGCATGACCAGATTCAGCGTAAACCAGTGGCTGATCTGGCAGAGGTTTTGCGTGACATTCCCGGCGTGGATATTGTTGATTCCGGTGTGGCCGGGATGAAGCGTATTTCCTTGCGTGGCGAAAGCTCGCGCCGTGTGCTGATTAAGGTTAACGGCCAGCCGTTGCCCGATCACTCCAGTTATGGCTCGCCATTGTTGTTGGATGCCAACACAATTGAACGCATTGAGGTGGTGCGCGGCTCCGCTTCAGTCGTGCACGGCAGTAATGCCATTGGTGGCGTGGTTAATATCACTACGCGTCAGGCCGCACCGGGCGAGCAGGAGGCCTTTATCGGTGCAGGATATTACTCCGCCACCCACGGGCAGCGCCTCAATGGCGGTGTTCTAGGCGCAACAGATCGTTTTGATTGGCGCTTACAGCTGAGCAAAGCGGATTTTGGTGATCGCCGCATTCCACGCGGGCAGGTGAAAGGCTCGACTGATCAGACAAAATACAGTCGGTTAAAACCCAGTGATTCTGAGCAGAAGTCTGTTTCTGCTGAGTTGGGATGGCGTCTGGATGAGCGTCAACGTATTACAGAGGTAAATAGATGCTAGAAATGCACTGGGCTATGGGAAGTTGGGCGCTGCTGGTGGCGGGGATTTTAGCTGCCGTGGTGCTGGGTTATTTGCTAGCCGTAGTAGTACAGGGGCGCAAGCGGGCGCAGTTGCTTGCCCAGCTACAAAATTACCAATTGGAAGAAAACACGCTCACGCAGCAACTGGACTTTGCGCAAGCGACACAGCAGCGCTTAGAGCATGAGCTGCTTAACAACAAGCAGAGCAGTGCAGAGTTGCAAAGCCGTTTAGAGCTTGCCCAGCGACAACAGCATAGTGTTGAAAAACAACTCGAAGTAGCATTGGCGCACAGCAGTTCCCTTAAAGAACAGCTCAATGAGCTTAAGCAGCAGCTGCAAACAGCCAAGGACGAGTACACCCAGCTGCAAGCGCGCAATCAAAGCCTGAGTAACGAGCACACGGAACTTAAAACCAACTTGGCGCGCAAGGAAGAACACTTTCAAGAGCAGATGCAACAGCTCAACGACAGCAAGCTGCTTTTGAGTAAAGAGTTTGAAAATCTAGCTAATAAAATCTTTGAAGAAAAAGGCAAAGCCTTTACCCATAGCAACCAAACCAGCATTGATGCTTTGCTTAAGCCGTTTCGTGAACAGATTGAAGGCTTCCAGAAGCGTGTCAATGATGTGCACGATGCATCTTTGCAGGGTAATGCTCAGCTCAATGCCGAAATCAGAAAAGTGCTTGATATTGGTTTAAAGATGAGCCAAGAAGCCAGTGATTTATCTAAAGCGCTGAAAGGAGACTCCCAGCAGCGTGGCGCTTGGGGTGAGGCGCAATTAAAACGTACTCTGGAAATGAGTGGCCTGATAGAAGATGCACATTATGAAGTTCAGAGCGCTTTTAAAGATGCTGACGGCAAACATAAGCAAACAGACTACTTGGTTAAGCTGCCTGACGATAAACACATCATCATTGACAGCAAAGTAACGCTCAATGCCTACGAGCGTGTGGTGACAGCTCAGACGTCTGAAGAGTTACTGCTGGCAATGAACGAGCACGTTAAGGCAGTGCGTAAACACATAGATGATTTGGCAGCTAAGGATTACACCAATTTAATCGGTATGCATAGCCCGGGTTTTGTGCTGATGTTTATGCCCATTGAGCCGGCCTATATTGAAGCGCTCAAGCACAGCAAGGATTTGTTTGAGTATGGCTATAAAAAAGGCATTGTCTTGGTCTCGCACACGACCTTAATTCCCATACTGCGTACGGTATCCAATCTATGGATGATTGAGCGCAGCAATGCTGAGGCGCGTGAAATTAGCGAGCGTGCTGGTGATATTTACAATCAGGTCTGCACTGTGGCAGAGCGTTTAGCCAAGCTGGGGCACACGCTGGGTACGGTCAGTAAACACTACAACAGCACGGTTACTGCATTGGCAGGGCAGCAGGGCTTGTACGGCAAGGTAGAGCGTTTTAACCAGCTTTCTGTCAAAGTAAGTAAAACGTTGCCGCAACTTGAACCAGCGCACATGGACTTTGAAACCGAGCGCCTTGGTATGATTGTTGAGCCTATTCATGAGGCGGACACTTTATTGGCTGAACCAGATACGTCCCCGCAGCCGTAATAGCAGCAAAAAACCCCAGGATTGGGCTTTATCCGCAAGAAAGTGTCTGACTTTTTGCTAGTAGACGTTCTAGTCCAAGAGTGGGGTATGATGAAGTTCAAGCCACACGGAGGGATTTATCATGAATACCGTAACTCCACGTATGACAAACTTGTTTTTACAGTTAGGTTTGGAGTCAAGCCCTGAAGCCATTGAGCGTTTTATGTTTGATAATGAGCTGCCGGAAGATGTGCATATTTTAGATGCAAAGTTTTGGACAGAGTCGCAAGCGCAAATGCTTCGGGAAATGCTCTGCTCCGATGCTGAATGGGCATTGGTTGTGGACCAGCTGAGTCAAGCCTTGCGCGACTGCGCTTGCCGCAAACAAATATAGCACGGTCAAAGTAGGCTAATGTAAGAGCGTATTTGTAGCGTTAGGCTGCAATAATGCGCTCGCTTTAGCCTGTGTTATAAAAAACGGTGGCGTTAGCCAGCAGGTTAAATTTTATTTTGGATAGAGTCATGCAGTGCATTTTACAGATTGATTTCCCTTTTGCCGGCCCTTTTGGTGAAGAAATGTTCCAAGCTATGCAGCCCTTAGCAGAAGATATAGCCAACGAGGCTGATTTGCTGTGGAAAATTTGGACTGAAAACCCAGACAACCAAGAGGCTGGAGGTATTTACCTGTTTGCCAATCAGGCGGCAGCCGAGCGTTATTTGGTCAAGCACAGTGAACGGCTCACCATGGCGGGTGTTAAGCATATTCGCAGCAAGTTTTTTGCCGTTAACGTGCCTTTAAGTCAAATCGATCGAGCGCCTTTGGCATGAGCAAAGTAGACGCCCTGTTAGCTAAAGCGCAACAAGAGCGTGAGAGTGGCTATCGCGCAAAAGCGTTGCGTATGTACGAGCATATTTGCGGACGTTGCGCGCGTGAGTTTAGCGGTAAGCGTTTAAGTGAGTTGACGGTGCACCATCGGGATCATAATCACGATAATAATCCGGCTGATGGCTCAAACTGGGAGCTGTTGTGTTTGTACTGCCATGACAATGAGCATCAACGCCAGGTGGATTTGCACTATCAAAAAGAAGAAGCTGCAGGGCAAAAAAGCCCGCAACAAACCTTTAAAGGTTTAGCTGGGCTAGCGGAGTTGTTGGCTAAGAAATAAGTAGCCATCAAGTCTGGAGCGCAACTTTGCGCGAAGCGGTCTATAAGGTCAGCTCAAGCGTTGCTGGAAAATTCCAATCGCGCAAAAGTTGCGCTCCCACAAGAGTCCGTTGCGCCTGTAGGGGGATGTCATGCCCCCGACCGCGGGTTATGCCTGCAAACGCAACGCCGCTTGGTGTACCGCTGTCGCAGGTATGGTCTGTTCTTACCGATAAGAGTGTATTAACTAACGGTTTGGCCTAGGTTGTGGGGCAGATTTTGGTTTTGCAAATGTTGCTCAGCGGCAGATTGACCGAAGGTGTCAATGGTGCGCCAAAGCCATTTAGGCAGCATGTCAGGGTCTAGGCTATCAATCAGGTTTTTTACAGCTAAGCCCAGCTCCGTATCGCCATCAATCTGTAAGCGACGACGGAAAAAAAGGGTGTCAGGGTCTTCTTGGCGACTTGCCAGTAACAGGAATTCACGCCAGTTACCGCTGATCGTCACCTCAACTGGCGCATGACGCGCGACTACCAGCTGGTTGTTGTGCGGGTTTTTACTGATACACCAGCTCAGATTCAGGTTGTTTACCCGAATGCGCATCCAGCGGTCATCCAGCACATCAAACAAGCCATCGACCAGTGGCTCAGAAAATACTTTATTGAGGCTGCGCTGCAGTGTTGTGCGTTGCATGATAAAAGGCACGCGACTGGTCAGCGGCAAAAGCTTGTCGCCAAGATTTAATAAGAGTGGGACGGGTTTTTTTAGCATAATCCAGCCTCCTCGGCAGTAACCATTCCGGGACGTCCGTGCCAATAGCCATTACAGCCCTGCACGGCTAAAGGGGGTTGTTGCCCGTTACGCACTCGATCCCATGCTTGCACAACTTCCAGCATACCCTCTGCGCGAGGGCTAAGGCGAGCCACGTCGGCGCCTACTTCAGCCAGTGAGGGGAAATCAGCCAGCAGATTGTTCACCTCGGCAGACATGGTTTGAATACCGTTGATGGTAAAAACCTCTTGACCTTCTTGGCTGAGCAAGGGAATACCTTCACTGTAGTTAATGCAGCACAGTTGGCAGTCGTCTTTAGGGCGATTTTCTGCACGCGCTGTGAAGCAGCGGGCTGAATAAGCGAGGGGCAGATGACCGTAGGCGAAAACTTCGACCTCAGGGCGCGCCACGCCTAGCTCGTCGAGTTGCTTTAAAGCAGCCTTAATCATCGTGCCGGATACCTCAACCGGCGGAGACCAGCGTTGCATGCCGCTGTCAATAAACTCTGCCAGAGTGTTACCGCTGTAGATATTAAGTGCCGGTCCGCCAACAAATGGCAGTTTGCGCTCAGCTAAAAACTGCACAGCGGCCATATCATTGGCTTCTACAGTAAATTCACCGTTTTCACACAGGCGTTTAAGCGCGCCGATTTCTGAGTTGGCTTCAATCAGGGTTAAGCCAGACAAAAGAATTTGTGCCTTGCTTTGCTGTTGTGTTTCTTTGGCTAAACCAATCCAAGCATCTAGGTTGAGTTCACGGCGTTTAGCGCATACCGTTTCACCCATATAAATATAATCTAAGGGCTGTTCGGCCATTTCTTGATAAAAAGTTTCAACCTTGGCGCGCGGCCAAAAGAATAAAATTGGACCCAATGAGAGTTTCATACTTCTACCTACTGCCAAGCACGGTGATAAGCACCCAAAGTGGTTTGGCTGCCCTCGGACAGGCCCGCCAACGTCTGGCGCCACTGGGGATCTACGCTGAATTTTTCCGGGTTGCGGCGGTAGCTGTCTAGGGCTGCACGCCAAACACGAGTGACTTGTTCGGTATAGGCTGGGCTACGTTGACGACCCTCAATTTTTACCGCACTGACGCCAATTTTGGCTAGTTCAGGGATAAGGTCCATGGTGTCTAAACTGGTGGGTTCTTCCAATGCGTGAAAGCGCTTGCCGTTGACGATAAAGCGGCCTTTGCACAGCGTTGGATAGCCGGCGGATTCGTCTTCTTCGTAGCGGTCAATTAAAACTTCATTCAGTCGAGAAGTCAGCTTGCCTTCGTCGTTGCTCCAGCGTACAGCTTTGGCAGGTGAGCAAACACCGCACAGGTTGGGCGACTCACCGGTTAAATAAGAAGACAGGTGGCAACGGCCTTCAGCCATGATGCACAGGCTGCCAAAAGCGAACACTTCAATCGGTACATTGGTGCTTTCTGCAACCTGTTTCACCTGAGTAAGTGACAGTACGCGCGGTAATACAGCACGCTTGATATTGTAGCGCTCTTTGTAAAAAGCTAAAGCTGGTGCGTTGGTGGCCGAACCCTGCACAGACAAGTGCAGGTTAAGCTGTGGGTGTTTTTTGCTGGCATAAGCGAGCACGCCCGGGTCTGCTGCAATTAACGCGTCCACACCTAAGGCGGCGGCATGATCGACAGCACGCTGCCAACGCTCCCAGCCTTCGGGCTGTGCGTAGGTGTTAACTGCAATATAGAGTTTTTTTTGATTTTGACGAATAAAATCCAAGCCGCTTTCCAGCTGCTTGTCGGTGAGGTTGAGACCAGCGAAGTGACGCGCATTAGTATCGTCTTTGAAACCCACATAAATAGCGTCTGCGCCTTGGCGAACAGCGGCTTTAAGTGCCGGTAAACTGCCAGCAGGGCATACCAGTTGCATGCGAACTCCTTAAAGCTACAGGTATTTTAAAAAATGAGCAGCCAGTCTAAGCAGTTTGTCTTTTATTCGTCTTGATAGAAGTCAATTTGCATGGATAGCTGCCGTGTAAAGAGAACGGAATTAACTTTGCAGCATTTGCATAGCAGCTTCCATGGCTTCGTTTAAATCTTCATCATCATCTTCAAGTTTTTGGCGCACATCTAAACCCAGCTTGTTAAAAGCATCTACCGTTGTCCAGTCCACTTCAGCCAGTGGATGATTGGTATTGGCATGGATTTGTAAGGTGGCTACTTGAACAATATCAACGTAATCAGGCTGCTCTGAAACCCGCTCGAAATTTAAATATTCGTTCGGAACTTCAATGATGGCTGCTGGAAAATCCCAAGCTTCAAGAATGCGTCGGCCTATGAGCGGATGCAGGCGGTCGATAATTTTTTGTAAGGTGCTGGCGTCTTGCAAAAGTCTAGAGTCACGCTCTTCGGCATAGGTTAATACAGGTAAAATTCCGATTTGATGTACTAAGCCAGCCAGCGTTGCTTGGTCAGGCTTTAAGCGCGTAAAGTGACGGCACAGAGCATGGCTGATACCAGCGACTTCAGTGCTGCGCGCCCAAACCTCGCGCAGTTTATTGTCTACCAGCTCATTGGTGGCTTGAAACATTTGCTCCATAGCTAATCCCAAGGCCAGATTGGAGGTGTAGCTCAGACCTAGGCGGCTGATGGCCATGTTTAAGTCGGTGATTTCGTTGCTTGAACGCAAAAGCGGGCTGTTGACGACTTTAATAACGCGCGCTGATAACCCTGCATCGGTGGCAATAATTTTTCCAAGACAGTTAATTTCTATATCCGGATCTTGAGCGGCTTCTCTAACGCGTAAAGCGACCTCTGGCAGGGTAGGCAAAACCAGTTCATCACTGTTAATCGCTTGTATAATATCGCTATAAACTTGTTCAATTAAAAAGGCCATTCAGACGTCACCTGTTCCAACTTAAAAATATAACTTTTGATACTATCAAAAGTTGTTAATAGTTAGCGAGTAATCTCCCTTTCGCTATCTAGGCTGTATGGTAGTGTAAGCCTCGTGAGTAAAGCACCGTCTTCTTTGGCTAAACGAATTTCAGATTCGTACACAGCTTCATCCAGTGCGACAGCCAGTAATTCCACTCCGGTTTCTGCATAAGCGGCGCTAATCACTTGACCTATAGTTTTGCTACGTAGTGGGGAGAATAGTAGCGTGCCTATCTCCGGTAGTTGTTTATCGTCAACTGAAAAGTGATACATGTGGCGCTTAAGCTTACCCAGATACTGCATGCGAGCAACGATTTCTTGGCCGGTATAGCAGCCTTTTTTAAAGCTGACTGCATCCAGCGCCGGTAAGTTTAACATCTGCGGAATAAATTCTTCGAAGTTACTTTCAGTAACATGACCTATTCCACAGCGTATCAATTCAAGCTGCCACGCATTGGGGTTAAGCTCTTCAAGCAAACCGCTTAAACGTTTTAGATAACAGGCAGCGTCTTGGTTTTTTAGCCACAGCTCACAAAGGTTTTCGCTAACCCGTACTGCAATGAGTTCATTGTGTCGCGCGACCGAATTGGTCTCTTTGGCCAAGCTAACGCCAAGCTCAATCAGTGCTGCCTCAGCGTTAATCAAGCCAAAGCGAGTCCAGAGTCCAGATTCGTCGATTAATGTGGACTTAGAAAATATTGCGAATTTTTTTAAGTCGTTTAGCTGGCGTTCGACTAATGAGTGGTGCATGGCTAGCAGATAGCCGTCTGACTCTGGCAGAATACGAAACGTGGATTGCATGCGACCCTTGGGTGTGCAACGCGCGCCAAGGCTGCTACGGTCGTTGCTGACGTAATTTAAGTTGCAGGTAATTTGGCCTTGCAGGAAGGTTTTTGCATCCTTACCTCGTACAGCTAAGAGTCCTTCCTGGGTTATCTGGGTAAAGCCTGTAGTTTGACTCATGGGTGCCTCGGTTATCTGACTGAGCAATAGGTATATCATAGTATTTTACTGGGCAATTGTCAGTGAGTGCGTTACTGATTTGTCTGGCTTATACTTAGCGAATATTTTTTGGGAGTTGTGTTATGACTGTAATGACGTCAGAAGCTGAGTTAAATCGTTTGTTTTGGCATAGCCGCCGCGGCATGTTGGAGTTGGATAGACTGCTTGTGCCTTTTTTAAAAGAAGCATTTCCTTCCTTGCAGGATGCGGATAAGGAGCGTTACGTAAAGTTACTGGCCTGTGAGGATCAAGATATATTTGGCTGGTTTATGAATCGTAATCAGCCCGACGATGAAGATTTGCAGCGCATTGTAGGCTTGGTTTTAAAGCACAATGACGAGCGACCCATCGAGCTATAACAGTCTCTAGAGGCGATCTGCTGACGGTACTCTGTGCAAGCAGTTCGCGTTTCATCAGCCTCTGCAGCCTTAAAAAGGATTTTTAAGCAATGAGCGCTTATTTTTGGCAACCCAGTCCGTGGTTGCATCTGTGTGTGTTTTTGCTAGTGCTGCTAGCGGTTGTCGCACTGTTAGGCAGCACAGTGTCACACCTCTATAAAGCTATTTTGCTGGTTATTTACGCGCTCTATGCTGCGCTTGTGTGGTGGCGTTTGTTGTGTGTCAAACAGGCGCGTTACGGATATGGCTTGCGTT